>Ga0209614_1002131_pt1 | contig 13508 bp, 6 predicted proteins | sample BlaSprsedimmetaG_FD_185484 | JGI IMG/M metagenome (GOLD analysis project Ga0209614, IMG submission 185484) | Hot spring sediment bacterial and archeal communities from California, USA to study Microbial Dark Matter (Phase II) - Blank Spring... ... | reverse complement strand
GTATGAAAGCACAGTGGGGGGTTCTTGTCTACATCGCCGCGCACAACAACCTGGAGCAACTGGGCCGGCGCAGCCTGGCTCAGATCCTTGACGTCGGCAGCACGCCACAGCTCAAGCTGGCGGCGCTCTACGATGGCCCTCACGGTGCCACGCGTACGGTCGCCGGCGAGCCAGGCCAACCGGCAATCGAGGAACCGCTGGGTGACTTCGACTCCGGCGACCCTGATACACTCCTGGAGACAGCCCGCTGGGCCTTTGAGCAGTGCCTGGCGGAGCGGTATGGGCTGGTGCTGTGGAGCCACGGCAGCGGCTGGCGCCCTGAGGACCGCGACCGCGCCGGCGGCGACGCTCCCTCTGCCTGGACGCCCGAGGCGCTGGCCCGCATCGCCCGGCAAGCGCGGGGAGACGACGCCGTCTCGCACTCCGAGCTGGTCGAGCGCGCCGGGCAGGGCGGCAGGTTGGCCCTCTTTCGCACCACACTGGCCCGCATCCTGCGCCAGGACGACCCCGCCGAGCGGGCGATCTGCTTCGACGACGGTTCCGGTCACTCGCTGGACACGCTCGAACTGGAGCGGGTCGTGCGCGAGGTGAGCGAGGTCATCGGCCAGCCGCTCGATCTGTTGGGGCTGGATGCCTGCGTGATGGCAACACTGGAGGTCGCCTACCAAGTGCGGCAGCACGTGCGCTATCTCGTCGCCTCCGAGGAGCTGGTGCCAGGGCGCAGTTGGCCCTACGATACCATCCTTGGTGCTCTGCGCAGCGCCCCGGTGACCTCGGCGCGGGACCTGGCGGCGCTGGTGGTGCAGCACTATGTTGACTACTACAACGCCAACCCGCCGCCGCTCAACGGTGGCGACGTGACCAAGGTCGCGCTCGACCTGGCGCAGATCGATCCATTGATCCGGGCAGCTGGTGGGCTGGGCAAGGCACTGCTGAAAGAGATGGATGGTCAGGCAGACTACCTTTGGGCCGCCCAGCGGGAGACACAGGCCCGGGAAACCTTACAGGGCAAGCGCTGGAACAACAAGTTCTATTACCACCTGTGGGACCTGGGCACGCTGGCGGCGCGGCTGGGGGAGAACAGCGACAGTGCAGCCGTCCGGGATGCTGCGCGCGGAGTGAAAGCCGCACTCGAACCAGGCGGCGCAGTGATCGCTGAGGGTCACCACGGCGACTGGTTCGACGGCATCGGCGGGGTGTCGATCTATGCCGTGCCGCCCGGCGTGCAGCGGATCTCACCCTACTACCGCGAGGTCGCGCTGGCGCGGGATACGCGCTGGAGCGAGATGCTGGAGGCCTATCACCAGGCTCTATCGTGACCGAAAGGAGGGCCGCGATGGTCTATGAGGATTTCGAGCTGCTGGCAACGGACGTGCAAGAGGTCAAAGAAGAGGGTATGAAGCGGATCCTCTTCCAGGTGCGCGTGCCGCGGTCGCCCTGTGGGGAGGCGATCCAGGGTCTGCCTTGCGAGTACGACGCCCGCCAGATGCGCGAGTGCCTGAAGGACTGGGAGCGGCGCGCCCTCGACTGGCCGGCGGTGATCGAACTGGGAACCTGGCTGGGCGCGCTGCTCTTTCCCGAGCCGGTGCGCGAACTGCTGGTGCGCAGCCTCGATCTCGTGCGCGCCCAGGAAAGGGGCTTGCGCCTGCGGCTGCTGCTGGAGGGCGCCCTGCACAACGTACCATGGGAGTACGTCCTGCTCAACCGCGGTGGCGGCGAGGCGGCAACGACCGATTTCCTGGCCCTGCTGCCCAACGTCTCGATCGTCCGCCACCAGGCGGCCACACTGCCGGCCTGGGGGGTCGAGGCGGCGCTGCCGGCGCGGCTGGTCATGGCGCTGGCCGGCCCCAGCGGATACGCCGCCCTTGACCTCGACGAGGAGCAACGGCTCATCGTGCGGGCGCTGGAGAAGACCCCACACATCGAGGCGACCTTTATCCCCGAGGCGACGGCAGAGACGCTGCTGCCGGAGGGCCCGGCGCACCTGTTCCATTTTGCCGGCCACGGCGATTTCGAGCGGCGCATGGGCGCCCAGCCGGGAACGGTCGAAGGCGAGGGGATGATCGTCCTGGAGGATGGCTACGGCGACCCGGCGCCCTTGAGCGCCGGCCAGTTGGCGCTCCGACTGCGCCAGGCCGGTGTGCGCGTGGCCGTGCTGGGAGCCTGCCGCAGCGGGCGGCGGGACGACGTCAACGTGTGGAGCAGCGTGGCGGCGGCGCTGCTCAAGGCCGAGTTGGGCGCGGTGGTGGGGATGCAGCACACGATTCGGGACGACAGCGCGATCGCGTTCTCCGGCGCCTTCTACCGCACGCTGGTCGCGGGCTTGCCCATCGACGAGGCGGTGACCAACGGCCGGATCGCGGTCGCCCAGCTCGACGCGCAGGATTGGGGCGTACCGGTGCTCTACCTGCGCGCTCGAGACGGCGTGGTCTTCCCCGAGTACACCGCTGATCCCGACCTGGAGGCAGCCCGGGAGGAACTCGTGGTGCGAGCAAAGCAGCGGATAAAGGAACTGCACGGGAAAGCGGTAACGATCAAGATTGGGAAAATGACTCAAGGAAGAGTTGAGGGGAAACAGGAGATCGAGGTAGTTGCTGAGGGTGGCGAAGCCACAGTTTTGGAGATTGATGAACTTGGCGGAGGATCGGCCACGGCTAAGCAGAAAGTGGACAAGGTCGACAAGGGCGGCAGTGTGACCGGCGTCAAGGTCGACCTACTGGGATAGGAAAAGGAACCAATGATGGAAAGCCCCTACGCCGCCTTTGACGACTACGGCCTGCAGCACCTGGCCCGCCACCTGTACGATCTGCGGGCAAACGACGCGCGGCGCCAGGCGCTCTACCGCCTCATCGGCGTACCCTTCATGCGCGAGAAGCACCGTCGCACGCTCTCCCACCGCGCCTTCGTCGCCGACGTGTCGCTGTCGATCGAGGCCGCCGCCGAAGAGTCGCCGCCAAACCTGGCCCAGCAGGTCCGCGGCTGCCTGATCACGGCGGTCCTAGGCCAGGCGGCGTCGGCAGTCCCGCCTGCGCTCCTGGGCGTGCTGGCTGGCGTCGGTCAGGCGGAGCGGGCGTTGGAGCTGGCCGCGCTGATCCAGGTGGGGAAAGATCGCTGCCAGGCATGTTTGGACATCGCCACGGCATTGCTGGAACGGGGTAAGCCAGCCCAAGCCGTCGAGTCGCTGGAGCGAGCCATAGCTGCGACGGCTGGTGCGTGGCAGGATTCGCTTCGCGAGGCACACGCGGGGTTTGAGGCTACTGCCTGGTACAGCGGATACGACACAGACGCCTTCGCCGACGTCTTTGCGGAGGACATGGAGCCTGACTGGACGCGAGACGCCGCCCTGATTGAGATTGCACGGGGCTTTGCACAATCCGGAGCACTGGAGCGGGCGTCTGAGGTCGTCGACCGGATCGACTATCCCTCGAATAAAGATGAAGCACGCGCCGGGATTGCGCAGGCCCTGGTCCGGCAGGGCAACCTGGACCGGGCCTGGGAAGAGATGCAGGCGATCGACCGGGATTGGGAGCGGGATACCGTCCTGGTTGAGGCAGTGCGGTGCTTGACCCAGAGCGATATGGCTGGCATGGCGTGGGAGGTAGCGAAGCAGATCGAGCCTGGTCACTGGCGCGATGTCGCCCTCTCCGAGGTTTCCAAAGCACTGGCCGAGAGAGATGACTTCGAAGAGGCCCTGGAGCTTGCCGAAGAGATCAAAGACAAGCGCTACCAAGCCTACGCCTGGATCGGCATTGCCGAGATGCTGCTACGAGAAGGCGAACCGCACACCGCGCGTGACATAGTGGAACCGCTTTGTTACTCGTCACAGGACCCCTGGGTGTTGGGCAAACTGATCCCCTTACTGGTGGAACTGGGAGATCGGGACAAGGCGACCGACGTGGCGACAACTGCCGTCCGGTCAATCCGGAATGTTTGGGGCTGGCCGTCCAAGTCGGAGGCGTTGCGGGAGATCGCGCCCGCCCTGGCCCACCTCTCGCGGGCGGTGGGGCCGGGCGCAGGGTTCGAGATGATTGAATCGCTGTGGGATGAAAGGGAACAGATCTGCGCCATGGCCTGGTTCGCTGCGGAGCTCGCCAAGGTGAACCGTCGACAACGTGCAAAGTCGGTTATCCAGGAGGCGATGACCCTGGCCCAGCGTGTGCGCGAAAAAGACAAGCGAGAGCTAATCCTCCGAGAGGTCGCCAGGGCTACTGCCCGGGTGGTGGGTGCCGAGCGAGCCATCGCCCTGGTCGAGACGATCCCAGATCCCGACGAGCGGAACGTCGCTTTGTCAGTTCTTGCCGTGGCATTGGCCGAAGTCGGCTCGCCCTGGATCGCGTCCCAACTCGCCGAACGGCTATTGTCGGCGGCGGAGCGCGTGCCCCAGGGCTGGGACCGGAACAACGCCATCGAGGCGATTGCCGTGTCCTTGGCCGAGGTGGGGGAAAAGGAGAAGGCGTTGACCGTGGTCGAGGCGATCGGCGAGGAGCGGGCGCGTCAACATGCCCTGCGGGACGTGTCGCAAGCTGATGTAATCGAGCCGGAAGTAAGCGCCGCCCCACCAGCGCCCCAGCCGGGAGACGTGGAGTTCGCCCGACAGGCCTTCGCCGGGTTACGCAGGGACATTTTCAGCTATAACGAGTACGATATGCCGGCGTCGCTGGCTCGTAGACGGAGGCGGGATGCCGTGGTCAGGGTGGCGCGGGATTTGGGCCAGGCCGGGGATTGGGAGACGGCACTGGAAGCGGTGGACGTTCTTGAGAGAGCATCGTACCGCGCGGAGGCGCTGCACGCGGTGGCGGAGGGGCTCGCGATGGGCGGCTGGCCAGACCGCGCCGTCGAGATTGCTTGCGGGATCAGCGACGAGGACGAACGGGTCGCCGCCCTGCGCTACGTTGCCTGGGCGTTGGACCAGACGGGGAACGCCGAAGGCGCACTCGAAGTATGGCAGATGGCATTGCAGGAAGCGCGCCAGGTGGGATGTGAGGCGCTCTTTCAGATCTTGAGCAGCGGGGCGTCGCTGATCGCGCGTCTGGACCGGGGTCAGACGTTGTGGCGCGTATTCGAGGCGGTGCGTGAGGTCGAGGGATGGTGGGAAACATTGTAATAATCACGATCATTTCGGGAGGAATTCAGCATGAATGACCAGAAGATATCGGTGGAGCAGCGGGTTGGCGAGGCTGGCGAAGGGGCCAAGGTCACGGGGGTGGAGTTGAACGTCTACTCCTATTTCAAGGCCCGACCGGCTCACCTGCGCCGTTCCTTCGATGCCTTGATGCGGGACAAGCTGCGCGGGTTTGTCGGCAGACAGTTCGTGTTCGATGCGGTGAACGGATTCCTGGATACCCACGACTCAGGCTACTTCGTCATCCGCGGCGTACCCGGCATTGGGAAGTCGGCGCTGATGGCGAAGCTGATCAACGACCGGGGCTTTGTCCACCACTTCAACATCGCCTCGCAGAACATCCGCAGCACACGCACCTTCCTGGAAAACGCCTGCGCCCAGCTCATCGAGCGCTACGGGCTGGAGATCGACGAGATCCCCCACCGCGCCTTCGACGACGGCGGCTTCCTGGTCCAGTGCCTAAGCGAGGCCGCGGCGGATCCGGAGAATCACCCTGTGGTGCTGGCAGTCGACGCACTGGACGAGGCCGATCGGCTGGGGATGGCGGCGGCGGTCAACACGCTCTACCTGCCGTTCTCGCTGCCGGAGGGGGCCTACATCGTGGCGACCACCCGGCCGCTGGACGATCCGCGGCTGTCGGTGGCGGAGATGCGGGTGCTCGACCTGGAGGCAGACTCGGAGGGCAACCTGCAAGACATCACCACCTACATCGAGGCCTACGTCGAGCGGGAGGGGATGCAGGCGCGGCTGTCGGCCTGGGGCGTGAGCGCCGAGCAGTTCGTGGCGGCGCTGCGGGCGAAGAGCCAGGGGAACTTTATGTACCTCTACTACGTGCTGCCCGCGATCGAGGAGGGACGGTTCGTGGAGGGTACGCTGGATGAGCTGCCCGAGGGCCTGATGGCCTACTACCGGCGCCACTGGCGGCAGATGCGGGAAGGAAATGAAAGCGCGTTCGACAAAGTATACGAGCCGATTGTCTGCATCCTAGGGGTAGCCCAGGAGCCGGTGACAGCGCAGCAGATCGCCAACTGGACCAAACTGCAGCAGGGGCAGGTGAAGGAGAGCATCCGTCTGTGGCGTGAGTTCTTGGAGGAGGAGCGGGTGGATGGGGAAGGGCGCTTTCGCATCTATCACGCCAGCTTTCAGGACTTTCTCAAGGAGCAGGTGGACCTGGTGCGGTACGACGATATGATTGCGGACTACTATCTGGCGTTGGCGAGGTTGGGTGAAGAGTAACCAGTACACAGGGTATGATGAATACGGTTTTCGTCATCTCCCCCGCCACCTGGCCCGTAGCAGGCGGGCTGAGACCCTGCGGCAGTTGCTCTTTGACTTTGGCTGGCTAGAGGCCAAGTTGAACGCCACTGACGCCAACGCACTGGTTGCCGATTGTGATTTGCTGCCGGGCGATACCAGCCTACAACTGGTGCAAAGAGCACTTGGGCTCTCAGCGGGCGTGCTGGAGCGGGACAAAGCTCAGCTTGCCGGGCAGCTCTTGGGGCGTCTGCTAGGTGCTGAGCAGGCCGGGATTCCACACCTGTTGCAGCAGGCGCGTCGTTGGTCGGAGCGGCCGTGGCTGGAGCCTCTCAACAACTGCCTGGTTGGTCCACAGGGCAGTTTGATCCGGACAATCCATACCGGCCTGGGCGCTTTTGACGCCGACAAATATAGGCTGGGTCCGGCTGACTGCCTGGTGGTGACGCCGGATGACCGCCGGGCGGTCATAGCCAACAACCGGGGGGAGGTCACGGTTGTAGATCTGGAAAAGGGGGTGGTTCTCGAGAGAAACAAGGTCGAGCCATTTCCGGCATCTGCTGACAGGCTCACGCTATCTCCCGATGGAAGAAGGCTGGCTTGCTATGCAGAACGGGGCAGGATCGAGGTCTGGGAGCTTGAGACCAGGCGTAAGCTATTCAGCGTGGTCGCCCTGGAGGACGGTCCGGATTTCTGGTTCACCAGTGATGGCAAGGAGCTGGTCTATCCGAGCCGCTTCCGTGGCATGAACCAGGTGCTGGCCTCTGTCCTGATTTGGATCCATTTGGCGCTCGCTCCCCTTTTCTATCCGGCCAGGCTTGGCTTCTTTGGCAAGCTATATGCTTGGTTCTGCCCGGCCCACTTTGTCTTCTTTGATCTCGGGAGCGGGCAGCCTGTGCGAAAGGTAAAGGCCAGAAACCTGTTGATGGATGGGAAGGTAAGCATCACACCCGACGCCAGGTTCACCGTCGTGTTTGATGGCTGGGACGAACGGATCAAGATCTTTGACCTGGAAACGGGCAAACGCATTAAAACGATCGTGGGGTTTACGACGCGGGAGCGGTACCAGGGCTACAACGACCGTCCATACCTGACTCCAGCCGGTATGCAGCAACTGGACCGCGTACGACACCAAAAGATCGAGCACATCGCAGTCTCGGAGTCTTGCTCCCACGCTATCGTGGCTCTATCCCTTTCCACTCAGGTCACTGTCAAACACAGGATCGAGATCTGGGACTTGGTACAGGGGAAAAGGACCGGTTGGTTCGAAGCCCACCGAGACGCCATTCGTTCCCTGGCGATCGCCCCGGACGGAAAAACGGCCATCAGCGCTTCAGAGGACGCGTCCATTGCCGTCTGGGACCTGAGAACCGGTCAGAGGTATGCTAGATTAGAGGGTCATTCCGGGACGGTTGAAGCCGCCGTCGTGACCGGCGATGGCAGGCGGGTTGTATCTACCGGTCGGGATGGGACACTGCGCATTTGGGATCTGGCCGCCTGTCGGGGGGGATCGACTGCTTCCGAAGGGTTGGAAACCAAGCAGCCGCGCAATGCTTTGAGCGGCGGGATCACTTGCACAGCCTTTACGCCAGATGGCAGCCTGGCGATTTTTGGGTCGGAAAGGGGTGAGCTCTCTGTCTGGGATATGCGGGATGGCAGCTTGTCGCGCAAGCTCGAGGAACCTGTCGGTGCAAGCATACGTGCCCTGTTGGTGACGCCCGATAGCAAACGGCTGGTCTCGGTTTCGGCTGCGGAGCGGAAGGTCGACGATGCGCTGCGCGTCGCCAACCCGGACGGCACACTGACTGTGCCGGTGTATGGGGACTATCCGGCAAAAGTCTGGGATCTAGAAAGCGGTGAAAAGCTGTTTGATTTGGGCTTCCGCGCCCTTTTTCGTCCCGAGATGACGCCGGATGGCTGCTGGTTGTTGGGTATCGTCTATTGGCAGGTGGAGGAAAACCCGGAAGTGGTCGAGATCTGGAATCTGCAAGACGGCACAGCGCTGCCCGATCTGCGCCATTTGAGAGGCAGACCAGAGCTCCAGGAGCTGACCCCAGACTCGCGCTGGATCATTCAATCTGACGGCGTCGTTCGCGTCTGGGTGCTTGCTTCAGATGGGACGCGTTCGCTCAAGCTATTGCGACAGGCTCTGCGGCCGATCGAGGCTGACGAGGAATCCAATTCTGCCACGAGCCGCTCCTTTTCTGCTCTATCTCTGGATGGAAGGGTCGGGCTGGCCTTATCTGCAGGCAATCGCCTGGAAGCCTGGGACCTGGAGCAGGGGGCGCTTTTGGCCTGTTTCGAGCTCGACGCCAGATGTTCCAGCCTGGCGTTGGCTCCGGGTGGCCAGTCGATTGCGGTAGGCGATATCTTGGGCGGGATCTACCTGCTCAGGCTCCAGAACGTCGCGCCGGGGGCTTCCATCGTGACCTCCTGGGGAACTCCGGACCGGTCGTTGGCGTTTGGCTGCCCGCACTGCCGCGCCTGGTCACCGGTGGAGCCAACCTCTCTGGGCGCAGAGCTACTCTGCCCAAACTGCGGCCATCCCATCCGGTTCAATCCATTCACTATCGATGCAGACTGGCAGCCTGTCGCGGAAGCCTGGAGCACAGGATGATGAGCAATCCTTACGCTGGCTTCGACGAATATGGATTTAGGCACCTGCCCCGCCATCTGGCACGTAGGGAACGCTTCGCCCTCCTGACATCTTTGCTGCTTGATTTTGACTGGCTGGTGACCAAGATGTATGAATTGGGCGCCACCCACCCCCTGATCGATGACTACAGTCTCATCTCGTCCCTCGGAGGTTCTGCTCTGGCTTTCGTACGGCGAGCACTCGTTCAGAACAGCCATATCCTGGACCTTTGCGAGGAAGTGGAAGAGCTCGCGAATACGCTACACACAAGGTTGTTGACAGCCGGGGGACGAGCCGAGTCCGTGACAATCCGCCCGGCAAGCCTCCCACGACCGTATATTGTGCCGTTCCACCCCCTCCCGGATGCGTCCCATCCGGCCCACGTCCGCACGCTGGCAATGCACTCCCCCACTGTGCCGCAGGAATTGGTCAACGATTGTGCCATCAGCCCGGATGGCCAGACAATCGTCACTGCCCTTCGGGACGCCACGCTCAAGTTGTGGGATGCCGCCACGGGCGCAGAACTGTGCACGCTCTCAGGCCATGAGAAAGCAGTCCTGGGCTGCGCCATCAGTAGCGATGGACGGGTGATTCTCTCGGCGTCGGCGGATTGTACCCTCATGGCCTGGGATGCCGCGACGGGAGCAAAAGTCGGCACGCTTCAGGGCCATTCCGACGCGGTCAATGCGTGTGCGATGAGCCCTGACGGCACGTTGGCCGTATCCGCCTCGGCGGATCAAACGCTCAGGGTCTGGAAGGTTCGTGGTGGAGAGGCAATACTGACGATTGGGGGACATGTCGATGCGATCAACGGCTGTGCAATCGACGCGGCCGAGGCTTTCGTCGTTTCCGCCTCATCGGACCGTACCTTGCGGCTCTGGGATGTGATGACAGGGATCGAGCGCTTGCGATTCGCTGGACATACGGACAGCGTGAACGATTGTGCAATCAGCCCGAATGGTGATTTCATCGTCTCGGCATCGGGTGATCATTCGCTCAAGATCTGGGATGTAGCCACGGGCGCCGAGCGAGCGACGTTGAGGGGGCACACGGGTGGAGTCAACGCCTGTGCGATTAGCCCGGACGGGCAGTTGATCATCTCCGCGTCTGTGGATGATACGCTGCGAGTCTGGCACGCCAGCACCGGCGCCGAACGTGCGATGCTTGTTGGCCATCGCTCCTGGAGCCAGGGTGGGCTGATCAGTTGTGCTATCAGCCAGGACGGGACCCTGGCTGTCTCCGGCTCCGTCGACGACACTTTGACGATCTGGGATCTGACGCGCTGCGATGAGCTTTTCTCGGCAAGCGGTCACGCGAGTGTATGGGATTGCGCGGCTGATGGGTCTGGATCATTGCTCGTTACGTCTTCCACGGATGGCACGGTCCAGGTCTGGGATATGGGTAACGGGCAGGTACGGCTTACCCTCACAGGCCACCATGGTTCAGTCGATGGATGCGCCGCGAGTCGTGATGGCTCGACGGTCGTCTCGGCCTCTGAGGACGAGACGCTCAAGGTCTGGGATGGGGCTACTGGCGCAGAACGCTTTACCCTGGTCGGCCATACCGGTCGCGTCAATGGCTGCGACATCTCACCGGGTGGCACGACGCTCGTCTCCGCTTCAGATGATCGCACGCTCAAGGTCTGGGATCTGGCAACGGCGATGGAACGTTTCACGCTGACCGGCCACCGCGAGGACGTGATGGATTGTGCCATCAGCCCTGACGGCCGGCTCGTTGTCTCGGCCTCACTGGATGACACGCTCTGCATCTGGGATCTGGCAACCGGCGCCAAGCTGATGGTGTTGGAGGATCACATCGCGGACGTGGTCGGTTGTGCTTTCAGCCCTGACGGGATGCGCGTCACTTCTGCCTCCTGTGATGCGACACTGAACGTGTGGGACGTCCAGACGGGGGACTTGATGCTTCGTTTGGAGGGGCACACGAACTGGGTGAACGGTTGTGCATGGAGCCCGGATGGATCTCTGATCGCCTCTGTGTCGAATGACCATACGGCCAGGATCTGGGATGCACGGGGGGGGAGCACTCCTTGCTACGCTTCGAGTGAGGGGAGAGCTCAACGCCTGCACTTGGTTGACGTCCGACGAGTTGGTCGCCGTCGGGTTGCACGGCGTCTACTTCCTGCGCCTGGCGTGGTGAAGCAAGTGCAGGCGCTGCCCGCCGAGCCAGGTTGCGGCTTCATCATCTTGACTGGCGGTGCCAGAGACCCTGGCCGGCCAGTGCCACGCCTGGCCGAATTGGGGTATCATGAGAGGGCTCTGACGGCGCTGGAGAAATTGTCAAGGAGAACACAATGTCCCTGACCGAATCCGACATTCGCTCCCACACTGACCCCGCCTCCTTTCGACGCGGGGTGGAATACTACCAGCGAGGCGCGATCTTTGACGCCGTGCGCCAGGGCGACGAGCTGCGCGCCGAGTGCGCGGGCAGCCAGTACGAGCCCTATCGCGTCAGCGTCAGCCTGGATCAGCGCGGCATTGCCGGTTATCGCTGCTCGTGCCCGCGCGGTGGCTTCTGCAAGCACATCGTCGCCCTGCTCCTCACCTGGGTCCACGAGCCAGGCGCTTTCGACGTGATCCCGCCGCTGGATGAACTGCTGGCCGAGCGCAGCCGCGAGGAACTGGTGGCCCTGGTCAAGGAGATGATTGGCCGCCGGCCCGAGCTGGCCCGCCTGCTGGAACTGCCGTTGGGGCCGGTCGACGCCCGCCCCTTGGACCCCGAACCGTTTCGCAAGCAGGTGCGGCGCGCTCTCACCCGTGACGACGCCGAAGCAATCGGCCGCGAGCTCGCGCAGGTGTGCCGGACGGCTGAGCGCTACCTGAAGGCCGGACAGCCGGCGGCCGCCGGCGACCTCTACGCGCTCGTGATGGACGAGACATTGCGCAGGATGGAAGACTGGTGGCTGGAGTGGGACGAACAAGGGGACATCTTTGGCGCGCTCCACGAGTGTGCCGAGGGGCTGTACCTCTGCCTGGATGAGGTGTCGACCGACGAAGCCCGCCGCTGCTCCTGGTTGGAGGTGCTGTTGAAGGCCGAGCTGGAGGACATCCGCCTGGGCGGGGTGGACCTGGCGCCGCCCGCCGCCGACGTGGTCATCGAGCGGGCCACCGACGAGGAGTGGGAATGGATCGAGGTCCATCTCCGCTCGGAGCTGCAACGGGCCGACGACTGGGCGCGTGCAGCACTGGTGCGCTTTATGGCCAGCCGGCGCACGGCGACCGGGCGAGAGACCGAAGCAGACACTCTGATCCTGGAGCAGGGCACGCACCGGCAGCGCGCCTTCCTGTTGCTCCACCTGGGGCGCATCGAGGAGGCGGTCTCCATCGCCGCCGAGCACTTTGCCGACCTGCCCGGCCTCGTCATCGACTTTGCCAACGCCCTGGTCGAGACCGGTCACGGCGAGGCGGCCGTGGCCTATATGGCTGGTCAGATGGAGAACGGGCGCTATGGCCGGCACTATGGCCCCTGGCTGGCCCGCCATTTTCAGGAACACGGGAACCGGCAAGCTGCCCTCGACCAGTGGCGGAAAGAGTTCGAGGCCTATCCATCGCTGTCCACCTACGAGACGCTCCAGGAACTGGCGACAGAGCTCGGGGTCTGGCAGGGCCTGCGACCCGCCCTGATCGCCGCGGTCGACTCCCTCCGCTACGCCTCCCTGCTGGTGGACATCGCGCTGGAGGAAGGCGACGTGGAGCGGGCGCTCGAGATCGCCCGTCAGCCCGGTGCCCTCGTCGGCGTGGAGCGGTGGGACCGTCTGGCTCAGGCCGCCGAGGCCCGCTTTCCCCGCGATTCTATGGGATTCTACCGCCGGATGGCCGAGCGGGCCATCGCCGGGCGGGGGCGGGCGAGCTACCAGGTCGCCGCGGGCTACCTACGCCGCCTGCGCGACCTGCACCTGCGGTTGGGCGAGGCCGCCGACTGGCAGGCATATATCGACCGCTTGCGCCAGGAACACCACCGTTTGCGGGTCCTGCAGGATGAGCTGAACAAGGCCGGGTTGTGAGTGGAGGGTGGATCTATGGGACGCAGACGCGTCACGGAACGGTTCGATGGATAGCATTCTGAACTACCTGCGTATCTCGGACACCCTCGGCACCGCCGGCCAGCCGATCGCCGAGCAGTTCGCCGCGATCCGCGCTGCCGGGTACGAGGTCGTGATCAACCTGGCGATGCCCGATTCGATCGGCGCTCTGCCGGACGAGGGTGAGTTGGTCGCAACACAGGGAATGGAGTACGTCCACAACCCCGTCGTGTGGGAGTCGCCCACGGCGGCCGACCGGGAGCGCTTTTTAGCCGCGATGGAGCAGCACCACGGGCGAAAGGTGTTTGTCCACTGCGCGGTCCGTCATCACAATCACGCGCCAAAGCTGCTGGGCCCCCCGATCAGTGGAAGAATGGATGACGCACATCAAGACTCTGTGGATCAAGAACGAGTTGTCCTGGCCGAAAAGCACATCCGTCCCTATGTTGTGGTAGAAC
>Ga0209614_1002126_pt1 | contig 13533 bp, 10 predicted proteins | sample BlaSprsedimmetaG_FD_185484 | JGI IMG/M metagenome (GOLD analysis project Ga0209614, IMG submission 185484) | Hot spring sediment bacterial and archeal communities from California, USA to study Microbial Dark Matter (Phase II) - Blank Spring... ... | reverse complement strand
CGGACAGTAGTGAGTCGGCGATATAAAAAAGGCATGTAATTATTATGATCTTGCTATGGGCGCATATAATGAAACCGTGCGGCATGATCCTGAAGTCCAGATTCATGCGCCGTCTGGCACATTTCCAGAATGGTTAGAGGCTAATAAAAAGCATGCAGGTTGTGAGTAAACTTGCATATTAACGATGGAGAAACTCGAAAAACGTCGAACTTAATCATTTACGCTATTTATAAATTGCACCTTGACTTAATTAAATGCATGATAAATTTCAACGCATTCATGCGCCAGATCAAATTTCACGCCTATCTATAAAGATTTTTTAAAAATTTACTTGACAAAACGAGCCATAAAAACTAGGTTTGGCAATTCGCTTACGGGTGGAGTTTTGTATTTTGTCGCCTGGTAGCGCAAATATTTGATATTAATAAGGAAATGAGTAAAAAGCCGCTGGCGTAGCTCAATCGGTAGAGCAGCTGATTTGTAATCAGCAGGTTGCGGGTTCAAGTCCCATCGCCAGCTCCAGTTTGGCAACATATTAATTAAAATAAGGAGGGGTTCCCGAGCGGCCAAAGGGAGCAGACTGTAAATCTGCCGGCGGAGCCTACGGAGGTTCGAATCCTCCCCCCTCCACCATGGATTTTGAAGCTGGAACAAGCGGGAGTAGCTCAGTGGTTAGAGCGTCAGCCTTCCAAGCTGAGGGTCGCGGGTTCGAATCCCGTTTCCCGCTCCAGGTATTAAAAAAAGAAGGGCAAAAGCCTTAAATATTTTGCCCACGTAGCTCAGTCGGTAGAGCACATCCTTGGTAAGGATGAGGTCACCAGTTCAATCCTGGTCGTGGGCTCCAGTCAAAAGGGAGATTTATGCGCAGTAATATTATTTTGGCCTGCACGGAATGCAAACAACGGAATTATACCACGACTAAAAACAAGCGTACCATGCAAAACCGTCTGGAAATTAAAAAATATTGCAAGTTTTGCCGGGGGCACAAATTGCATAGGGAGACTAAATAGCTGATATTGGCACAGGCCAGTAGCTCTAATGGATAGAGCGCCGGACTCCAAATCCGGATGCTGGGGGTTCAAGTCCCTCCTGGCCTGCCATATTCTTTATTATAAGGATCTTGAATATATGGAACAAATAAAAGAAATGTTGCAAAAAGCAATTCAGTTTTTAAAGGATGCCAGAGCTGAGCTCAAAAGAGTAACCTGGCCGACAAGAAAACAGACTTTGGCATCAACGGCGGTCGTCTTAATTATCGTTTTTATCGTCGCGATTTATCTGGGAATAATTGATTATATTTTGGCCAAACTGGTCAGGGTTATTTTAGGTTAGCGAAATGGCTTTAACGTGGTATGTAGTGCACACATATTCCGGATATGAGAGCAAAGTAAAGATGAGCCTGCAGGAAAGAATCGAAATGGCGGGTGCGCAGGAATATTTTGCCGATATTTTGATACCGGAAGAAGATGTTGTGGAATTGGTTTCCGGGGAAAAGAAAACCTCCAAACGCAAGTTTTTCCCCGGCTATATACTGGTGCGTATGGAGATGACGGATGAGACTTGGCACATTGTTAAAAACACGCCCAAGGTAACCGGTTTTATCGGCAGTAAAGACAAACCTTCACCCATCTCCGATAAAGACGTGGAGAATCTGAAAATCAGAATTGATGAAGGAACTCTGAAACCAAAGCCAAAATTCAAATTCGATGTCGGCGATCATGTAAAAATAATTGATGGACCATTTACCAATTTCGATGGAGTTATCGACGAAATTAAACCGGAAAAAAGTAAACTGAGAGTTATTGTGAGTATTTTCGGCAGGCCTACGCCAGTAGAATTGGATTTCATCCAGGTAACACAAGGCGAATAAATAAAAGGTGGCAGATAGAAACCTTCAAAAATTTATATACAGGTGATTTTTTATGGCAAAAAAAGTTATTGCGAACATAAAATTACAAATAGCGGCAGGCAAGGCGACACCGTCGCCTCCGATCGGTCCGGCATTGGGCCAGCATGGGGTCAACATAATGGAATTTTGCAAGGCGTATAACGCGCTGACGCAGAAGCAGGAAGGTATGATCATTCCCGTGGTGATTACCGTTTATGCCGACAGATCGTTCACTTTCATTACCAGAACACCACCGGCATCCGTGCTGCTCAAGCAGGCGGCGAAAATTGCCAAGGGCGCCGGCGATCCCAAGAGGGAAAAAGTGGGTACGGTGACGGCCAAGCAGGTACAGGAAATCGCGAAGGTAAAATATGATGATTTAAACGCGGTAGATATGGAAGGGGCTGTAAAGATTATTGCCGGTACGGCAAGATCGATGGGAATAGAAATAGCGGATTAATCAATAAAGAGGTTTTTTATGTCAAATATAGGTAAACGCATATCAGCAGCTAAAACGAAAGTAGAGCCGACGAAACGTTACAGCCTGAAAGAGGCGGCAGAGATGATTACGTCCATGCCTCACGCGAAATTCGATGAGACAGTGGATGTCGCGGTTCGTCTGGGCGTCAATCCGGCTCATGCAGATCAGATGGTGCGCGGCAGCGTAGTTTTACCCAACGGCTTGGGAAAAGAGGTTCGAGTTCTGGTTTTTGCCAAGGGAGACAAGGAAAAAGAGGCCCTGGATGCCGGCGCCGATTATATCGGAAATGACGAGATTATCGAGAAAATCAAAGGCGGCTGGTTTGAGTTCGACAGAGTTGTTGCCACTCCCGATATGATGGGGACGGTGGGAAAAATCGGCAAAGTTCTGGGGCCGCGCGGTTTGATGCCCAATCCTAAAGTCGGTACGGTAACGTTTGAGGTGGCCAACGCAGTGAAAGACCTTAAGGCAGGCAAGGTTGAATTCCGCGTGGAAAAGGCGGGAATCGTGCATTCTCCTGTGGGAAAAATTTCCTTTGGCGCTCAAAAACTGAGCGAAAATATCAACGCATTAATAGAAACGGTAATAAAATTGAAACCGGCGTCAAGCAAGGGAACATATATTAAAAGTGTTTCCGTATCCAGTACAATGGGTGCGGGGGTCAAAATAGACCCTCTCGATTTTAAAGCGGCTTAGCAGAGACCTGGCTGATATAGTATAAATTTTTAGCAAAAGGTCGAAGACAGCAGGTACCATAGTTTAAACGTGAAACGGCCTGCCGAGACTCGTGAGATAAAAAGTTCGGATAATCAATTTTTTAACGGGAATCGGATATAAAAAGAATGAAAATGCCGTTTTTTCTGTATGTGCCTGCATGTTCTCCGGCCTCAAGGCAACTGAATTAATTTTGAAAGGAGGTTGATAAATTGGATCGGAGAACGAAAGAACAAGTAGTTTCCGAGCTGCACGAGAAACTTAAAGAAGCCAAGCTAGGCGTTTTAACCAGCTTCAGCGGTATGAACGTCGAGAAGATGGAATTTCTGAGGAACACTTTACGCAATGTTCGTGCCGAGGTGAAAGTCGTAAAAAATACGCTTTTGGAAATTGCTTCGAAAGATACGGATTTTAGTATTCTTTCCGAGTATTTCAAATGGCCTATTGCTATTGTGTTTGGCTATGATGATCCAGTGGAACCTACGAAGGTTCTGGTTGAATTCGCCAAGAAAAATCCGGAGCTGGAAATCAAGATAGGCGCTCTGGACGGGCAGGTTTTGACCAAAGATGACCTAGCGTCTCTGGCGGAATTGCCCGGCAGGGAAGTTCTTCTGGGCAAACTGGTTTTCGTTCTGGCGGCGGTGCCGACATCATTCGTGACGGTTTTAAGCGCGGCTCAGAGAGACTTTGTGCAAGTGCTCAACGCTTACAGTGAAAAGAAGAAAACTTTAAACTAAAAACACATACAGAAGAGAGGATAAGGAAATGGCAGTTAAAATTACAAAAGAAGATGTAATTCAATTTATTGAAGAAATGACTGTACTGGAGCTTTCCGCTCTGGTGAAAGAATTGGAAGAAAAGTTCGGCGTGTCCGCGGCGGCACCGGTAATGGCGGTCGCGGCAGGTGGAGCGGCACCGGCGGCTGCGGCGGCAGAAGAAAAGACGGAATTCGACGTTAATCTGACCGGTTTTGGCGCGGAAAAAATCCAGGTAATTAAAGTAGTCAGAGCAATTACCGGTTTGGGACTCAAAGAAGCGAAAGATTTGGTCGAAGGGGTGCCCAAGGCCATTAAAGAAGGCGTTTCAAAAGAAGAAGCCGACGATATCAAGAAGAAAATTGAAGAAGTCGGCGGTACCGTTGAGATTAAATAAAAAATTAATCTCCAATATTTTATTTATTAAAGGATGTTATGGGCAAATTTAGAAAAAATTTTGGCCGGGTTAAAAAGGTACTGGACATACCTAATTTAATCGAAATCCAGACAGCTTCTTACGAGAAGTTTCTGCAAAAAGACATAGCTGCGGGACAAAGGGGTAATCTTGGTTTGCAGGGCGCATTTAAAAGTGTTTTCCCGATTTCTGATTTCAGCGGAAAATGTTCGTTGGAGTTTGTCAGCTATAAAATTAGCGAAGTCCGGTATGATATCAAAGAGTGTATTCAGAAAGGCATGACTTATGCCGCTCCCCTGAAAATTGTGGTCAGGCTTGTTGTCTTCGATACAGACCGTTTTGCGGACACGAAAAACAACAAGGATTTAGGAGAAATGAAGCCGATCCGCGATATAAAGGAGCAGGAAATTTACTTCGGCGAAATTCCGCTGATGACGGAAAACGGCACTTTTGTTATCAACGGTACTGAACGGGTTATCGTAAGCCAGTTGCACCGTTCTCCCGGAATTTTCTTTGATCATGACAAAGGAAAGACAGTTGCGAGCGGCAAGCTGATTTTTTCGGCGCGGATTATTCCCATTAGAGGTTCCTGGCTGGATTTGGAGTTCGATTCCAAGGATATCCTTTATGTCCGGATTGACCGCCGTCGCAAAATGCCTGTTACTATCTTGCTCAAGGCCATGGGCAATTCCGCAGAGACTATTTTAAATTATTTTTATAACATTGAGAAACTTATCATCGAGGACGGCAAGCTCTATTTTGCCGCCGATGAATCCATGGCAGGCCAAAAGGCGCCCGAAGATATAAAAGATCCTAAAAGCGGAGAGGTTATTGTAAAAAAAGGACGCAAGCTGACCAAACCTCTTTTGAAAAAGGTTCTGGACGCGGGGGTCAAACGCATTGCCATCAAGGAAAGCGAGCTTGCCGGAAAGATTCTTGCCTCGGACGTCAGCGATCCCCAGACAGGTGAAATTCTTTTCCGCTGCAATGAGGAATTGCCGCCTGACGGTTTGGAAATCGCTAAAGAAAAAGATATTAATGAGATTAATTTTATTCACCTTGATGAGGACATGGAAAACACAGCTATCCGAGACACGCTTTTAATGGATAAAATCGAAACGGCGGAAGACGCGATACTGGAAATATACCGGCGTCTGCGTCCCAGCAATCCTCCCACGCCCGAGACCGCGACAAAGTTTTTCCAGAGCTTGTTTTTTGAGCCGGAAACTTATGACCTGTCGGATGTCGGTCGGGCCAAGATGAATTACAAGCTGCGGCTTGATGCCCCCAAAGATATGACGGTTCTGCGCAATGAAGATATTATGGCTGCGGTCAAATATCTGATAGACTTAAAAAATGGCGTTGCCGAATGCAGCGTTGACGATATCGATCACTTGGGTAACCGCCGCGTGCGTTCCGTGGGAGAGCTTATCGAAAATCAGTACCGTATCGGTTTGGTGCGGATGGAACGGGCGATCAAGGAAAAAATGAGCCTACAGGATATCGAAACAATGATGCCGCATGACCTGATTAACGCCAAGCCTGTTTCCGCTGTGGTTAATGAATTTTTTGGTTCCAGCCAGCTTTCTCAATTTATGGATCAGACCAATCCTCTTTCGGAAATAACGCACAAAAGGCGCCTGTCCGCTCTTGGTCCCGGAGGTTTAACCAGGGAAAGAGCAGGATTTGAAGTGCGCGACGTTCATCCTACTCATTACGGTCGTATCTGTCCGATAGAAACACCGGAAGGACCGAATATCGGCCTGATCGTTTCTTTGAGCACTTATGCCCGGGTTAATGAATTCGGGTTTATTGAAACCCCCTATAAAGTGGTGGATAACGGAAAGGTTTCAGATAAAATTCGCTACGTAACGGCGATCGAAGAAGAAAACCAGATTATCGCGCCGGCTGATCGTCCCTTGGATAGATACGGTAAATTTTCTGAAGAGTTGATTTCCGTCAGAAAAGGCGGTGATTTTGTTTCCGTCATGCCGGAAGATATTAAAATGATGGATGTTTCACCTAACCAGCTCGTCAGCGTGGCGGCGGCATTAATTCCATTTCTGGAGCATGATGACGCGAACCGCGCGCTAATGGGTTCCAATATGCAGCGTCAGGCTGTGCCGTTGATGTGTCCGGAAGCGCCGGTTGTCGGCACTGGCATGGAATCGGTTGTCGCCCGTGACTCCGGCGCAGTTTTAGTGGCCAGGCGGGCTGGCGTCGTGAAAAGCGTAGATGCTTCACGTATAGTGGTTTTGGCTGAACACCCGGAAGAAGACGGCATTGACAGCGGTGTGGACATATATCTTTTATCGAAATATCAGCGCTCTAATCAGGACACCTGTATTAATCAGAAACCAGTCGTCAGTGTCGGTCAGCGCGTCAATAAAAGAGACATCCTGGCCGACGGGCCGGCCACCGACGAGGGGGAACTGGCGCTGGGCAGAAATGTCATGGTGGCCTTCATGTCCTGGGGTGGGTATAATTATGAAGATTCAATTCTGGTCAGCGAACGCGTAGTCAAAGAAGATATTTACACATCGATTCACATCGAAGAATTTGAAACGATGGCGCGCGACACCAAGCTGGGCAGAGAGGAAATAACCCGTGACATCCCAAATGTCGGAGAAGAAGCTCTGCGCAACCTTGATGAGAGCGGCATAATCCGCATTGGTGTTTCGGTCAAGCCCGGTGATATTCTGATAGGTAAAATAACACCCAAAGGGGAAACCCAGTTATCGGCGGAAGAAAAACTGCTGCGGGCAATATTCGGTGAAAAAGCCAGCGATGTGCGTGATACATCATTGCGAGTTCCTCCCGGTGTTGAAGGCACTATTATTGACGCAAAGATATTTACGCGTAAAGGCGTGGAAAAAGACCTGCGTTCGGAAGAGATAGAAGCGGATTCCATTGCTCAAATAACAAAAGACCGGGATGATGAAATTCGAATACTTACGGAAACAGTTAAAAAAGATGTAGCAAAAATAGTTGTTGGCAAAACGACAGCCAGCAAAATTGTCGACAGCAAGAAAAAAACTATTTTAAAAAAAGCAGAAAAAATTACCGAAGAAATTTTTTCCGAACTTCCTTTTTCTTCATGGAAAGACATTACAATAGCTGACAGCAGTACCGCTGAGGAAAAATTAGCAAACCTGATTTCATTAATGGAGAGGAAAATAGATTTTATCCGTGCTCATTTTGAAGAAAAGCTGGAGAAAATCAAAGCCAGTGACGAGCTGCCCCCCGGCGTGATAAAAATGATCAAGGTGTATGTCGCCATCAAGAGGAAATTATCCGTAGGTGATAAAATGGCGGGACGCCACGGGAATAAAGGTGTATTATCCAGAATTCTTCCGGAAGAAGATATGCCTTATTTTGCAGACGGTACGCCTGTTGACATCGTTTTGAATCCTCTCGGTGTTCCCTCGCGAATGAATGTCGGGCAGATTTTGGAAACACATTTAGGGTGGGCTTCTAAAACAATTGGAGAAAATATAAACGAACTTTTAGAAAAGAACTTTAATCTGAACGACGTTAAGAGCGAATTGAAAAAAACATACTCATCGCCTGACTTTGACAAGTTTATTGAAGAAGCTTCCGTTGACGAGATAAAGAGTTTTGTCGGAAAGCTAAAGAAAGGGTTGCTTGTGGCCACTCCCGTGTTTGACGGCTGCTCCGAAGGCGAGATCAGGGAGATGCTGGAAAAGGCAAATTTGCCTGAAAAAGGCCAATCAATTCTTTTTGACGGCAGAACCGGTGAGCCTTTTGAGCAGGAAGTGACAGTCGGCAGTATCTACATGATGAAGCTCCATCACCTGGTGGATAATAAAATACACGCACGTTCGATAGGTCCTTATTCTCTGGTTACCCAACAGCCGCTGGGCGGCAAAGCTCAGTTCGGCGGACAGCGACTCGGCGAAATGGAGGTTTGGGCGATGGAGGCATACGGCGCGGCCTATACCTTGCAGGAATTTCTTACGGTAAAATCAGATGATGTGGCGGGTAGAACCAGGATTTACGAATCCATAGTCAAAGGAGAGCACACATTTGAACCAGGCCTGCCGGAATCCTTTAACGTTCTGGTAAAGGAATTGCAGAGTTTAGGCTTGGATGTCGAGTTAATTGAAGAAGAGGATGAAATTGTTGAGCAACCATAACGGCAAGTGTGGTTGTGCAATGTGATAATATAAACAAGGTTTTTAAAATACGGGGGAAAATCCGTGGAAGACGTTTTTAGCTATTTCGAGAAGCCGAAAAATCCGGTCAGATTCAATGCGATAAAAATATCCATTGCTTCACCGGAAAAAATTATTTCGTGGTCGCATGGCGAAGTTAAAAAACCGGAGACAATAAATTACCGGACATTCAAACCGGAAAGGGACGGACTATTTTGCGCCAAGATTTTCGGTCCGGTTAAAGATTATGAATGTCTTTGCGGGCGATATAAGAGAATGAAACACCGCGGAGTAGTATGTGAAAAGTGCGGAGTGGAAGTAATTCAATCAAAAGTTCGCCGCGAAAGAATGGGACATATTACATTGGCTACTCCGGTGGCGCATATTTGGTTTTTGAAGAGCTTGCCCAGTCGTATTGGTAATGTTCTGGACGTGACACTTAAAGAACTGGAAAAGGTGCTTTATTTTGAATCATGGATTGTTCTTGATCCCAAGGATACGCCGCTAAAGAAAAAAGAGCTTCTTACTGATGAGGAGTATATCGATGCTCGCGAAACATACGGTGATTCCGGATTTGTGGCCGGTATCGGAGCGGAAGCCATAAGGCAGCTTCTGGAAGAAATAGAATTGGAATCACTCTATGAAGAATTGCGCGCAGAAGCGATTACGGCAGTTTCGGACACGAAGAAAAAGAAACTCGTGAAAAGATTAAAAGTAGTGGAAGCGCTGCGTAAGTCCGGCAATAAACCGGAGTGGATGGTTTTAACCGTGCTTCCCGTTATTCCGCCTGATTTAAGACCATTGGTCCCCCTGGACGGAGGGCGCTTTGCCACATCAGACCTTAATGATTTATACCGCAGAGTTATCAACAGAAATAACAGGCTGAAGCGTTTGCAGGAACTCAACGCGCCTGAAATTATTATACGTAACGAAAAGCGTATGCTGCAGGAAGCCGTTGATGTTCTTTTTGATAACGGTCGCCGCGGCCGGGCGATTACCGGCACGAACAAAAGACCGCTTAGGTCTTTATCGGATATGCTTAAAGGAAAGCAGGGTCGTTTCCGCCAGAACTTATTGGGGAAAAGAGTTGATTACTCCGGCCGATCGGTTATTACTGTCGGTCCTGATTTGAGATTACATCAATGCGGCCTTCCCAAAAAGATGGCATTAGAACTTTTCAAGCCTTTTGTCTACAACAGATTATTGGAGAAGGGCTACGTGACCACCGTAAAAAGCGCCAAAAAAATGGTGGAAAAAGAAACATCAGAAGTTTGGGATGCCGTAGATGAAGTTGTGCGGGAATATCCGGTTATTTTGAATAGAGCTCCTACGCTGCACCGTCTGGGAATGCAGGCGTTTGAGCCGGTTTTGATCGAAGGAAAGGCAATACAGTTGCATCCATTGGTCTGTACGGCTTTTAATGCTGATTTTGACGGCGACCAGATGGCCGTCCATGTTCCTTTGTCTGTCGAGGCGCAGACGGAAGCGCGGGTGCTTATGATGTCTACGAATAACATTCTTTCTCCTGCCAGCGGTAAACCGGTTATCGTTCCCAGCCAGGACATCGTTTTGGGAATTTATTTCCTCACGCGCGCCAAAACTGGCGTGAAAGGCGAGGGGATGATTTTTTCCTCACCGGAGGAGGTGCGTAGCGCTTTTGATGCTGAGGCTGTTGACCTGCATGCGCGCATCAAAGTACGCATCGATTCGCAGCTAAAGGAAACAACTGTGGGAAGAGTAATCATCTATGAAATCATTCCTGAGGAACTTTCGTTCGATACTATCAATAAATTAATGAATAAAAAGGAACTCGCTAATTTAATTGACCATTGCTACCGCCTTTGTGGAGACAAAACAACTGTCTTGCTGGCCGACAGGCTCAAAGACCTTGGTTTTAAATACGCCACAATTTCCGGACTGTCTTTTGCCGTGGCTAATATGATTATTCCCGAGAACAAGAAAAATATCGTTTCGCAGGCGGATAAAGATGTATTGAAGATACAGAAGCAATACATGGAAGGATTGATTACGGACGGTGAGCGATATAACAAAGTCATTGATATTTGGGCTCAATCGACGGAAAAGATTGCTTCGGAAATGCTCAGCGGCATCAGTACGGAAGAAGTGGCTTTTGCTGACGGGAAAAAGCGCAAGATTGAAAGCTTCAACCCCATTTACATGATGGCGGATTCCGGTGCCCGCGGTTCCGGACAGCAGTTAAGGCAGCTGGCCGGTATGCGCGGACTGATGGCCAAACCCTCCGGGGAAATCATTGAGACGCCGATTACGGCAAATTTCCGCGAGGGGTTAAGTGTTTTGCAATACTTCATTTCCACGCACGGCGCACGCAAAGGTCTGGCAGATACTGCTTTAAAAACAGCAAATTCCGGTTATCTGACTCGCCGGCTGGTGGATGTCGCGCAAGATTGCATTATCACCGAGCATGATTGCGAAACGGTTGACGGTATTTATGTTTCCGCACTGATGGAAGGTGGCGAAATAATTGAAACCGTGGGAGAAAGAGTCTTGGGAAGAGTAGCGCTGCAGGAAATCAAAGACCCGTTTACCGGTGAAGTTATTGTTGAAGCCAATGAGTCAATTGATGAAACGCTGGCGGACAAAATTGATCGCGCCGGCATTGAAAGGGTAAATATCCGTTCGGTATTAACTTGTCGTTCAAAACACGGCGTTTGCGCCATGTGTTACGGGCGAGATCTGGCTCACGGACACCTGGTGAACATTGGTGAAGCGGTAGGAATTGTAGCGGCTCAGTCTATTGGTGAACCGGGCACGCAGCTTACGATGAGAACATTCCATATAGGTGGCACGGCTAAATTTGAGGAACACTCTACCTTGGAATCTCACCATGACGGCATGATAAAATTTGTCAATTTAAGCACAGTAAAAACAAGAGAAAATGATTACGTAGTCATGAATCGTCACGGAGAGATACATGTTCTGGATGAGCAAAAGAGAAGCCGCGGCAAGTATAGCGTCCCCTACGGTGCGCATTTGAAAGTAAAAGATGGGAGTGCCGTTAAGCGAGGGGAGTTGATTGCGGAGTGGGATCCTTTTTCCATTCCGATCTTGTCGGAAGTGGACGGAACGGTAAAATACGGTGACATAATTGAGGGGAAGACCATGCAGGAACAGGTCGATGAAGTCACCGGATTGTCTCGTAAGGTTATTATCGAATTCAGGGGTGGTGATGTAAGACCGCGAGTGACGCTTAAAGATAAAAAAGGTAAAACAGCAGTTATTCCCGGCACGAAATCCGTAGCACGTTACTTATTGTCGGTGGGGGTTAACATAGTTGTCTCCGAAGGTGATGAAGTCCGGGCGGGAGATATTATCGCGAAAATCCCCAGGGAAACGACAAAAACAAAAGATATCACAGGGGGTCTGCCTCGTGTCGCAGAGCTATTTGAAGCGAGAAAACCTAAAGATTTTGCTGTGATAAGTGAGATAGAGGGCGTTGTTTCTTACGGTAAGGATGCAAAAGGTAAGCGAAAAATAATTGTGACGCCGGAAGTGGGAGAAGAGAAGGAATATTTAATCGCCAAAGGTAAGCATATGAGTGTTCAGGAAGGGGATAGCGTGTCACCTGGAGATGCGTTGATGGACGGAGTTAACAACCCTCATGATCTTTTGGCTATCAAGGGAGAGAAGGCGTTGGCCAGATATCTGGTTGATGAAGTTCAGGAAGTTTACCGTTTGCAGGGCGTTAAGATAAACGACAAACACATGGAAGTCATTGTACGTCAGATGTTGCGAAGGGTTCGTGTTACTGATCCGGGAGATACCACATTCATTGCCGATGAGCAGGTTGAGCGTTATCGTTTTCAGGAAGAAAACGATAAGGTTCTCCAGCATGGAGGCACTCCGGCAACAGGAGAGCCTATGCTGCTGGGCATTACTAAAGCATCGCTTTCCACGCAGAGCTTCATTTCGGCTGCGTCATTCCAGGAGACGACGAGGGTGTTAACCGAAGCGTCACTTTCCGGCAAAACAGATTATTTAAGAGGCCTAAAGGAAAACGTGATTATGGGCAGATTGATCACGGCGGGCACCGGTTTAGTAATGTATCGCAAGTTGGGTATTAAGGTGCTTGATGAGGATAACGATTCCGAAAATTTGGAGCAACAAGTTATTTAAAAAGTGCTTGACATATACGGGGTTAATTGATAGCAGTACCGGATTTGCTGCTGAGAGCAGTCTAATAAGGATGGGAGCCTGGAGGGAAGATGCCGACAATCAGTCAATTAGTTCGGAAAGGCAGGGTAAAAATACAGAAAAAGACGAACACGCCGGCCTTGTCCGGTTCGCCACAGCGTCGCGGTGTGTGTGTTCGCGTATATACAACAACACCGAAAAAACCTAATTCAGCCCTGCGCAAAGTAGCGAGAGTTCGGCTCACTACCGGTTATGAAGTATCTTCGTATATTCCGGGAATAGGCCATAACCTCCAGGAGCATTCGGTTGTTCTGGTGCGTGGCGGCAGGGTGAAAGACCTGCCGGGAGTGCGCTACCATATCGTCAGGGGAACCCTGGATGCCGTTGGAGTCCAGAATAGAAAACAGGGCAGATCAAAATACGGGGCGAAAAAGCCGAGTTAAGCCTTAAGGATAATTAAATGCCGAGAAGACGAGAAATCGAAAAAAGAGATATTTTGCCGGATCCCAAATATCATAACAAACTGGTGGCAAAATTCATTAATTCACTTTTGAAACGCGGTAAGAAAAGTGTCGCGGAAAGCATTCTATACGGAGCTTTTGATATTATCGAAAAGAAAGTGAAAGAGCAGCCGGTAGAGTATTTTGAAAAAGCGGTTAATAATGTTAAACCGCTAATTGAAGTTAAATCCAGGCGGGTGGGCGGTTCCACTTATCAGGTACCTACGGAAGTATTGCCTTACCGGAGAACGGCACTCGCAATACGTTGGTTGATTAGCAATGCCCAGGAGCGTACGGAGAAGACAATGCGCGAAAAATTAGCGGGCGAACTTATTGACGCAGCCAATAACCGTGGTGGAGCCATTAAAAAAAGAGAGACGGTGCATAAGATGGCGGAAGCGAACAAGGCTTTTGCCCATTATAAATTTTAAC
>Ga0209614_1002125_pt1 | contig 13533 bp, 15 predicted proteins | sample BlaSprsedimmetaG_FD_185484 | JGI IMG/M metagenome (GOLD analysis project Ga0209614, IMG submission 185484) | Hot spring sediment bacterial and archeal communities from California, USA to study Microbial Dark Matter (Phase II) - Blank Spring... ... | reverse complement strand
TAATTTGGATTTGAGTTTTTTGAATTCGGGTTCTTTGTTTAGCTCAATGTAAGTTTTGGATAGTGCATAGGAAAATTCCAGTATATCATTAGAATAAACTGTATATCCTAATTTTTTAAAGTGCTGTCCCACTGAAGTAGTACCAGCAAATAAATCAACAAAATTTGAAGTTCCGTTTACTCCTGTTGATTTTACTACTTCTTCTATAAATGGTAGAAGTTTTGTTTTTGCTCCGTAATACCTCATTGTTTATCAAATTTTATGGTTGCTTGTTTAGCATTTTTGTTGCTCAAATATTTTGATTGTTCTTCAGCGACTGAATAAACAATATCTGAACATTTGTATTTTTTCACTTCTTCAACAAGAATATCAGCGACATACATTGTTTTAAGTTCTTCAAAGTCTTGTCCAATAAATTTTGATAGTTTTTTTAAGTTGTCAAAAGGGAATTTTTTTCTCCCATTCTCAACTTTGCTTACGTCTGTCATAATGAGACCAACTTTCAAACCAAATTCACTTTGATTCAAACCTTTTTTCTCTCGCTCTTTCCTTAAAAACTCTCCGAATGTTGCCATAATAAAGACTTGCTTAAAATCAACTTGCTAATATTCAGCAAATATACAATAAGATTTTAAATAAAATCAACATTAAGCGGAAAAGGGCAAGCCCTTTTAGTTTTTCAGCGATTGGGTTTTTAGCGTTGGCAAAACCAAATGTGCTTGACTGGGCGGCTGGCTTACAATGAGGTATAACGAATTACCAAGCGAATGCTTCTTATATCCTGTCAACGATTAAATGCTGAAATCTGTCATTTCGATGGAGTCACAAAAAAGAAATCTGTCTTTTTTATTAAGATTTCTCCACATTCTTCATCGAAATGACAGCTCAAAATTCACTTTAAACTAAACAATCGATTTGATTTCTTCCATTATCTTTTGCGCCAGTTCATTTACCTCCTTAATTGTTTTTGCTTCGGAATAAATGCGAATAATCGGTTCGGTGTTCGATTTGCGCAAATGAACCCACGAATCGGCAAAGTCAATTTTTACGCCGTCGATATCGGTTACCTGTTCATTGGCATATTTCTCTTTCATTTTCAGCAAAATACCGTCCACATCGATTTCGGGTGTCAGTTCAATTTTATTTTTCGACATGAAATAATCGGGGTACGTTTTCCGCAATTCGGAGCATTTCATCCCGCTTTTGGCCAGGTGGGTTAGAAACAGTGCGGCGCCCACCAGAGCGTCGCGTCCGAAATGGCTGGCCGGGTAAATGACCCCGCCGTTTCCTTCGCCGCCAATAACCGCGTTTGTTTCCTTCATTTTAGCCACCACGTTAACTTCGCCAACAGCCGCAGCAGTATATTTTTGTCCGTATTTTTCAGTCACATCGCGCAGCACGCGGCTCGACGAAAGGTTGGAAACGGTATTTCCCGGAGTTTGGCTCAACACATAATCGCTCACAGCAGCCAGTGTATATTCTTCACTAAACATGCTGCCGTCTTCGTTAATAATTACCAGCCTGTCAACATCAGGATCCACGACAAAACCCACATCTACCTTGCTTTTTTTAATAATTTCCGAAGTTTCCACCAGGTTTTCGGGCAACGGCTCGGGAGTATGAGCAAAAATTCCGGTGGGTTCGCAGTTGATTTCCACTACATTTCTAACGCCCAGTGCTTTTAGAAGAGCAGGCATGGCCATTCCACCAACCGAATTCACGGCATCAACCGCCACCGAGAAGCCGGCAGTTTCAATGGCTGAAATATCTACCAATTTCAACCCCAACACTTTTTGAATGTGAATGGTGGTGTAATCTTTTTCGGTAACCGCGCCCAGGTCGTCCACTCCGGCAAAAGAAAAATTACCCGTTTCGGCCAGTTCCAGCACTTTTGCTCCTTCTTCGGTATTTAAAAATTCGCCTTTCGAATTGAGCAGTTTCAGGGCATTCCATTGTTTGGGATTGTGGCTGGCGGTGAGAATCAACCCGCCATCGGCATTTTCTTCGGTTACGGCAATTTCGGTGGTTGGTGTGGTGGCCAGTCCAATGTTTACCACATTACAGCCCATACCTACAAGTGTGGCCACAACCAGCGAACTCACCATTTCGCCCGAAATGCGGGCATCGCGGCCCACCACTATTCTGAGTTTTTCGTTTTGCGAATTTTGTTTGGCCCAGGCAGCATAACCGGCTGTAAATTTAACAACATCCAGCGGACTAAGTCCTTCGCCCGGTTTTCCGCCAATGGTACCACGAATTCCTGAAATCGATTTAATGAGTGTCATTTCTTTTCGGTTAAAAGTGTAATGACAAAAATAACAAGGCCCGGGGAAAAAAGGGTGCCGGAAGGAATTAATTATCGATTTCGTCCAACTCTTTCAGGTTTTTTTTCAATTTGCAGATGTAATTGCCGTACAACCGACGGAAACCCCAACGCATGAGCAGGTATATTCCACCTACAATGAACAGCAGAACGGCCAAACCAATAACAAACACCAGTATCCATTTGCCAAGAGGCACTTCTGCCAGCAATACTCCATTTCTTTCGATGCCTTCGTGCATTCCTGAATACAATCCTGAAATAAACTGTAAGCCCATGGAAATGGTTAAAATAATAAGTGCCAGATAAAACAACCTTTGGTAAATCCGGAGGGTTTCAATAATTTTTAACAGGGTTTCGCGAAGGTTACAGGCTAGGTCGCAACTTTTTTTAACCCGGTAATACTGAGAAACAAAATAGATAAACGTAATGACGACAAGGGTATTGGAAAAAATACTTAAAAACAAAATCCAGCCCGGCATTTTCACATCGGTCTCCACCTGCTCGAGGAGCATGGGGCCAAACACAAGATCATCGAGAATAAACAAAAGAATCAGCGCAAAAAGGATGACAAAACCAATACGCACATTGCGATCGATGCGGTCAATCAAATTTCCTGTCCGCTTACGCAGCAACCCCATGATTTGCTCCTCATCCAGTTCCTTGTCAGGAGCAAGCTTGTCCCAGGTTTTTTTCAATTCTTTTAATTCCATATCTCCCTATTCCTCCTCATCCATCAGTTTCTTCAATTTCTTCTTTATCCTGTTCATTTTCACCCGTACATAATTTTGTGTGATGCCGGTAATTTCAGCAATCTCTTCATATTTTTTGTTTTCGAGATACAGCAGGATAATTGATTTTTCGATGCCGGTAAGCTGTGCCACCGCCCGGTGCAGGAGTTTAATGTTCTCTTCGGTTTCGGCCTCCTGGTTTTCATCGGCAATCTGAAAATTTTCGTATGTCAACCGGTTTTGGTCAGGTCTTCGTTTGCTTTTTTTAAAGGTTGTTATGGCTGTATTCAAACCCACCCGGTACATCCAGGTGGTTACCTTCGATTCTTTTCTGAACGAAGGATACGATTTCCACAACTGCGCAACAATCTCCTGAAAAAGATCATTCCGATCTTCCCCGGTATCGCAATACATATTACATACCTTGTAAATGATGCCCTGGTTCTCTTGTATTATTTGTAAAAATTCCCTTTCCAAAATCTGATTAATTGGTCATTCGTACTTAAGAAATATTACAATCCCAACAGACTATTTCTTCTGCTGCCTGCTGTTTCTGAAAAACCGATGTAAAATCAATTGGCATCTATTGGTTCTTCCCGTGCTTCGGGAGGTTTTTGTTCCACCTTTTCCCTCTCTTTGTATGATTTTACAATGGCGTGTGCCGCCAGCGGAGCAGTAAGGTAAACAAACAGGACAATAAACAGTCCTTTTAAATACACCACCGGCGAATTGAAAAAAATGCTTACTCCCAGCACAATTAAAAAAATACCGAACGAAGGTGCCTTTGTACCGGCATGAAGCCGGCTGTAAAGGTCTTTAAACCGAACGAGACCGATAGCTGCCACCAGCATAAAAAACGCACCGGACAGTATAAATATTGAAATGATAATTTTATCCATAGCGGTGTTTTAAATAGGTTGAAACAGCTACTGTCCCAATAAATGAAATGAGCGAAATGATAACCGGAATATCAAAGTAGATTGACTTGTTTATCATAACACTGTAAACCAGCACAAATCCCATCACCACCGAGGCTATCAGGTCCATGGCTGCAATGCGGTCGTTTATGGAAGGGCCCCGCAGCAGCCGTGCAAAAGCCAGAACCAGCGACGCAAGCAACAGCGAGAATGCAATAAGCAAAACAATTGCAGGTACGGTACTTTCCATATTTATTCGGTTATGCGTTTAATTTTTTCCTGAATATTCATAAAATCCTTCAGCATGATATCGCCGGTGGAATAATAAAGAACATGCACCAAAATGGTTTTTTTGTCTTCAGTAATATCCATACTCATCGAACCGGGAGTCATCGACAGCAAATTGCTGTATAGCAACAATCCGAAATTCGATTTAAGCGTTACCGGAATCTCCATAAAAGCCGGTTTGGTGTGCATTTCCGGGGTTAAAATATCCCAGGCAATGTACAGGTTGGCCTGCACCAGTTTTACCATGTAAAACACGATAAACTCCAGAATGTAATACACTTTTTTTATCACTTTCATTTCAATCCTTTTAAAACGGTTTCAATATAAAGCGTCGGATCAATGAGCTGGGTGCCTGCTTCCATAGTAAATCCGAAAACGTAATAGGCAAAAATTCCCATCAGAATGCTGATTGCGCCCAGAAACAACGAAGAAAAATACTCGGCAAACCGCAATTTCTGAAATGGCTTTCCGGCGTATTCATTATCGGGTTGAGGTTTCATAAAAGCCTCGTTCCATATTTTTATCATGGAATAGAGTGTAAGCATACCGGTAAGAACTGCCACCGCGGTAATGATGTAATTTCCGTTTTCGATGCCGGCTTTTATAAGAATGAATTTGGCAAAAAAGCCCGAAATGGGCGGAATACCGGCCAGAGCAAAGGCCGGAATAATAAACAGCACTGCCATGAGCGGACTCTGTTTGGCCAAACCGCCCACATCTCTCAGTTCAAAAGTTCCGCGAGCCTTGTTAATCATTCCCGAAACAAGGAATGTATTGGTTTTGGCCAGCATGTTATGCATGGTAAAAAAGATGGCCCCGGCAATGGCCAGCGGAGTGAAAATTCCCAATCCCATAATCATATACCCAATCTGGCTGATGATGTGATAGGAGAGAATCCGGCGGGTTTCGTAGTGTGCGGCAGCGGCCATACCTCCGGTTACCATGGTAAACCCTGCAACTATCAGTAAAAGTTGGTGCCAAAACTGCTGGTCCTGCACAAAAAAGAGGGTAAAAAAACGGATAAATGTATAAACACCCACTTTGGTAAGCAGGCCGGCAAACAACGAAGTGATGGTAATGTTGGGCGTGTGGTACGAAGCCGGCAACCAGAAATAGAGCGGAAAAACAGCCGCTTTTATTCCAAATGCCACAAAAAACAATACAGCCGAAGTATTCATCAGAATCGCCTGATCATCATTTTTCAGAATTTCGGCCAGATGAGCCATGTTAAGGGTACCTGTTTTCCCGTAAAGCAACCCTACACCGGCAAGGAAAAACATCGAGCCTACAATATTCAATGCCAAATATTTTATGCCACCTTCAAGCTGGTGCTTTGTCTGGCCCAGTGTTATAAGTACGAACGACGACATCAGCATTACCTCGAACCAAACAAACAAGTTAAATACATCGCCGGTAACAAAGGCGCCGTTGAGCCCCATTGTCAACCCAAAAAAGAAAACAAAAAAACGGTTCAGTTTTATGGTTTCAGGTAAAAACCGGAGGGCGTACACGGCAATGGAGAAAATTATTATTGCCGAAACAACAAGCATGAGGGCGCTCAGGTAATCCACCACCAGGGTAATTCCAAAGGGGGCTTCCCAGCCGCCCATTTGCAGGGCAATTACGCCATGTTCGCGCACGAGCATAAAAAGGTAACCCGACAGTAATACCAGCAAACCAGATCCCATCGGACCAATCCAGCGGGCCAACTTATCCGATTTGATTATCAGCAAACTGATAATTAAAATAAATGGAACTAATATGGGCAATGCTAGAATTGAAATCATCAGTCATCGGTTTTTTTTAGCTGATCCAAATCGTCAGTTCCCGTAAGTTCAAAAAATTTATATTTCAGCGCCAATGTAAACACAACTATACCCAGCCCAATAACAATGGCCGTGAGGACCAGCGCCTGGGGAAGCGGATCGGCCATAACCCCGGCTCCCGTTCCTTCGCTTTTCACAAAGGCCGGACTGCCGGGCACAAGCCCCGCCGAGAGAAATACCAGCAGGTTGGTGGCATTGCTCATGAAAATCAGTCCGATTATAAATTTCAGGATACTCCGACGAAGCATCAGGTAAACGCCCGCCGTGTATAAAACACCTACCACAATTGCCAGTATAATTTCCATTAATGTTGTTTTTGTGTTAATGAAAAAATAAAAAGTAAGGTTACACCAATAACTGCAAAGAAAACCCCAATATCGAATAAAAAGGGTGTTCCTAGTTTAATACTTTCCCCCAAGGGCAAAGGTATTTTTACCCAAAGCCCGGTCATTATAGCTTTACCTGCAAACAGCGACGGCAAAAAACTCAGAAAAATAGCCAAAAGACCAACTGCAATATAATATCCGGGCCGATCCTGAAATTCTTCTTTTACCTGAAAAGCATTGTAGGCAAACCCTCGATAGACAATGGCCAGCCCGGCCATCAATCCGCCAATGAATCCGCCGCCAGGATAATTATGTCCTCTGAGCAGCGCCAGCACTGCAAAAAAAATGAGCAACCATTTCAGGTATTTAGCCGCTATTTGTAGTACAACCGAATTCATAATTTTGATTTTTTGGGTTTCTTCAGCAATAAATAAACACCTAAAGCAGCAATGGTGAGCACGGTAACTTCGCCAAGTGTATCCAACGCCCTGAAATCGACCAGAATTACATTTACTACATTTTCACCAAAAGCCCTGTCGTAACTGTTTTCAATAAAAAACTTTGAAATTGATGGATTAAGATTTACATTCACCGCCTTTAAGGCAAGCACAGTCATTACGCTGCCAAATGCAAGTGCTATTAAAAAATCACGAAACCTTGTGCGCCTCGATGACAATACTGCAAACCGGGGTAACCGCTGTAAAATAGCCATGAACATAACTACCGTCAGCGTTTCCACCAATATTTGCGTAATGGCCAAATCAATAGCACTGTAATACAGAAAAATGAGTGATATGCCGTATCCTGCTACTCCCATGGCGATTATGGTAACAATGCGGGAACGCAATACAGTAGTTGCAGCCGCAGCCAAAATAATAACCACAGCCAGCCCCGAAATATAAAAGGGTTTCAGGGTGAACGCTATGCCAAAATTCCAGGAGCGGGTTATAAAAACCTGGAACCAAAGCAGCAATGTGGTAAAAACAAAAATGGTGAGAATGTAATAGCGGTGATAACCATGCTGCACTGCTTTGGTTTTCAATTTTGAAACAGCCACAAACTTATCCATTACCCAGGCGAAAACCTGATCTAGCTCAATAGAGAAAATTACACCGTTCACTTTTCGCCAGGTTTCGAGCAGTTGTTTTCGTTTTAACATGCCCCAGAACAAAAGCACACCCAACACTATGGTAAGCAGGCTTAAAAAGAAAACCTTGTTGAACCCGTGCCAAAGAACGAGTTTTACATCAACGGCTTCGGCATAAACCACACTCAGGGCGGGTTTAATTATGGCGTTTCCAAGGTTTCCGGGGAACAATCCCAAAACCAGACTGAGCAGCGCCAGTATTCCGGGCCCAATCAAAAATGCAAGTCCTTTTTCATTGGGTTGTTTCTCATACGAATTGGGTTTCCCGAGAAACACTTTCCGCACAAAAAACAGTGAAACAGCCACCATGAATATGTTGGAAGTTACTCCCAGCACCAGCACCAGCGAAGCAATTCCGGGCGACTGCACCTTGGCTTCGTAAATCAGCTCTTTGCCCAAAAAGCCCAGCAATGGTGGCAGTCCGGCCATCGAAAGCAGGGCCAGCAATGAAATAATGAACGTGAAAGGCATATATTTAATCAAACCACCCAGTCGCGAAAGTTCCCGTGTTCCGGTTTTCTTTTCGATGAGGCCGGCCACCATAAACAACGTGGCTTTATAAAAGGCATGGATGAACAAAAACAGCATGGCAGCCTTTATAGACTCTTTGGTATCGATGCCGAGCAGCAAAACCAGAACGCCCAGCGCGTTGATGGTGGTGTAGGCGAGAATTCCCTTCAAATCGGTTTGGGTAACGGCAAAATAGGAACCCGTGAGCATGGTAAGCACGCCAATGAGCGAAATGATATAGACCCACTCGGACGTTCCCCCCAATACAGGGCTCAGACGGGCCAGCAGAAAAACGCCGGCCTTAACCATGGTGGCCGAATGCAGGTATGAACTCACGGGTGCCGGGGCCTGCATGGCGCCCGGAAGCCAGAAATGAAACGGGAACTGTGCCGATTTGGTAAAAACCCCCACCAGAATGAGCAGCAATCCGGGCAAATACAAATGGCTTTCCCTTATCATTCCAGCATGGGCAACCCAGTCGGTGAGCGAATAACTGTCAACAACGCTGCCCAAAAGTACAATGCCGGCCAACATGCTTAGCCCGCCAAATCCTGTAATGTAAAGCGATTGAAAAGCCGCCTTTCGGGCCGATTCTTTTTCATGAAAAAAACTGATTAAAAAAAACGACAAAAAGCTGGTAAGCTCCCAAAAAATAAACAACTGAATGAGGTTGGCCGACAATACCAATCCCAGCATGGCCCCACTGAACATCATCAGGTAAAAGAAAAACTTGTCGGTTCCCGCATAGCTTTTCATGTAATCTTTGGCATACAAAAAAACCAATGTGCCTATGCCCGTTACCAGCAAGGCGAAAACCATACTCAGCCCATCGAGGATAAAGTCGAAGTTTAACCCGAGGCGGGGAATCCATTCGATAAAAAGATGTTGCGAATTAATGCTGATAATCTCCGGAATACGCATTGCAAACCAGATAAAAGCTCCCAGCTGAACCAGTGCAAGCAGAATCGCTTTTTGTTTTTTCAACCCGCCCGGAAGAAAAAATAAACCCAAAGACACAACCAGAAAAACAACAAGTATAATCAGCATCAATATCGTTTCCTTTTAATTTTTAAATCATTCCTGTTTTAATCGACTTTGCCAGTTTAAACAACTTCTCTTTGGCTTCGTCGGTTACTTTTACCAATTGATCGCCCGATGAAAAAAACTGGGCAAGAATGCCTGGTGTATCGATAACGTAGAGCAAAATTAACTGCGAATTTAACCGCTCAGCCATTTTGCCGGCATAATGAACAGCTTTTTCCGAGGGTTCTTTAAAATCCACCGGAATCAATATTTTCCTTATATTTCTTTCAACCATAATGAATTTCTGAAAAACGGAACAGCTTAATTTGCAAATGGTTTATCACCTGGCCCGGTAAATGTTCCAAAATTATCAATAATTGTAAAACAAATCTGCATTCGGGCCTCATTTATCAAAAAAAATTTATGTTTTCAGAATGTTGTAATGCAGGGCTTTTGGCCGGTTTACCTACCTTCCCTCATTTTTATTTCTTCGCGGTATTTCCCCGGCGTAACTCCCTCCGATTCTCTGAAAACCCGGATAAATGTGCCTACCGAACCAAACCCAACCGTTTCGGAAATGTAATTGAGAGAGTAATGTTCTATAGAACTTTCGGCCAGCAATTTTTTGGCTTCAATTATCCGGTAACCATTTACAAACTCGCTGAACGAGCATGAAAATTCGGTATTAATGAGCGACGAAACATACGAACGGTTGGTTGCCAGAAATTGAGACACTTCGGTAATTTTAAGCTCGGGTTGCCGGTAAATTTGCTTCCTGGCAAACAATTCCACCAATTTTTCGCGCAACTGTTCGCTGTTGTATTTTTTTTGCTCCCCCGGATGGCTTCCGCCTTCGTCGCGATCGAGGTCAATTACCGTATGATTCTGCATATAGCCCTGCAGCCCGATTAAAAACAAAAGCAAACTGAAAATGAAGGAAGGGATAAGCAAAAGCCAGGTGGATTCCATAAAAACACCTCTTCCAATGAAATTAAAAACCATACTCATGGCAGAAGTGGCAACAAAGGAGTACAACAAAAATTTCACCCACACAATGGTTTTACTCTCCAGGTTGGAATAAAAGTTGGCAATTCGCTTATTGTACCGCAAAACCAGATTTCGTCCGTGAATTAAAAAGAAAACTACCTGTATGGCAAAAACCAACCTTGAGGTTAAAATAACCCACTTTTGAATTTGCCTAACCGCTCCATCGGGCATTTTCATATCACCGTGAATTAAAAAGCGGTCGATAAAAATAATCCTTTCCTCTTCTGCCATCAACCGGTAAAGCACAAAAGAGCTAAAAGCCAGTATAAATGCGGGTAAAAGCATTCTCAGGTTATAGCGTCGCATTTCCGTTTCAATGGTAAGCAGCTTAATGTACCAGTAATAAAGCGGGTAAACCGAGAGCATGGCAAAAATGTAAACGGAATCAATATACTGGTAGGTTGAAATTTCTTTTTTGAAAAACACAGCATGAGACATATAAACCAGAAATGCAGCCGACATAAATACGCCCAGAAAAAACCTGGCCCGGTTCTTATCCCTTTTCGACAGCAGTAAAACTACTGCCCAGAAAAAGGTAACATACATCGGCGTATAAGCAATTAGGTCCTCTACCATTGTCCCATTCCGTTAACTATCACTTTCTGTTTCTAAAAACAATTTATACGACAACAGGTTCTTCCATTTATAAACTCAACTTTTTACAGTTTGAACATTGAATTTACAGTTTGGAAATTCAACCGCCGAAAGAACCTGTACTTTTGTTCATCAGGAACGCAAAAATAAAAAATGACTGACATTGCAGAAAATTATTTCTGAAATTATCAGGAAGGTCCTTAAGTAAATCCTTAACAATTCCAGAGGGAAAGGCAACTCAATTTCATAAAAAAAAGAGACTGAATTAATACATGATTCAGCCTCTTCCTTTTTATTTTTCACAGCCCATGCTACACTTCAAACGAATCTACTTTTCGGTAGGCCTCGATAAAGGCAACTTCGCCTTCTTTGCCCCGTATGCTTTTCCCGTGTTCGCAGCACAACACACCGTCATACCCTTTTTTGTAAATGTGCTGAAACACGTTTTTGTAGTTGATTTCTCCCGTGGTAGGTTCATTTCTTCCGGGATTATCGCCAATGTGAAAAGCAGCAATTTCGCTCCACGACCGATCGATATTCGGTATGATGTTGCCTTCGGTAATTTGCTGGTGGTACATGTCGTCCACTATTTTGCACGCCGGGCTGTTCACCGCACGGCAAATGGCATACGTCTGCGGCATTCCGGTGAGGAACAGCCCCGGGTGATCCCATTTGTTCAGTGGCTCAAGCACAATAATTACCCCTTCTTTTTCTGCAATTTCACTCAACTCCCGCATGGAATCGATTACGTTGGCGGTTTGGTAGCCCCAATCCATCCTTTGGTTGTAGCGCCCCGGCACCATTAACGCATATTTTGCACCGGTGCGTTTGTAGGTTTCAATTCCCTCCTGCAATCTCTCCTTCAGCATTTTTCGCGATTCATCGTTGAAAAGAACCATAGACTCGGCACTAAAATCTGCATACAACACAAACGGACCGATATCCATTCCCAGCCGGTTGAGTTCGCCGGCCATTTTTTCCTGTATTTCAGGCGATTTGCCCATCAGCCCGTTGTCGAATATGGCCCGGAAACCCTGGTCTGCAATGAATTTAATGTTGTCGATGGGGTCTCTGCCAGCATGTTCCGGGAACATCCCCAAATGCGGTGCATACTTTAACTTGAATTTGGCTTCGTTCGACATAACCGATTCCGATGCTGCCGCACCCAAAACAGTGCCCATACCGGCAACAGCAATCCCTCCGGCAGCGACGTTTCTTAAGAAATTTCTTCTTTTCATGATGTATTGATTTTATGAATGTAAACTTAAAATGGCTAAAATAATAAAATGTTGCCAACCTGCTTTGCCCTGTTTGCAAAATAAAAGCGCTGGTGTAAAAAAAGAACAGGTAATATCGCCCCCGGCAATAATTTACAGGTTTTTACTGATGTATTGCATTACCTCAAAAAATGTATCGCAATAAAATTCTTCCCGGTGCTCGTTCAGGTATTGCAGCAAAGCATGGTGCTCCTCTGCTCCCACGTTCAAATACCCGCCGCCCACGCTGTGAAACATGAATACGGCAATGGTTCCTTTCCGTTTGGCTTCTTCCAGAGTGGCAATCAGTTCATCGGCACTGTTTTCGTTCACCATCCGGCTGGTAGCCTGAAAAACATCGTATCCCTCCATTGTTTCAGGAATTGGACCATCGCGCCGTGCCGCCGTAAACAGCACCTGAATTTCGCCGGAAAAATCTTCGCCTCCGGCGGTTATGTCGCTGCAGGTGTAGGCGAAAGTCCGGTTCTCTTTTCCGTCAATCGCTTTTAACAATGTGTTGGCCACCTTCAATTCTTCCAGCAGTTGCTCCAAGGAATAGCTGTTCAAATCGTACTCCGGTTTTACCCAGCCGGCTTTGTTTCCGTCGCACGGATGAAACAGCGTGTGGTTGCCCAGTTCATGACCGTTTCGGGCAATTTTGCGCCAGTCGTCGGTCCGGTTGTACAAACTTTGGGAATTGCCGGTGCAGTAAAACGTTCCTTTAAAACCGAACTCATCCAGTTGCGGAACAGCCACATCGAGGTGGCAATCCAGCCCGTCGTCGTATGTAAATACAACCGCGGCTTTGGCGCCGTTGGGCCAGGAGAACTGGGCATGGGCCGAAACAGATAAAAAGACAGAAACCATAAACACAAAAAATAATTTTTCAAATGTTCTCATAAAGTTTTATTTAAAATCCTTCAAAAAGGTATCATCGGTAATAAAATGCTAATTTAGAATAATCTAAATCACAAAAATTATAAATGCTTTTAAAATAGTTGAAAAAATTAAGTAGTTTTATAATTTAGTTCTTCCACCAATAAATAATTCGTTCATATCATGGAAATTACCAAATTCGGATTAAAAAATTTCAGGGTTTTTAAAGAGCATTACGATTTCGACCTTGCCCCAATAATGTTATTAACCGGTCCCAACAATTCCGGGAAAAGCTCACTTACAAAAGCGCTTTTGTTAATGAAAGAAAATGGTGAATATATAGCAGAAGCAGGGGAAATCGAAAGAACTTTAAACTATTATAAAGGATTGCATGATTTAGGAAGTCATAAATTAATTCTCTCAACTGATGAAGAAAACACAATATTTTCTTTTTCAGCATTTAAAGACTACAAATTTCAAATTGAGATTGATAATAACAGGGTATATGAGTGGGACTATATCATTGCAAATGAAAAAAATGAGATTGTTTTAACCCAAAAATTAGAGCGAATTTATATTGATGTTGGAAATTTCTTTAATTACTTAATCCATTGGGCAGAAAATTATAGAAAAACATACTCTCACAATGCGGAAAAATCACAAGTCCTGCCA
>Ga0209614_1002123_pt1 | contig 13537 bp, 13 predicted proteins | sample BlaSprsedimmetaG_FD_185484 | JGI IMG/M metagenome (GOLD analysis project Ga0209614, IMG submission 185484) | Hot spring sediment bacterial and archeal communities from California, USA to study Microbial Dark Matter (Phase II) - Blank Spring... ... | reverse complement strand
GTGACAAGCAAACATACATGGCACCGCATTTCAGAAGTGATTTGAATATCTACTACGAACTTATGCACCTTTCAGAGCTTATTCCTTCCATTTATTCACTTTTGCTGTCAAAGTTGAGGTTAAGGCAATCTGAAATAGATATCAACTGCCTCTTCTGCTGTGTTCTCTTAAGCCTGACAGCTATTTTGGATGATGTTGGTTCACTCGATGCAGTTCATCTTAACCAAAGGGGGTACGAAATGGGAAGCAAAGTTCATGTGAAGGTTGAGTTCGCGGGAGGCTTCTCCGGTACGGGAATAACAGATTCCGGCTACAAAGTGAAAATCGGTCCAGATGGCGCGGTACCTTACGACCTGCTGCTATTGAGTCTGGTATCGTGCTTACATGCTACATTTCTCGATATTCTAAACAAAAAGAAAATTGACTTCACTTCTGCAGATATTGAAGTATGGGGAGAAAAGAGAGAACAAGTCCCCACCACTCTCAAAATATGCGAGTTGAAGATCGGGATCAAGGGAGTAGATTTGTCTCACAGAAGTTCGGTCGAGAAGTCTTTCGAACTTGCAACAAAATACTGTTCAGTATACAAGACCGTCTCCAGCGTGGCAGAGATCGTCTGGGAAGTGAATTTTGACTGATAGGCGACAATCTTGTCGAGAGGTGGGATATTATGAAAAAAATGGGTGAGATGCTCTCGTCTTCAAACAGCGGTTCAGAAATCATGATGGGAAACACCGCGGTTGTGAGAGCAATGCTGGAAGCGGGAGTCAGGGCGGCAACTTCATATCCCGGCTCTCCCACTCCAGAAATTGCAGCTGCAATAGCTTCGATTCCCGCGGAAAGAAATCCTATGTACTTCGAATTTTCAGTAAACGAGAAGGTTGCCACCGAAGTTGCCTTTGGAGCTTCTATAAATGGTCATCTTTCGTGTGTATTCTTCAAGAGCGTGGGACTAAACGTGGCCGCCGATACTTTCGTTCAACTCTCTTTGATGGAACTCATCGGAGGCATGGTCGTTGTGCTAGGTGATGATCCCGGAGCGAATTCATCCCAAAATGAACAGGACAATCGTCATATAGCTCATCTTTCCTACGTACCAGTTCTCAAACCCTCAACTCCTTCAGAAGCCTACTCGATGTTTCTCGAAGCGGCGAAACTTTCGCAACAGATGCATATGCCTATTATCGTTAGGCTTTCAACTCACGTGTGCCATGCCAAAGAAAGGGTATATTTTGGAAAGCTGAATCCTCATGACCGAGATAATAGGCCGAAATTCAGAATTGAAAATGGGCCGTATATTCCAATTACTGCCGATGCTCTGAAAATGAAACGAAGAGCACTAAAAAAACTCGAAGAATTCCGAAGAATCGCTCAAGATTCTTATTTAAACAGAGTCATAGAAGGAACTGACACTTCAAGAGGAATAATAACAGCTGGTGCTCCCTACCTATCGCTTCTAGATGTCATCGGCTCGACGGATTCCCGGCCCGACATCCTCAAATTAGGAATTGTTCACCCACTTCCAGAAAGGGAAATTGTCGATTTTCTCTCTTCTCACGAAGAGGTCAAAATACTTGAAGAGCTTGACAATATAATCGAGAAAGAAGCCAAAGCCCTCGCCTATGACAACAAGCTGAAGACCAAAATCATCGGTAAGCTGGACCTTGAAGATTGGATCTGAGAATACACTCCTGATAAGGTTGAAGAAGTCCTGTCAAAAACCTGGCGAGATCTTGTTGAACCTTCCAAACCAAAAATTGAAGGAGTTGAACTGGCGCCAAGACCGGCACAGATGTGCCCGGGTTGCGGCCACAGATCGGCATTCCATTCAATAAAGAAGGCACTGAAAGACTCTGACATCACAGTGGCAGATATCGGATGTCACACACTTGGTTACCTGGAACCTTACAGAATGGGCCAAGTGCTACTCTGCATGGGTCATTCAAGCGGCACGGCTTCCGGTCTTTCCCTGTTCAACAACTCCAGAAGAGTTGTGGCTTTTCTCGGAGATTCAACTTTCTTCCACACAGGATTGCCGGGCATAATCAACGCCGTTTTCAACAAGCACAATTTCACGCTGATAATTATGGAGAATGGCACAACAGCCATGACGGGCCATCAAGATCATCCGGCTGTCGGTCGCAATTTTAGAGAAGTGACTCAGAAAGTCCCTGTAAGACAGGTTCTGGAGGGGCTTGGAGTAGAGAATATTCGGGAAGTCGATACTTACAACCAGTCAAAGTTAACTCAATACGTTGAAGAAGCTCTTGAAGAAGAGGGATTCAAAGTGATCATTGCAAAGCATCCCTGTATGCTGAAGTTTACAAGGGAACTTCGGAGAAAGGGCCGACCTCTTCCGAACCCTGTCCGGGTAAGCGAGAAATGCAATCGAAAATACGTTTGCGTCAGTAACTTCGCATGCCCCAGCTACCAGATAACCGACGATGGCTCAATATGGGTTCAAAAAGATCTCTGCATCGGAGACAGATCGTGTATTCAGACGTGCCCTTCAGAAGCAATTGTCCCCGATGACAAGTGAAGGATGTGAGAGGATGGAGAAATTTGACATTTACATCACTGGAGTTGGTGGTCAGGGAATAGGATTGCTTAGCGAGGCATTGCTTAGAGCAGTTGATCACTCCGGACAAAGAGCTATAGGTGCCGATACCCATGGATTGGCACAGAGAGGTGGAATGGTTTCCTCTCACCTCAGAATCGGGAGTGGCGTTAACTCCGTTCTGATCATGAAGCATACTGCCGACATGGTAATAGCCCTTGAACGTCATGAGGCTCTTCGGGGTATGGTGAATTACTTGAAAGAAAAAGGAACTCTTGTATACTATGACACCGTCTGGCAGCCATTGGATGTGAGACTGAGAAAAGCTAGGGAGATCAAGAACGAGGATATCGAAAGAGAATCCGGCAAGAGAGACGTAAGGGTGATTCGGGAACTTGAAGAGGATTTGAAGGATGCTCGAATGCAAAATGTGGTGTTAATGGGAAGAATAGCCTGCGATGGTCTTATTCCCGGAGTTTCCGTTGATCACTACGAACGTTCTCTCTCGGACCTTATGGATGGAGATCTTCTGACGAAGAACCTTAAGCTTTTCAGAAGACTTTCTGGACGAGCGTAATTGAATATGGTTTTCGATGCTGCAGTAATCGGAGCCGTTGGAATCGACACAAACGTCTATCTATCCGGAAACGAGGTTGATTTCTCGGTAGAAACGAGTTTCGGGGAGAATCTAGACTGTATTGGGCAAGCCGGAGGATATTCATCACAAAGTCTCAGAAGACTCGGCCACAAAGTCTGTTTCATAGGTTTTGTGGGGAAAGACTATTATGGAGAACACATCCGGGAGGTCCTCTTCGATCAGGGTATCGATACCTCTCTGTTGGGAATCGATCCGCTGGGAACAAAGAGAAGCGTAAATCTTATGTACAGGGACGGGGGACGAAAGAATTTCTATGACGGAAAGGGATCTATGATCCTTGAAGTCGACACAGAAGCCGTTGTATCCTATCTCTCTGGAACAAAGCTGGCTCACATCAACATCGTCAACTGGACCAGAGATCTCCTTAGGCCTCTAAAGAAGGCCGGGCTCACTCTGTCGATAGATATTCAAGACGTCATCGATCCAGACGATTCCTACAGAGAAGATTACGTTAGAGAGGCCGATGTACTGTTTTTTTCTTCAACAAACTTTAGCGACCCCTCCTTCCTAATCAAAAAATACCTCGGGATTCGAAGCGATAGAATCGTGATCTGTGGATTGGGAAGTAAAGGCTGTGTGGTGGGTAATGAGAAAGGAATCGAACATTTCGATCCTATTGAACTGGCCGAGCCAGTCGTTGACACAAATGGCGCAGGCGACAGTCTCGCAGCAGGGTTCCTGTCCAGTTATTTTCTCGAAGGGTATTCTATGAAAGAAGCTGTTTTAAGAGGTCAGATAGCGGCCCGGTATTGTTGCACAAAGAAAGGGGTATCTTCGGAACTGATAACAAAGGATCATCTTGATCTGCTTTTCGAAGAAAAAAGCAAAGCTTCGGAGCAATCGACGTGAATGCGCGGCAAAGATCTGTATCATATGACAAAATGCCGGCTTAGCGCCGGCATTCTTTGACTCTATTCAGGTCTTACATCTGGAAAAATCAGAACATCCCTGCTGGGAGAGCTCTCGAAGAGAACCTCATTTGTTGTGTAATCAAGTACGACTACCCGGTGCAGACCTTCAAGATCTGTCTCGGTGAAGTATATGAAACTTCCTTCTATCTTCAAAGAAGGCACCGGAGCATCCATAAACAAAGCCCTGTCGGAGACTATTTTGTCTTCGCCCGTATTAGGATCAAAAACGTGGAGTGAATCGTATGAGAAATCCATGTACTCTTCAGGGTATTCGAAGTAGATGATCTTGTCATTATCTCCAAATCCAGCCCACAAAGCTGGGGCATCTGTGTCCAAGACAGACTCGTCTTCAAGTCTCACGATATTTCCATCATAATCGATTGCGTACATTTCTTCATCAGACAAGAAAACAAGATCATAGTAACTCTCGAGCGCTTCTATAACCTCTCCCGATTCCACATCTATTATCGAATAGACATCCCATCCAGTCGATACTGCAATTCTCGAACCATCCGGGGACCAGGCAACCGGAATCATTGAATACTCTGCAGGTAATGACCACAGGATACTCATATCGCTGTCTACCATAGAGATTGTCTCTCCCCAGGTATCCATAATCAAGAACCTGCTCCTGTCAGGCGAGAGCGAATAGACATCAAATCCATCAAATCTCGCCTTTCTCTCTCCTTCTACAAAAACTCCTTCCATGTTTTCGGAGATATAAACAAAGGTTCTGGCGTCCAAAAACTGCCCATAAATAGCGTTGGCTACATTGCCCTGAAGTACTCCTGCAATATCGTAGAACCCTATACTAATTTTTTCCATATCGAAATTTACCGAGTTGTATAAAATTACTGCCTCTTCCTCGGAAAGTATCTCTACCAATTTCTTAGGTTCAGGCACTCTCGAAATCCAGGAGAAGATCCACGGAAGTTCTTCATAGTTAACCATAAACTCCTGAATATTTGAGGTTAGAGACGCTTCATCATCAGCAAGAACGATGGCGCTGAATAATGCGCTTACATGCTCCGGAATATAGATATAGTAGATCAGGGACAACGCCTCATGAATATCCGATCCATCATCATAAGCTTTGCCCTGCAGAAACCAATCGACGGCATCGTCGTAGTGGCCGCCCTCCAGATCTAGAATTCCATTGAGGTAATAAAACATTGGCTCTGAATAGAGCAGTTCTGAGTTCTCGTTCAAAAGGCTTCTCGCCGTGGAAAAATCGTAGTCATCCAGCAGCCCGACAATATAAGGTATTAGGTAGTCTGTTTCTCCAAAATCCTCCACCAGAATTCTCGATACTATCAACTGCAGTTCAGCTGGATAAAGCTCGGCAGATTCATCGTGCAGAAAGACATAGGTCTCGACTTGATCTCCTCCAAGCCTACCTACGGCTTCTCTAACAATATCTTCCGACAGGTTCCAGTTGCTGTTCAACGTTTTCAAGTAGAGCAAGAGCGAATCTCGTTTTGGTTCAAGTTCATATAGCCTTTCCGAAATTGCCTCGGCATAATCTGAATAGTAGTTATCGATAAGTTTCTCTATTGCTTCTTTTATCACTTGATACATGGGTTCGGGTATTTCGGCGATCGCCGACACTACCTCTTTCAAAGTTGTTCCATAACTCTCAAAATCATAGTCTTCATCATAGATTTTCAAGAGGGCCTGAAGGCTCTCGAAATCCAGAGGATTCTCTGCCAGCTTTGCCTTCAATTCTTCTACCTGCGCTATTCCAACCAAGGGAATTATTAGCAGTAAAATTACAAAGATTAATCTCTTCATGAAAACACCTCCTCCGCCAATTTTAACCCGGTCGTTGATGGCTAGCTACCATGAGGAAGTGTCTATTGTCGCGAAAACACAGAGCCTTTTACAGAGACACTAGCTCACTCCCAACGAAATGAATGAGTTCCGACAGGTGCTTCTCCGAGAAATCGAACTCTATTCCTGCGCTTTCAAATAACTCATCTAGGGGCCTTGAGTATCCCATAGAAAGAAACCTCTTATACTCTTCGATGGCTTTAGGACCCCGCTGCCTGTAATTCTTGTAGATCGCAAGTGCTCCAAGTTGAGCTATGCCATATTCAATGTAATAGAATGGGTTCGTAAATATGTGAGGCTGAAGGAGCCATCGAATTTCCTTCAAATCTTCCAGATCTGTCCACTCAACACCGGTGTTGAAACGATCAAAAATCTCCGCAAATTTCCTATCCCTTTCTTTAGAAGAGTGATCTGGATTCGTATATATCCACTGCTGGAAAGAGTCGACAACCATACACCAAGGCAGGAAACTCAAAGTGCCAGTTAACTCCTCCAGTCTGGCAATCCTAACCTCATCGGCCGAGTAATATTCATCCCAGTAATCCATCGTCAGAAGCTCCATCGACATTGAAGCAAGTTCAGCAGCTTCATGTGTTGCATGTCTGTAGGCAATCAACTTCTCATTAACGGTTGCAAATGAATGCATTGCGTGGCCCGATTCATGAAGTATAGTCCGTACATTTGCCGGCGTTCCCGTTGCATTCATAAAAATGAAGGGGGCACCGGTTTCGTCAAGCGGGTAATTGTAACCACCGGGAGCCTTCCCCTTTCGGTTTTCAAGATCAAGCAAACCATTTTCCTTCATCTTGAATAGATTTCTGCCGAACTCGGGGTCAACTTTCTCAAGAATTCTTATTGCCTTTTGAACAAATTCCTCCATAGTTTTGAAGGGTTTTAGTACTTTTCCAGAGGGCTCAACACTCAAGTCCCAGGGTCTCAACTTCTGCAGTCCAAGCTGTTTCCTTCTTTTTTCGTTGAGTTCAGCAACGAATGGTACAACAATTTTTTCCACCGATTCATGAAACCTAATGACATCGTCAACCGAGTAGACGAACCTGTTCTTCTTCAGGTGCATATAGTCCCTGTAACTTCTAAATCCCGCATTTTCGGCTTGTGGTACTCTGACCGCCAGAAGTCTGTCAAAGAGTTCTTCCAGATTCTTGTGCACTTCTTTCAACTTGCTCATGGAAAGCCGCCACGCTTCTTCCCTAACTGAACGGTCAGGCTCAAGTTGAAACTTAGAGAGCTGCGATAGAGTATACTCGTGATCTCTATAATTAACCGTTAGAGAACCAATAATGGCCGCATATTCAGAAGCCATCTTCTTCTCCTGAATCTCCAGGGCGAGATTCTCTTCTCTGAAGAGCTCCACGGTATTCGACACTATGGCATCGAAGTTTTCATATCTGTGGCTGTCGAGATCATTTCTGAAGGGGCTGGAATGATACTTATTCATTAATTTGATCTTGTAAGGCTCAGATCTTGAGTAGACCTCTGCGTAGAACCTTGAGTACTCGAGTCTCTTATCTTCGTTGTCCGCGAATCTAGTCATGTCTATGTATTTCCACGCGAGTTGCTCTTGAAGGATCATGAAGAGCTCACTCCAATAGTTGAGAAAATCCTCGAGCGAATCCCCGTCAGCAATTTCGAATTCTTCCAGTTTCTTCAACTCGCCCTCCAAATTCTCCCATACAGACAGATCAAGATCTTCAGCAATATATCTCCTTTTATGCTTTTCAATGGTGGATTCGGACATTTACTAACCTCCCGTCTCAAATATGTGTATTAAGTGTTAATTTAATTATACTATACACTGCTTAGCCGGCTGAGGAACAACCTCTATAAGTCAACTCCCTGGCAGTTTTTGAAGCAGTTACTCGAAATTTCATTTGTGATGATAGACTTATGATTGAAGGAGGCATTGAATTGTCAAGAGTCGCAGTCGTAGGCGAACTGCTTATCGACCTTATATCTAGCAGCGTCGTGAAGGATCTTGGCGAAGCATCTTCTTTTGGAAGATTCTTCGCGGGTTCTCCGGGAAACCTTGTCTTGAATCTTAACGGTCTTGGTGTAGATACAGCTCTTCTCTCAAGATTGGGTGACGATTTCTTTGGAAGAGCGTATTTGACACATCTGCGCTCCAGAGGCATCGACACCTCATTTGTCCAGCTGGACCCTCAAGCTAATACTTCTCTTGTGTTTGTTTCGAAGTCACAATCGACTCCTCAGTTCATGGCAATTAGAGGTGCTGACTGTTTTCTCGAAGAACCTGAAGACATTCATAATTTTCTGAACAGTGTCGAATTCATTTATTTTACATCATGGCCGCTCTCAAGGAAGAGAACAAGAGCCGTCTGCATGAAATTGATCGCTCTTGCTTTGAAAATGGGAATTAAGATTGCATTCGATCCTAATTACAGAGAAGTGCTATGGGAGACAAACCAAGACGGCAAATCCTTCATTAAAGAGTTTATGAGGTACTGCTTTATCGTCAAGCCTTCCGAAGATGACTCATATCACATTTTCGGCCCCGGGAAACCTTTGGATTACATTCGCAGATTCCATGAGGCCGGAGCAAGGAACGTTGTTCTGACTCTCGGCCACAAAGGCACGATTATATCTGACGGAAGAAGAATTGAAACACTTCTGCCTTGCGCTAGAAGAGTCGTAGACATCACAGGGGCAGGAGACGCTTTTTGGTCGGGTCTTCTCTTCGGATTGCTTAATGGAAAGGACGTATTCGAATCAGCTGTTTATGGGAACTACTGTGCGGCTTTCAGAATCGAACATGAGGGAAAAGATGTAATCTTGCCTTCTGTGGAAGCGCTGAAGGCAATTTTCGAGGCGGGTGATAATTGATGAGAGTTGCGTTTATAAATCCCCAGGGGAATTTCGACAGGAACGACAGTTACTGGACAACACATCCCGACTTTGGAGGTCAATTAGTCTATGTGAAGGAGATCGCGTCGGCCATGTCGGAAATGGGAATCAATTGTGACATTGTTACAAGGAGGATAGTCGATGATAGATGGCCGGAGTTTTCCGATGAATTCGATTCTTACCCGGGAAGAAACAACCTGAGAATCGTTCGAATCCCCTTCGGCCCCGAAGGCTTTTTGAGGAAAGAAGAACTCTGGCCCCATCTGGGTGAGTTCGCAAAAAGAATAAAAGAGTTCTACCATGCAGAACGCACACTACCGAATTTCGTAACAACTCATTACGGAGATGGTGGGCTGACTGGAGCAATGCTATTTAGGGAGACTGGAATTCCTTACTCCTTCACGGCTCACTCTCTTGGTGCTCAAAAACTTGATAAACTACTCCAAACTGGAGCAGACAGACTCCAAATCGAAAGAGAGTTCAACTTCTCCTTCAGAATCGCGGCCGAAAGAATTGCAATGAAGTATTCAGCAATCAACTTCGTTTCTACATCTATGGAGAGGTTTCAGCAGTACAGTCATAGACTCTACAGGGACTTCTCTGACGTTGGAAACGACTCAAGGTACTCTGTTGTTCCTCCAGGAGTCAATACAGATATATTTACTACGAACTCAACCGAACTAGATGGAATGATCGAAAGAAAATTCAGGAAAGCCGTCGAAAGGTTTTCAGATCTGTCCCGACTTCAACTTCCCATGATTATTGTGGCAAGCAGGCTTGAGCAAAAAAAGAATCACATTGGATTGGTAAGGGCATTCGCAAAAGACAGAGAATTGAACAGCACAAGCAACCTGGTAATTGTAACTCGCGGTCTGCACGATCCATACGAGGAATACAGTTCACTTGAAGAACCGGATCGCTCAGTGCTTAGAGAAATCATAGATCAGATATCGAGAAACGAAATAATGGATAGAGTCATCTTCATGGATATTGAGAACCAGCTTCAACTGGCCGCTCTATACAGAATTGGATCGAAGAGAAGATCGGTATTCGCTCTAACTTCTCTCTATGAACCTTTTGGCCTCGCCCCGATTGAAGCGATGGCCTGTGGTCTGCCAGCAGTGGCAACGTCTAGCGGAGGCCCCGTAGAAACTCTGAGAGAAAACAACATAGAATACGGAATACTTGTCGATCCGCTTGAAACAGAAGACATTGCTCGTGGGATTAAGAGAGCTATCTTTAGCGGCAGCGATTTCTGGGAAGAGATGAGTTCCAGGGGAGTTGATCGCGTCACTGAAAAATATACGTGGAAATCAGCTGCCGAAGGCTATCTTAATCAGATTAAGGAAAAGATTAGGCACGAACATCCCGAGCCGGAGATCCCAGAGTGTTTTTTTACCGGGATCGACATTCCTTTCATTGAGTAATTGTGATATCTCATGATTCTTCGTTCTTCGGGCGCTCTTTTGAGGCTAAATTTTCTTATGGGTTATGCCCACAACTTTGAAGATGGAGGAAAGCAGTGAAGTACAACTTTGATAAAATTATCGAAAGAAGAGGAACGGATTGTATCAAATGGGACCATGCAGATCTCTTTTTTGGGAAAAATGACCTCCTGCCGATGTGGGTAGCCGATATGGATTTTGAATCACCACCTGAAGTCGTAGAAGCGATTGTAACCAGGGCCAAACACGGTATCTACGGATATACCGCACGATCGGACAGCTACTACGAATCTATTGTGAGCTGGCTCTCTAGAAGGCATGGATGGGAAGTAGAAAAAGAGTGGATTTCACATGCACCCGGAGTAGTCCCGGCAGTTCATATTGCCATCATGGCACTCACTCATCCGGGAGACAAGGTCATTGTGCAGACACCAGTATATTATCCTTTCTTCAAAGCAATTGAAGAAACGGGCCGTCAGTTGATTCTGAACCCTTTGATTGAGTCCGGCGGAAGATACACAATGGATTTCGAAGATCTGGAAAGGAGGATTGATTCGAGAACAAAGATTATCATCCTCTGCAGTCCCCACAATCCGGTAGGGAGAGTTTGGACAAGAGATGAACTTTCAAAGCTCGGAGAGATCTGCTTGAGCAGTAACATCAAGATTATTTCTGATGAGATTCATTCGGACCTTGTGCTTGGTAACAACAGACATATACCGATCGCCACGATATCTGAAGAGGTTTCTTCTATCACACTTACATGTGTAGCTCCAAGCAAGACCTTCAATCTCGCGGGACTTTCTTCGGCGGCGGTGATTTCATCTTCTAGCACACTTCTAAGTGAGTACTCGAACATGTTGAGTTCTGTCGGAGCCGGAATGTCTAATGTTTTTGGCACAATCGCACTTCAAACAGCTTATAACAAGGGCGAACACTGGCTTGAAGAATTGCTTGAATACATCAGTGGAAACTTCGAGTACATGAGAGATTTCTTGAAAGCAAACTTCCCGGAAGTAAAGGTCACCGAGCTTGAAGGAACGTATCTTGCATGGATTGATTTTAGGGGTACAGGCATGAGTGTGGAAGAGCTCAAGAATTTGCTGTATGAAAAGGCAAAGGTTGGTTTTGAAGACGGCTCTATATTTGGCATGGAAGGTGAAGGATTCATGAGAGTAAATCTTGCATGTCCTAGAGCCATCGTTGAAGAGGCCATGAAGAGGTTAATCAATGTCTGGAAATCCTGCTGATTGTTTAATCGGCTACGACCATTTAGCTTGTGGTTTTACATGCAGAAAAGAAGTACACAGATGCTTAATAAATGGTCACGCTGAGTTAATTGACATACATCTTGGATAGACTAGAATTGGTCGAGGAACATCGATACTGGTATGCAAAATCACATTCTCTTGAGACATATCTCTTATTTGACTTGATTATACAAAGACAGATTTCCTAGACCCCACCCCTGTTCGGAAATTCCTAAACTGAAAAGCAGGCCCTCAAATAGAGGGTCTGTTTTCACTTATGACTTGATGCCCAAGAATTGATGTTATCTCTTCAGCCTGAACGAGGTATATCTCCTATTATCCGTAAACACTAAGTCAAGTCCAGAAATTTCTGAAATGACCTTCATAGTGTTGCCGGTAAAGAATGATATATGACTCATATCTCTAACATAATACCAGTCAAGAAATTCTTCATCATCCAAAGGGTGAAAAAGAGTCATTATTGAAAGCAGTCCATCGTCTTTGAGACAGCCTGCTAGCAGTTTGAAATACTCCAAAGGATCACCAAGGTGTTCGAATACTTCTGTTGAGGTAATTAGATGATACTTCTTTCCCGAGAAGACCATGTTTGGCGCGAAGAACAGATCATAAATATCCATATCAAAACCATAATCTCTATCGAGAATCGTTGCCAATACAGGTGAGGGACCACTTCCAAAATCAAGCCCGCTTCTTCCACAAGAAACGAAATCAATCACGGCAGAATCGATGAAATCCTTGAAATAGGCAACATATCGGGGATCGTCTATGCTGTTATTGTGTTTCCTATATATCTTCAACTCATCTTCCTGAGAGATTCGATTCTCTGCATCCTTTGAAATGAAGCCACACATGTCGCAGTAGTGATATTTAAGTTGAAATTTCTTGTGAAGAATCTCTCGAGTGGCGGAACCACATATTATGCACTTACTCCTCATAAATCGATCATTCCATATACCACCCGCCTTCATTCTTGATTATAATTTGAAAGTGAAATGATTTCCATACTTTGGAGTTTAATTGGATTATTGGACCACCTTCTGCTTTCATTGAATATCAACTCCATATTCTCAAAGCACAATCACAGTATTTCGATTCAAATAGCGGTACGTTCAGACAATATTTTGATCGACTTCTACAGTTTATTCCCAGAAGAACTTCCTGATTCCGTAAAAATCACTATTTAATTGATCTATAAAACAAATACTTATTTTTATAGAAGAAATAATTATAGTGATCGAAAATATTTTTATTTATGTACTTGACTTTTTATTATTTTATGTGATATATTATGAATGTAGAACCAGAGTTTAATAAAAGGAGGTGTAGAAATGAGAAAAGTTAAGGATCCAGCTTCCATCGAAAGAGCAGTTCGAAAGTTCAAAGAGAAAGTAGCGAGAGAGTCCTTCCCACATTACCTATGAAGGAGGTGAGGAAGATGAAAGGAAGAGAGAAGAAGATTCACTACAGGGAAAGAGAGATCTACTCGGACATTTTTGAAGATTCACTAAGAGCAAGACTGATGAACATCAGATAAGAGAGGAGGAGATTGAATGAAATTCAGAGAGAAGAGAAACTTGAAGGCCATAGACAGATTGATCGAGAGTGAAAGAGACAGTGTATACAGCAATTTGCTGATCAACCCAAGATTCTAATGAGAAAAAGATAAGAGGAGGGACGAAGATGAAAAAGAGAAGCATGAAGGAAATAGACAGGATGGTTTCACAGCTAAAAGAGAGTACATACACTTCTTTGATGTCAAGCCCCAGGTTTTGACTCCATAGATAAGGAGGTGAGATCATGAGAAAGAGAAGAGAGAATCTAGCAGATGTGGATAGATATATTGAGAAGATAAAGAGCGAAGCTTTGAAGAGATACATGACCTCTATCCACAACTGAACAGAAGGAGAGGCGATCAAATTGATAAAATCCATTACAATACTCTATACCAAATAGCTGAAGACCCGTTCCATAACTTTCCAAAGGGT
>Ga0209614_1002119_pt1 | contig 13552 bp, 12 predicted proteins | sample BlaSprsedimmetaG_FD_185484 | JGI IMG/M metagenome (GOLD analysis project Ga0209614, IMG submission 185484) | Hot spring sediment bacterial and archeal communities from California, USA to study Microbial Dark Matter (Phase II) - Blank Spring... ... | reverse complement strand
GGCAAATAGTAAAATCGTTGCCAGTAGTGTTAATCCTGATTTTTTCATTTTTCTGTTTTTGAACTTTTATCTAATTATTAAAATCATAAATTTTCATAAAGGTTTGCAGATAAGTGTTCCATTAGTATGAATCTTAAATCCCCCTCTAAACCTCCCCCTTTTTGCAAAGGGGGATTCGCACTGAGCAACTGTTATGTGGTTATCAAATCCTCACTCAAAAGTCCAAAAATAGTCAGAATTTAATTTTTACGGAAATGAAACAGCACTAAACCAATTCTTCCACTTTTACCAGTTCTCCTTCCAGCGAAAAATCGGATGCAGAAGTAATTTTTACGTCTGCGAATTGTCCCGTCAGATTTTCGTTTTCGTGAGGGAAGCGCACAATCAGTTTACCTTCGGTTAATGCTGAAAGGAAACCTATTTTACGGTCTTCTCCCCGAACCAGCACACGCATAGTTTTACCCAAAAGGTTGTGGTTATAAATCCGGTTGTGTTTACGTAGTTCTTCGGTGAGTTCGTGGAGGCGGCGTTTTTTTTCTTCCAGCGGTACGTCGTCGTCCCAGCGGTGACTGGTAGCTCCGGGGCGCGGCGAATACATGGCCGTGTATGCCATGTTGAACCTGAATTCTTCCATGGTTTTCCGCGTGTTCTCAAACTGTTCCTCAGTTTCGCCCGTGAATCCTACAATAATATCGGTAAACAAGGTGGCTTCCGGTAAAATTCTGCGGATGGAATGTACAATCTGCCGGTACTTTTCCATGTTGTGTTTGCGGTTCATGCGAATGAGCACTTTATCGTCGCCGCTTTGCATGGGCAGGTGAATTTGTTTGGCCAGCACAGGGTACTGAGCAATAACTTCTATTACCTCGTCGGTCATATCGCGCGGGTGGGGTGAGGTAAAATAGACCCAGAATTCTTTTTTCATACGGTTGCCCAGTTCCCCAACTTCCCGCAACAACTCAGAAAAAGTGATTTCTTCCCCTTTTTTGTCGAGGCCATAAGAATTTACATTTTGCCCCAGCAGCGTGATGGATTTGTACCCCTGGGAAACCAGTAGCGCCACTTCAGCCAGAATATCTTTCGACGGGCGGCTTACCTCGCGGCCACGTGTAAACGGCACAGCGCAAAAACTGCAAAATTTGTCGCAGCCGTTCTGGATGGGAATGTACGCCTCAAAATCTGACTGGTATGAAGGTTTTACACTCCAGAACTCTTCGATGTTTTCGTTGTGCGGGTCGATTCCTGTTTTCAGGTGAACAGGCGTGGTAATGCCGTAACGGCTAATCATTTCGGGCAGCTTGGGCATGTCTTTCATCTGAAAGGTGATGTCGAACAATTTAAGGAACTTTTCATGATCGTTGGGCAAAATACACCCCGAAATAAAGGTAATCAGGTTTTTATGGTTTTTCCACTTGTTCCATTTGTGGATGCGCGAATACACTTTATCGATGGCTTTTTGCCGCACCGAACAGGCCAGAATGCCAATCAGTCCAGCTTCTTCTTCGTTGTCGGTGTAAGTGTATCCGGCCTCGTCGAGCACGGAAATCACCCGTTCACTGTCGGAGAGGTTCATCTGGCATCCCAATGTGATTAAATGGTACTTCATTTGTCTAAAAATAAACTTCAGTATAAATATTTTGAACCGGAATTCCTTTGCCGGTGAGTATATCAAAGGCCTCGTGAATCATTTCACTGTTGCCACACAAAAAGCACTGGGTATCGGTATCCAATTTTAGTGTGAATAAATAATCGGTTACCCGGCCGTTAAAATCGCCGTTTTTGTCACCCGTTGTGCAAAGGGTAATTTTATCTTTTTCAAAGTGGTTGTGTTCGTAAGCTTCTTCGCTGTAACGCACTCCGTGAATCAACCGGTAGTCGTGTTCAGGATAGGTTTTTACGAAACTGTGAAACGGACTGATTCCCGTACCGGTGGCCACAAACAGGAATTTTTGCGTGGGAAACATCGTCGGTTGAAACCGGAAAAATCCAAACGGGCCGTCCACTTCCATCTCTTCGCCAGGTTGTAATTTTTTTAACTCCGGAGTCACTTTCCCATCGCTTACTTCGCGCACCAGCACTTCCAGTACATCCTCCTGTTCGCCGCTGTAAACTGTGTATTCCCGCTGGTCGATGGTTCCTGGGCGGCGCAAAATGACAAACTGCCCGGTTTGAAACGGCAATCCATTTCGTTCCAGTTGCAACACGAATGTTGATTCTGTGAGGTGTCTCACTGCTGTTATGGTATATTTTTTCAAATCTTCTGTTTTTGTTTGCTGAATCAGAGGACAAAAATACAAAAATATCTTTTATGGGATTTAAAAGGTTGAAAGATGAGAGCCAATGCATAAAGAATAATCTTAACATTTTATACCTTTAAGGCATGAACGAATATTTAAATCGGCAGTTGGATCAAATCAGTAAACTCATTTCGGGGTTGAAGGGGGGTGAAGTTGATTTGGAGAAGCTTACCGAGCTCGACCGTTCGCTGGAGGTGCTCAGCCACCAGATAAAAACTGCCCGTTTGGCAGATTTTGCCTGGTCGCCCGATGACCCCGCCCGTGGATTGAAACAGGATGCCCTCTTCTTTTTTAACCGGCAATACCAGGTGGTTCGTTTTGTAGGGGCTTACGAAAATATTTTCGGACGTGCCAAAAACGATAGCCTGCCCGAGGTGAACTGGTTTTTTGAACCGGCAGAGTTCGATCGGTTCTGCCGAAAAACCGAATTGCTGCTGGAAACCGGAGAGTCACAGTCATTTGCTTCTGAAATCATCTCGAAAAACGGGCTCATGCTGCCGGTCTATTTTCTGCTCGAAACAGTATCGTTCGGCCAGGGTACCGAAGTGGTGGCTGCCGGCATGGTATTTTTCAGCCAAACACCATCCGACCTTGAAGATTACCGGGAAATTTTAATTGAAAACCTGCCGGGAATGGATGTGTATCTGTTTGATAACCAGTTTACTCATGTGCTGGCCGGTGGCCGCGAAAAGGAACGGTTGGGACTGACCAATGCCGATTTCTCGGGAAAAACCTTGTTTGAGGTTTACGATGAAAAAACCCGGAAACGGTTGTTCCCGTTTTACCGTAATTCCCTCGACGGAAAAGTATCGGAAGGAGAAGTTCGCATAAAGGGGAACGTATATTTTGTGAGCGCTACACCGGTGTATGGGTTCAACCGCCAGGTGGTGGGAGGCGCAATTATATTGCAGAATGTAACCAAGGAAAAGGAGGTTGAAAAAAACCTGATTAATGCCCGCCGCCAGGCAGAAGAGGCCGATCGGGCCAAATCTGTGTTTCTGGCCAATATGAGCCATGAAATACGAACCCCGCTGAATGCTATCATCGGATTCACCGGGCTGCTCGAAAAAACCGAATTAACACCCAAACAGAAAAAATTCAGCCGGTTAATCAATCAGTCGTCGGGGCATCTGCTTTCGGTGGTCAACGAAGTGTTGTTCCTTTTCAAGTTGGGCATGGGGAAAGTTTACATTGAAAAAGTTCCGTTTAATGCCCATGAACTGATTCAGAATGTGCACGAATCGTTGTTGTTCCGAGCCAAAGAAAAAGGACTGGAGTTCCGTTATCAGATTGAGCCCGGTGTTTCGGAAGTATTGGTGGGCGACCCTTTCCGGCTGAAACAGATTTTAATGAACCTTGCAGGCAACGCCATAAAATTTACCGACGATGGGGAAATCAGCATTCGCGTTTCCAGCGAGAAAATGAAGCGTAAGGCCGTGTTTATAAGGTTTCAGGTGTACGATACGGGAATTGGAATTTCCAGGGAGGATTTGAAAATTATTTTCGACGAGTTTGCACAATCGAACCTGGGAAATGAGAAAAAACGCAAAGGGGCAGGGCTGGGACTTACCATTGTGCGCAAACTGGTGGATTTGCTTGGCGGCAGGCTGCATGTGGACAGCGAACCGGGCAAAGGGTCTGAGTTTACTGTTGTTATTCCGTTTGAGAAACCACGGGAGGGACAGGCGGTGCCCAAAGAAAAAACCTTTGGCTCCGGTTTCGACCGGCTCAACGGCAAGCGTATTTTATATGCCGACGACGATGAAAATAACATTTTGCTTGCTGAATCGATTTTAAAAGAGTGGAACGTTGAATTTGAATTGGCGACTGACGGTACCGAGGCCATGCAACTTATAAATAATATACTGTTTGATGCGGTCTTGCTCGACATTCACATGCCGGGATTGTCGGGTGTGGAGGTAGTGCAAATGGTGAAAAGCAACAGGAATAATGTAAACTACAACACCAAAATGCTGGCCGTTACCGCCAATGTTATGAAAAGGGATATTCGTGACTATCTGAATAGCGGATTCGACGATTATATGCTGAAGCCTTTCAAAGAAGAGGAGCTTTACAGTAAGATTTGCTCTCTGCTCGGCCTTGAACAAACCCTTGAAAGCCTGGTGGAAAACCATGTGGAACCGAATAAAGCAGCTGAACAGGAAAGTTCTGTGTTCAATACTTCGCAACTGATGCATACAGCCGGCGGCGATTTGGCTTTTTTTAACCAGATGATCGATACATTCATTGACGGAGCTAAAAATGCAGTTCATGGTTTTCGTGAGGGAATTCAGGATAAGGATTGGAAACGTGTGGGGAAAATAGCCCATAAAGCCATCCCATCGTTCAGATATTTCGGACTAGTTGCCGTAGCCGATAATTTGGAGAAAATTGAAAACATGACGCTTCGCAACAAAGAGTATGAGGCGGCTGGTGAACTGGCTTCCCAGGTGCAGGAAGAGATAATGAAAATCATTCAGGCAGCAGAAAGTGCCAAAATTCCGGATGGTGACAACTGATTTTGTGAAATTTGGCTAATTTTGTTCAACAGCAAAAATGTGCAATGGCAAAAATTCTAATCATCGACGACGATATTTTTATATGCAAGGCAATTCAAAAGCAGCTTTCCAACAAAGGGTTTAATGCTGAAATTGCCTTCTCCGGCAATGCCGGCCTCAACCTGTTGAAGAAACAGACATTCGATTTGGTGCTGTGCGATTTCAGGCTTCCCGATAAAGACGGCCTTGAAATTTTGCGGGAGGTGAAACGCATGAATCCCCGCATTCCGGTAGTAATTATTACGGCCTATGCCGATGTGCGCATGGCGGTGAAACTTATGAAGCAGGGCGCTTCCGATTATTTGACAAAACCCCTTCAACCCGAGGAAATTATAAGCCTGGCAACCAAACTTGTCGGCAGAAAAGATGAAGAATCTTCAGGCGGGTTTCCTGTAGATTTTCTGATGGGGAAAAGTCCTGCATTTCACCGGGCAGTAAAATTTGCCCAAAAGGTGGCGCCAACCGGTATGGCGGTGCTTATTGAGGGCGAAACCGGAACCGGCAAGGAGTATGTGGCCCGGTTCATTCACAGGTACAGCAAACGCAGCAATAAACCGTTTGTGGCAGTTGACTGCGGTGCTATTCCCAAAGAGCTGGCTGGGAGTGAGTTGTTCGGCCATGTGAAAGGCTCGTTTACAGGAGCGGTAAATAACAAAACCGGTGTTTTTCAGCAAGCCAGTGGCGGCACTCTGTTTCTCGATGAAATCGGAAACCTGAGTTATGCCACCCAGGTGCAGTTGCTGCGCACCCTTCAGGAAAAAACCGTTACCCGTATTGGCGAAAATAAACCGGTGAAGGTGGATGTGCGGGTTATTGCAGCCACCAACGAAAACCTGAGCCAGATGGTTGAGCAGAACCGGTTCAGGGAAGATTTGCTGCACCGCATCAATGAGTTTAAAATTGTTCTGCCTCCTTTACGCGAGCGGCCTGAGGATGTTCTGTTTTTTGCCGGCCATTTTCGCGAAGCAGCCAACCTGGAACTGGGAACCAGGGTAAAAGGGTTCGCAGAAGAAACCCGGCAGGTTTTGGAACGCTACGAGTGGCCGGGAAACATCAGGGAATTGAAAAATGTGGTTAAACGGGCTGTTTTGCTGGCACAGGACGAAATACTGACTCACGAAACCCTGCCTGCCGAAATTGTGAATTTTCCGGAGGCTCAGCATACACAAAGCCAAACGCCTGAAGAAAATAACCAACCGTCAACACTGAAAAATGCTGCCTCGGGCGCCGAAAAGGAAATCATTATTAAAGCCATTGAAGATGCCGGCTACAACAAATCGAAAGCTGCCCGCAACTTGGGAATCGACAGGAAAACACTCTACAACAAAATCAATCAATATGACATTGATATTTAGTTCTGTTTTGACAATTTTGGTTTCGTATAAAAATAGCGGCGAAAACCCGGGGCGTTCATTATGGAACAAATATTGAACATGAAGAGATGTTAAAGGATTGAATAATGAAGCCAAAAAGAAAAAAAGTGTTGTGTGTGGATGCCGATGCCACATTTATTGAAAACCAGAAAAAAGCCCTGGGAGAACAAGATGCGGAGAACTGTTTTTTTGGGTTTACCGATTTTTGGGAGGCGCTTCATTTTATTGAAAAACAAATTATTGCAAATAACAAAAAGCTGCATTACATTTTACTCGACGAAAAAATTCCCGGACGACAACTTGCTGCTGCACTGGAAAAACTGGCGGGACTGAAAAATTTCCTGAAAAAACCGGAGATTATCGTCTGCACTTCCAACAACAGCAACGATTTGCGCAATCGGGTTATGCAATACCCTTTTGTTAGCGCTCTGCTTGAAAAACCCATTCCTGAAAACTACATCGGGTTTCTAATTACCGGACAAGCTTCCTGATTGCATGTAGAAATACCCGGTTTTCCATTCCACAGGTTGTGAAACAAATTCCCCACAATTTTTTACAGATAATCTTTTTTGAGCATATATAATACTGATAATCAGATGTCTGTTTTTATTTCGCTTCTATTTCTGATGTCTGGAACAGTTTTTTCACTGTATGAGACGAGATTGAAATAATACATATTATTAACATTTAAATTTGAAATACCATGAATAAAGGAACAAGAAATGCATTGTTGGGATTTGTAGCAGGAGCTGCAGCCGGAGCATTAGCCGGAGTTTTACTTGCACCCGACAAAGGGTCGAAAACCCGTAAGGACATTACCAAAAAAGTAAAAAGCGTATCGAAAGACATTGCCGAAACGCTGAGTGAAAAAGTAGATGACCTAAAAGAGCAGGTAAACGAAGTAGTTACCGAAATGCGAGGAAAAGCCAAAGAAGCCGAGGAGAAAGTAAAAGAAAAAGTAAACGAAAAAACGGCGTCGGCCAAGGCTTAAAAAAACCGCAATCTATTGAACCGTTAATTAAAAGCAATGAGCAAAGATTTAACAAAAAACCTAGGCGAACTGAATGGTTCGGTGAAAAGCTACGTGCAAACAAAAATTGATTTGGTTAAGTTAACCATGCTGAGTAAAACCACCCGGTTTACTTCTTACCTTTTCAGTTTTTTAATTGTACTTATGTTTGTTATGCTGATTATAGGATTTGCGGCTACCGCATTTACCTTTTGGTACGGACAAACAAACAACGGCGATTATTTTACAGGCTTGCTTATTGCCGGCGGTGCGCTCATTCTAATGGCGTTGGTTTTTATCCTTTTGCGCAAACAGATTGTAACCAATTCCGTGCTTAAAAACTTTTCCGAAATAATTTTTGAAGAAGATGAAGAAACACAAGATTAGAATGAGAACAGTTAAAAGTATGCGCGAACTGCGCCTGTTAAGGCAAAAACTGGAATACCAGGAAAAGCTGTACGAGAAAGAGATTACTGAATCTACAGCCGATATTATTGACAACTTTACCGACAAGTTGCGCGATATGGCTTTTAGTTTTGGAACACATCTGGTATTCCAGTTTATTCAAAGACGGCGAAAACATAAGGATGCCGGAGAATAGAATTTTGAACTTTTGAGACGATTAGCCATGAAAACAAATTTGTTATTGATCGATTCCTACAAAGGCATTGACGACCTGATTGCCTATGCTTTTTCATTGAGCAACCGATCGAAACGGCACCTTAAAATTGTGTATGTATTCGATTTCGACTGGATGCGTCGATCGTTTGCGGTGGGTTCAGCCGGCCGGGTTGACCCAGCCCTGGTGGCTGTGGAAAAGAATGCAAAAAAGGAGTTTAGCGTGGCCGAAGCAAAAATAAAGGAAGTAGCTGCCGATTACATAAAAAAACATACAGTAAAAATTCCTTTTGAAATTCACATTACTGAAATGAACCGCATCGATGTGGTGCAGGACGAGCTGGACCGCACATCCGATATAATGCTGCTCATCAGCAACCATCAAAGTTACTCCGAAGCATCGGGCGGACTTATGGGATATCCCAACCTGATTGAACATGTAAGCTGTCCGGTATTTGTTATCCCTGAAAACTCGAGGCATGCAGTTGTACAAAAAATTGTTTATGCTACAGATTTTAATCATACCGATATAGAAGCGCTGAAGCATCTTTCCTCGCTGTTTGAAAATGCTGCTGATATTGATTTCAGTATTTTACACAACGCCAAAGATTTCGGATTTGAAGAAAAATTGAAATGGTTGGGTTTCAGTGAGCTGGTAAAAAAGGAAACAGAAATTGAAAACCCTTCGTTTAGCCTGAAAACAAGAAAAGACATTGTTCAGGCGATAGAAGAATTTGCGCAGGAAGAAGAACCTGATTTGCTGGTTTTGCTGAGAGAAAAAAGAGGATTTTTTGAGGAGATGTTTGCTTCCGATGAAACGAAAAGTGTATTAACGCATTTCCACAAACCGGTATTGGTTTATCACGAAAAATAGAACAAATGAACTTGTCGGGTTTAAACCGGTCGCGCATATTTGAATGCTGGCCGGTTTTTTTTCGTGCGAAATGTTTTTTGCGCGAAAAAAGATTTTGCCAATGAAAAAACAATTAATACATTTGCACGCACAAAAAAAGCGTTCTAAAGCATAATGAAAAAGCTAACCTTTCCGGCGGGAAAGAATTTGGCAGCTTTTCCACAAAATATAAAAAGGTGAGGTGGGTGAGTGGCTGAAACCAGCAGTTTGCTAAACTGCCGTACGGGTAACCGTACCGGGGGTTCGAATCCCCCCCTCACCGCTTTCATAATTACGGGGTATAGCGCAGTCCGGTTAGCGCACCTGCTTTGGGAGCAGGGGGTCGCAGGTTCGAATCCTGCTACCCCGACTTGAAAACCAGACAGTTATAAGTTTAACTGTCTGGTTTTTTTATTGGGGTTAAACCAATTTAAGTTTTGGCGGGAAATCATTTTTCTCAGGTGATAACAGGAACCAACCGAAATGTGAAAGGTAGCCGGTTCGGCTGAGGTAACGGTTATCTCAAGGTAATGGTCTTCCTGATGATGCCTGCTTTCCATAAAACCAAACCAGAATTCGGTGCCTTCGGTCGATTTGCGGCATACATCATCCTGAGCAGACCCTCCGGCTGCACAACATAAGAGCAGTAAGGAAAACAGGAGTTGTTTCATTTGAAGCCAAAACGAATCATTTTTCCTTAGCCGGCCCCGAACCGGATTAATAACCCCACGCTTTCATCACGGCAAGATTTTCCTTCATGCAATCCATAGGGTCTTTCCCCTGATATGCTTCCTGTTCGATAACAAAGAGCTGGGTGCCCATCTTTTTAGCCATGTCGGTAACCTCTCTGGCGCCAACAACGCCATTGCCAAGCACGGTGCTTTCGTATCCCTGTCCGTCATCTCTTGCCACCATGTCTTTCACGTGGATATTATCGTATCGCCCCGGGAATTTCCCCAGAACATCCTTGGCCAGTGCACCGGCCATATACATATTTCCCATGTCGAGCTGCATCACTACTTTGTCGGCATCGGTATTTTTCATTATCAAATCGAAAACGGTTTCGCCGTTCAGGGTTTCACTGAATTCAAAATCGTGGTTGTGATACCCAAACCGCATCCCTGATTTTTTGCAGAGTTCGCCGCAGGTGTTGAAAATTTCCATAAACCGGATCAAATTGTCGTAGGTTTGGTACATGCGGGCATCCATCCACGGGCTCACTACATATTCCTGCCCCATGTAGGCCGCATCGTCCACCAGCCTCTTCCATTCGTCGGTAAAATCGTTCTGCTGTTTATCCCAGTGATTCATGGTGAGCACAGTGTGTCCTGAGGGCATTTCCAGGCCCAAATCGTCGAGTACCTTTTTAAATTCCTGTGCTGTCCATCCGTAAAATTTATGGTTAACGTAATTGGCATGTTCCACATGGGTATATCCCATTTCGGCCAGCCGGGTGAGGGTTCCCTTGGGATCGCTGCCCATGGCCTCGCGCACACTGTATAACTGAAGCGCAGTAACTGTTTTGTTTTTGCCACCCGAACAGGCAATTTGCGGAAAAAGAGCTGTGCCGGCAATTGCAACGCTGCTGGTTTTCAAAAATAATCTTCTCGATGTTTTCATTTTAACTGATTTTTTAAGTTCTTTTAAACTATTCTCACTCCCGGAAACCGGAAAATAACGTTAAAATTACAAATTATTTTTTCGTTTGCCTTAACGTTAAGCCAATATTAAAAGAGTACTTGTTCTTTTATTTGTCTGAAAACCATTTCATTCCTGACTTCCCGCGATATGAAAATCAAGTGTAATTCATTCTTATTTAGTTTATTGCCTTATTCAGGTTTCTACTGTCCAGATTAGATTAAACGGTTTTTTTCTGATTTATGCCATTTTTCCAAAAACATATTTTGCGACATAAAACCTAAATTTTAGCTGATTTTCCTTCATTCTTATTAAAATCTTGTTAGTACATTTACGCTTCTTTTAAAAAAAGTGTGTTTTCACCTCTTTTTAATTAAAGAAAAATTTCAGTATAAACGAATTATTAAAAACATCAGGAATATATGACTTCGAAAATTCAACAGTTAACTGAAACCATTTACAACGAAGGGGTTCAAAAAGCGAAGGAAGAAGCGGAAGCTATTCTGAAAGAGGCAAAAGAAAAGGCCGCTGGCATCGAAAAAGAGGCACAAAAAGAAGCTGAAAAAAAGGTGGCCGAGGCTGAAGGAAAAGCGCAGGAGTTGAAAAAGCAGGTGGACTCTGAAATTAGAATGACGCTGAATCAAGCTGTTTCGGCCATGAAGCAGGAAATTACCTCGCTCATTACCATGAAAGTAATTCAGCCACCAATGGAAGAACTTTTTTCTGATAAAGATTATCTGCAAAAGTTGATTTTAACCGTGGTAAAAAGCTGGATGGAAAAAGAAAGTTTCGATATAAAAGTAATTCTTCCGGAAAATGACCGGGATATGCTCAATGGTTTCTTTAAAAACAATTTGGCTGATGAACTGAACAAAGGACTGGAAGTTGCCTTTGCCCGGAACATGAAATCCGGTTTCAAAATCGGACCGGCAGACGGAAGTTACCTCATCAGCTTTACCGACGAGGATTTCACCAACTTCCTTAAAGCCTATTTGCGTCCGAAAACCAGTCAACTGCTTTTTGAGGAGGAAAAATGATCAAACGAAACTACTATTGCCTTGTAGCAGGCTTTCCCGATCTTATTCCTGATGACAAGAAACTTCACTTTTCATCGGTAGAACTGCGCAACTATTTGCAGGAGGAGCTTCATCCGTCCGACTTTGAGCTGGCGAAACTGTTCTACCTTCCATTTGACCATGAAAACCTCATCAGTCTTTTGTTTGAGGGAGAGTTTGAATGGGACGACCGCGGAAACTATTCCCGTGAAACCATGGAGCAGTTTGTGGATAAAAAACAGTTTGAATACATCGATGTTTCGGCATTCCCTTCCTATTTTATCGATTTTATTGAGTTTTACCACGATGATGAAGAGGAGTTCCCGAAAATTGCTGCCGTAAAATTTCTGACAGAAGGCTGGTACAAAACGCTGACCGAATCGGGAAATGAATTCGTAGCCAGGTTTGGCGAATTTAAACAAAACATGGCCAACATCATGCTGGCGTTGAATGGCAGAAAACACGACATACCGTTTGAAGAGGCAATAATAGGCGACGACGAAGTGACCCATGCCCTGAAACGCAGCCGGGCAAGAGATTTTGGCCTGGCCAACGAAATTAACGACATCGAAACCATCGTGCAGATTTTTGAAATTGAAAACATGCTCGACCGCGAAATGAAACTCGACAACCACACCTGGCAGTTTATCGATGAAATCAGCTTTTTTAACTATTTCACCATTGAAAAAGTGCTGGGGTTTGTGCAGAAACTTTTTATTGTGGAACGGTGGTTCCAACTCGACAAAGAAAAAGGACAACAGATATTTAACCAGTTATTAGAAGAAATCCAATCCAATTTTGAATTTCCTGAAGAATTCGCAATAACGTATGGAAAAAGAAAATAAAACAACAGGCAAAGTGGTTGGTATTGTGGCCAACCTGGTAATGGTAGAAGTGGACGGGCCGGTTGCCCAGAACGAAATTTGTTTCATTTCGCTAGGCGACGAAAACCTGATGGCCGAAGTGATTAAGGTTGTGGGCAAAGTAGCTTACGCACAGGTTTTTGAAAGTACCCGCGGACTGAAAACCGGCTCAAAGGTGGAATTCCGGGGGCACATGCTCGAGGTTACACTTGGCCCGGGCATTCTGTCGCGAAATTACGACGGTCTGCAAAACGACCTCGATAAAATGGAAGGTGTTTTCCTGAAACGGGGAGAATACACCGATCCGCTTAACCGCGAGAAAAAGTGGGAGTTCAAACCTATGGCCAAAGTAGGTGACGAAGTACAGGCCGGCGACTGGCTGGGCGAGGTGAACGAAAACGATCAGCCCCATAAAATTATGGTGCCCTTTAAAATGCAGGGCACATATAAAATAAAAGAAATCGTTGACGAAGGTGAATATACCGTTGACCATAAAATTGCCGTGGTTGAAAACGGTGACGGAACGGTAACCGACCTGACCATGGTACAGAAATGGCCAGTAAAGGTGGCCATTGGTGCTTTTAAGGAAAAACCGCGTCCGTTTAAACTGCTCGAAACCGGTGTTCGTTGTATGGACACGCTAAATCCGATTACCGAAGGCGGAACCGGCTTTATTCCCGGCCCGTTCGGAACAGGAAAAACCGTGTTGCAGCATGCCATTTCAAAACAGGCCGAAGCCGATATAGTAATTATTGCTGCCTGCGGTGAACGTGCCAACGAGGTAGTGGAAATTTTTACCGAATTCCCTGAACTGGAGGACCCCCGTACCGGGAAAAAACTGATTGAACGTACCATCATTATTGCAAATACATCCAACATGCCGGTTGCAGCCCGCGAGGCTTCGGTTTATACCGCCATGACCATTGGTGAGTATTACCGCGCCATGGGATTAAAAGTGCTGCTGATGGCCGACTCTACTTCACGCTGGGCACAGGCGCTGCGCGAAATGTCGAACCGTTTGGAGGAACTTCCCGGACCGGACGCCTTCCCCATGGACTTGTCGGCTGTTATTTCCAATTTTTATTCGCGTGCCGGATTTACTTACCTGAACAACGGAAAAACAGGTTCCATTACCTTTATCGGAACAGTTTCGCCGGCAGGGGGTAACCTGAAGGAACCGGTAACCGAAAGTACCCGAAAAGCTGCCCGCTGTTTTTACGGACTCAGCCAGGCTCGTGCCGACAGCAAA
>Ga0209614_1002118_pt1 | contig 13559 bp, 10 predicted proteins | sample BlaSprsedimmetaG_FD_185484 | JGI IMG/M metagenome (GOLD analysis project Ga0209614, IMG submission 185484) | Hot spring sediment bacterial and archeal communities from California, USA to study Microbial Dark Matter (Phase II) - Blank Spring... ... | reverse complement strand
CAGCCCGGGGTGGGTGGGGATCGAGCGGTGGCGCGAATGGGTCTACCGCGCGCTCACGCTCCTGGTGATCTCGTGTCCGTGCGCGCTGGTGGTCTCCACGCCCGTGGCCATCGTCTCGGCGATCGCACGGGCCACCAAGGACGGCGTGCTGGTGAAGGGGGGCGCCTTTCTCGAACGCGCCGCTCACGTCGGAGTGGTGGCGTTCGACGAGACGGGCACCCTTACCGAGGGGCGCCCGGTGGTGATCGAGACGATCGCGCTGGGCCAGGAACCGGTCGAACGGGTGGCATCCCTGGCGGCCGCCGTGGAGGCGCACTCCAATCATCCGCTGGCGGCTGCCGTGACGGCCGCCGCGGCGCCTGCTTCGGAAGCGGTGAGCGGGGTCGTCGAAACGCCCGGGCAGGGCGTGTCCGCGCAGGTGGACGGTGTGCGTGTCTCGGTCGGCAGCGCCGCGTATGCCGGGGAGCTCGGCGTGATGTCGGGCGAGACGGATACGGCGGTACAGGCGCTGGAGGAGCGCGGTCTCACCGTGCTCGTCGTAGCGATCGGTGACGGCTCCGACATGCGTGCGATCGGCTTGGTTGGCGTTGCCGATGCGGTGCGCCCCGACGCATCGCGGGCGGTCACCGACCTCCGTCTGGGCGGGGTGGCGCACGTGGTCATGCTCACGGGCGACAACCCCGCCACGGCAGCTCGCGTAGCGGAGATGACGGGCATCTCCGAGTACCGCGCACGTCTTCTTCCCGAAGGGAAGACCGATGCCGTGGGCGAGCTGCGTGAGGCGTACGGACCGGTCGCAGTGGTGGGCGACGGCATCAACGACGCCCCTGCCCTCGCGAGCGCCGACATCGGTATCGCGATGGGAGCTGCGGCGAGCCAGACCGCGCTGGAGACCGCCGACGTCGCGCTTCTGGGAGACGACCTGTCGGCCCTCCCACGGTTCATCGGCCTCGGGCGCAGGACGATGCGCATCGTGAGGCAGAACATCGTCCTGTCGCTCGCCGTCAAGGCGGTGTTCCTCGCGCTCGCGATGACGGGTCACGCCACCCTGTGGATAGCGGTTTTCGCCGACACCGGCATCGCGCTCGTGGTGATCGCGAACGGCCTGCGTCTCCTGGGCGGAGCGGCGGCCGCCCGCGGCGAGTAGAGCAACCGGGCGATCCCGGGAGGCGGGTTGCATTACCTTGTAATGCGAGGTACTATTCATTACACAGTATACAGGTCGACGGGGGGCGTGACATGACAGACGACGTGATGCGGTTCTTCGCAACGTGGCTCTTCACGCATGAGGCCGCGGATGAGGAGATCAAGGCCGCGATCCGGCGGGGTATTGCCGAAGGGCCCGAGGGCATGACGGGTGGACCGGATGCGTTCGTGGACGGCCTCGCGGCGATGGTCGAGGAGGAGAAGGAGAAGCTCAAGCTCGACCTCGAGGCGCGCGCCCGTGGTGAGCAGGCCTCGGAGGAGAAGGAATCAGATCCGGCACTGGACGAGATCCGCTTCGAGGTCGCCGAGCTGCGCGGCCGACTCGATACCATGGAGTCGCTGCTGGAGACCATCCTCCGCAAGCTCGGCGAGTAGGGGTGCGCCATGCCATCCCGTAACGCTGTCATCGTGGGGGTCACGCTGGGCCAGCTGGTACGGCAGCTGCCCTCTGCGCGCTTCGGTCTGGCGCCGGGCCGCGTGAGGCGCGCGGCCTGGGCCCGCGCGTTGCGTCTGTCGTTCGAGCGTCTCGGCCCGGCGTTTGTGAAACTCGGCCAACTCATCTCCGTGAGGCCCGACGAGTTCTCGGCGGAGCTGGTTGCCGAGATGCAGAGCATGCAGGACGCTGTTCCACCCATACCCGCGAGTGCCATCCGCTCGGTCATCAGGCACGAGTTCGCCGCGGAGCCCGAGGAGTTGTTCGCGTCCTTCGACGACACCCCGCTCGCCGCCGCATCGATCGCCCAGGTACATCGGGCGACACTCGCCGCACCCTGCCGACCTGTGTGGGGCGCTGTGCTTCCGGCGGGTGCCGAGGTCGTGGTGAAGGTCGTGCGCCCGGGGGCGGCCGAGTCCATCAGGGGCGATGTGGCCATCGTGCGCCGGCTGGCTACCCGCCTCGCGGGAACCCGGTTCGCGCGCCGGTTCGACCCTGTGGCGCTCGTTGACGAGTTCGCCGAGACGGTGGACCGGGAGCTCGACCTGCGTAAGGAAGGCCGGTTCGCTGACCGATTCGTTTTCGACTTCCGCGACGACGACAAGGTGGTGGCGCCGCGGATCGTGTGGTCGAGGACCACCGCGAAGGTGCTCACCATGGAGCACATCACCGGATGGCGGCTGAGTGATCTTGAGACCGCGCGTGCGGCGGGTGTGGACTGCAAAGGTCTGGCGATTCACGGGGCCACGGCGTTCATGCGGCAGGTCTTCGTCTACGGCCGCTATCACGCCGACCTGCATCCCGCGAACATCTTCGTCACCCCCGAGAACACCATCGCGTACCTTGACTTCGGTATCGTCGGCTACCTGACTCCCGAGGAGCGCATGAACATCACCCAGGTGATGGCGGCTCTCGTCTATCGCGATCCGGACCGTGCTCTGCGGTACTCGGAGAAGCTCGGAGTGCATGTGCCGCCGGAGCATATCGAGCCCGTGCGCCGAGGGCTCGGCGAGTTGCTGGACGGCGACGTGAGGCCTGACGGGACGCGAGACTTCGCCCACTTCGGCCTGGGGTTCCTGAAGCTGCTGGGCGAGCACGATATCGCCATCCCGGGAGGGTACGGGCTGCTGATCAAGTCCCTGGCGACCGTTGAGGGCGTGGCGCGTGCGCTCTACCCGGAGATCGACATCGTATCCACTGCGCGACCGTTCACCACACGCATCCTGGGCCGGGCGATGGGTGATCCGGTACGCGTACGCGAGCGGATGCCTGCCGCGGTCAGGGCGGCGCTTCGGGTGCTCACGGAGTAGCGGCGGGGCACCGGCAATGAGCCGGTGTACGGCATAAGGGGGCATCGGGGAGATGACGGGGGATCGAGCCATGCAGGACAGCCGGGGACAGAAGGTGTTGTGGGGCCTGGGGGCGGTCATCGCAGGCGGCGTGGTGCCATACGTCCTGCTCGTGACCGCGTTGGGCATGGCTATGGCGGTGATCGTGGTGCTGCGGCTGGGCCAGTTCGCAGGTGTTGCCGCGTATCTGCTCGCTCTCGCCGCCGGGCTGGGTGTCTATGCGGCGGTCATCCATGTGACGATCAGGACGGTCGGTCGCCGCAGCCCTGTTCCGTGGTGCGTCTGGCCGGGTCTCGCGGTCTCCCCGGTCCTATGGTTGGGGTTCGCGACTGTGGGTGACCCCGCCGGCGTCTACGAGCCGGGGATCGCCGTGCCTGCCCTCATCGGACTCACGATCGCCTTCGTGACACTGGGCGAGCACCGTTGGACGGCGGTGGCGTGATGAACCGCACCGTGCGCACCATCGTCGTGGCACTTGCCGTACCGCTTGTGCTGGCGATCATCGCCGCTGCGTTCCAGTACGTCTTGTACGCGCTGCCGTACTTCGCGATCTACTTGCTGCGCATCGAGAACGAAGGCGCCATGGGGGCGGTAGCGTGGTCCATCTGGGGTGGCGGTTCGGTGGCGCTCGGGGTCATCGCGTACGCCCTCGTCCGCCGGGTGGCGCGCAGCGAGCGCAACCGCACGGGCGCGTGGACCGGTTCGGTCGCGTAGCTCGGCGTGGTCATGGTGCTCGCGCTGCTCGCACCGTCGATGGACTCGCCGATCGGAGTCCTCGCGTCGACCCAGGTGTTCACCGCCGTCCCGGTACTGCTGGGCATCGCGGCGGCGTGGGTAACGCGGTCCTCCGGCGCGCGCTACTCGCTTCGGGACTCCTCGAGTCCGTCGTCCAGGGAGCCGCTCCGGTACCCGTCGAGATCCTGCGTGACGTACTCGAAGCCCGCCGCGCGCACACCCGCCGCAAGCTGCTCGCGCAGCCCGAAGGCACGCTCCATCTCCGAGGGGTCTACCTCGATCCGGGCGATGTCGCCGTGCGAGCGTACGCGTACCTGCTTGAGTCCGAGTCTCCGTGCGGCAGCCTCCGCGATCGCGACACGGTCGAGGTCCTCCTCGGTGATAGGCGTGCCGTAGGGGAACCGTGTGGCGAGGCACGTGCCCGAGGGCTTGTCCCACGTGGGGAGGCCGAGCTGCTCGGAAAGCGCCCTGATCTCGTCCTTGTGCAGGCCCACATCCAGGAGCGGGCTCACCACACCGAGCTCGCTGATCGCGCGCAGCCCGGGGCGGTGTTGTCCCGGGTCGTCGGCGTTGGTCCCGTCGAGCACCCATGAGATGCCTCGCGTGGTGGCGATGGTCCGGAACAGGGAGAACATCTCGGCCTTGCAGTAGTAGCAGCGATCGGGGGGATTCGACTGGAAGCGAGGATCGGTGAGTTCGTATGTCTCGACCTCGTACGTGTTGAGGCCGAGCGAACGCGCCGTGGCCCGCGCCTCGTCGATCTCGGAGGCGGGATGCACATCGGAGACGGCGATCACCGCGAGGCACTTCTCGCCGAGCACCACGTGTCCCGTGAAGGCGAGTAGCGTGGAGTCCACGCCGCCAGAGTATGCGACCAGCGCGCTGCCGAGGTTGGCCAGGCGGTTGCGCAGGTCGTCATACTTTCGGGTGAGTGTGCTCACAGGGTTCCTTACAGCGGGTATGCGTATCGTACACGATAGGCGGGGAGTAGCTGGGGAATACGAATACAAGGCGAGCGGGAGGAGCATGGTATGGCCGACGAACTGCATGAGAGCATCGAGCATCACGCGGCGGAGGATCGCAGGTTCCCACCGCCGCAGTCGTTCCTGGAGCGCGCGGTGGTATCGGGGAGTGCCGCGTACGAGGAGTCGTACCGGCGTTCGCTCGAAGATCCGGACGGCTTCTGGGGTGATGCTGCCCGGAGCGAACTCTCGTGGATGAAGCCGTTTTCCGCCGTCCGCTCGGGCGGGTTCGACGAGCTCGACTACCAGTGGTTCACGGACGGCACCCTGAACGTCTCGGCCAACTGCCTCGACCGGCATCTCGACACCTGGCGCCGCAACAAGGCGGCGCTCATCTGGGAGGGCGATGACGGCAGCACCGCCACGTTCACCTACCAGCAGCTGCACCATATCGTGAGCAGGTTCGCCAACGTGCTCAAGAAGAAGGGCATCGAGCGCGGCGACCGGGTGGCCATCTACCTCCCCATGATCCCGGAGCTCGCCATGGCGATGCTCGCATGCACACGCATCGGCGCGATCCACTCGGTGGTCTTTGGAGGTTTCTCGGCCAGCGCGCTTCGCGAGCGGATTCAGGACTGCGGGGCCAAGCTGCTCATCACCGCCGACGAGGGCATCCGTGGCGGTCGCAAAGTGGCGCTCAAGGCCGCTGCCGACGAAGCGTTGTTCGAGTGTCCGAGCGTGGACGCCTGCATCGTGGTCAAGCGCGGGGCGGGCGACGTTGACATGGAGCCCGGCCGCGACACGTGGTGGCACCAGGAGATCACCGCACCGGAGGTGCGCCGGCCGTGCCCGCCCGAACCGATGGGGGGAGAGGACCCGCTCTTCATCCTCTACACGTCCGGCTCCACGGGCAAACCCAAGGGCATCCTCCACACCACTGCCGGCTACCTACTGTACACGCTCATGTCGTTCAAGACGGTCATGGACTACCGCGACGAGGACGTGTACTGGTGCACCGCCGATATCGGGTGGATCACCGGTCACAGCTACATCGTGTACGGGCCGCTTGCGGCAGGGGCCACCACTCTCATGTTCGAGGGCGTGCCCACGTATCCCGATCCGGGGCGCTTCTGGGGTGTGGTGGAGAAGTACCGCGTGAACACGTTCTACACGGCGCCGACGGTCATCCGTGCACTGATGCGGCACGGCGCGGGGTGGCCGCAGCGGTACGACCTGTCGTCGCTCAGACTCCTCGGCACCGTAGGAGAACCGATCAATCCCGAGGTCTGGGAGTGGTATCACGGCACGATCGGGCGGAGCGAGCTGCCGATCGTGGACACATACTGGCAGACCGAGACGGGCGGGTTCCTCATCACGCCGTTCCCCGGCGCGACCGAGCTCAAGCCCGGTTCGGCGTCGTGGCCGTTCTACGGCGTCGTGCCCGAGGTGGTGCGCGAGGACGGAAGCCGCGCCGATCCGGGTGATGGCGGCTATCTCACCGTGAAGGAGCCGTGGCCCGGTATGCTGCGCGGCACGTGGAACGATCCCGACAAGGCCCGGCTGCGGGAGGTCTACTTCAGCCGGTTCCCCGGCCGCTACTTCACGGGCGATGGCGCACGCGTGGACGCCGACGGTGACTACTGGCTGCTTGGCCGGGTGGACGACGTCATCAATGTGAGTGGACACCGTCTGGGCACTGCGGAGATCGAGAGCGCGCTCGTGAGCCACGACAGCGTGAGTGAAGCGGCCGTGGTGGGCTTCCCGCATCCCGTGAAGGGCGAAGGCATCCACGCCTACGTGGTGCTACGCGACGGCCACTTCCCCTCGGAAGATCTCGCCCGCATCCTCAAAGGACACGTGCGCAAGATCATCGGCCCGATCGCCCAACCCGACGAGGTGCAGTTCGCGCACGACCTCCCCAAGACGCGCTCGGGCAAGATCATGCGCCGGATCCTGCGCAAGATCGCGGCGGGAGAGCGTGAGATGGATGCCTTTGGGGATCTCTCCACGCTCGCGGACCCCAAGGTGGTGAAGGAGCTCCTCTCGGGCATGTGAGCCGCGTGATCGGCTGGCAGGCGTGCTGTCGGCCGTGTGCGAAGTATCAAACATTGTGACTTGCAGTTACAAAGATTCGGCCCCTACAGTGTTGGCTCGGCGGCATCCATCCGGCCGCCGGGGAACACATGGGAAGGGGTCGACTGATGGCATATCCAGTACTCGAAGGCAAGGTCGCGATCGTCACCGGCGCTGGCCAGGGCATGGGCAAAGTGACCGCGAAGCTCTTCGCGGCGTGGGGCGCGAAGGTGGTTGTGGCCGACTTCAACCGGGAGACCGGCCAGAAGGTGGCCGAGGAGATCGTCGCTGAAGGTGGTGACGCGACGTTCGCGTACGTGGACATCTCCAAGTCCGCCGAGGTCGAAGCCATGGTGGCACAGACCGTGGAGACCTACGGCAGGCTCGACGTTGCGGTGAACAACGCTGCGCTCACGCCTGATCAGGGGCTCATCTCCGACTTCGATGAGGACTACTACGACCGGCTGATGTCGATCGATCTTAAGGGCACCGCGCTGTGCCTCAAGTACGAGCTCAGGCAGCTGATCGCCCAGGGCGACGGCGGCTCGATCGTGAACATCTCGTCGGTGAGCGGCTTCCGGCCGCAGATGACGACGTTCGCGTACACGGCCGCGAAGGCCGGCGTGGTGGGGATGACGAAGACGGCAGCCATGGAGAACGGGCCGCACAACATCCGGGTGAACGCTGTGGCGCCGGGCGCCATCGACACCCCGATGCTGCGGAACGCCCTCACGCAGTTCGGTCTCGATCCCGAGCGTTACGCGCTGCAGATGAGCAACCTGGGCCGCTTCGCCCAGCCATCCGAGGTGGCAGAGGCGAGCCTTTGGCCGTGTTCCGACGCGCCTCCTACGTCACCGGCACCACGCTTCACGTGGACGGCGGCTTCGTGGACGCTCCGCCGCTGGCGTAGGGGGCAGCTCATGGCGATGCAACGGCGGGGTCCCGGCATGGACCCCGCCGTTCAGCGCCCGGACCCGTTATCGGCAGCGGCCGTGAGGAGGGGCACCAATGTCGTCTCGAGCACGGCGTGTTGCGGCGGGGAGCCCGTCGCATCGGTAAGATCGAACACGTCGTCGGCAACGCCCGAGCGCGTGGTGACCACGGCGCGCCGTATGTCGAGCCCGGCGCATTGGATCGCCGAGGCAAGGTCGTGGAGCAGTCCGATGCGGTCGTGAGTGCGGACGTGCACGCTGGAGGAGAACGGGCCGCACGGGCCGAGCGTCACCTTGCACGGTGTGGCATCGGGTAGCGGGCGAGGGCGGTAGTGTTTGCGCCGTCCCTCAAGCAGCGACTCGAGACCGGCCCGGCCGCTCAGTGCGTTGGAGAGGTGACGCTCAAGGGCATGCCAGGTGTTCGCGTCCACAGGTGCTCCAGTGGAAGGCGCTACCACGAACATGTCGAGCCCCACGCCACGGTGGGACGTGAAGGCCTCGGCGGCAAGCGTGTCGAGGCCCGAGATCGCCACCGCACCGGCGATCGCCGCAAAGAGCCCCGGTCTATCGCGGATGGCGATGTCGAGCAGCCATGTGCCGGGGGCATCACCTGCGCGTACGTCCAGCGCGACCTCCACAAACACTCCCGGGCCGGACAGGCTCTGGACAAGGCGTCCGTCGCGCAGCACGTGCCCGGGAGTGCGCCTGGCGAGGTACCGGAGCGGCGCGGTCCCGATGAATCACAGCACAGCGCGCGAGGCGCCTTCCGCGAGTGCGAACGGGCCGCCTCGTCGCGGCACGCGTGTGCCATCGAGACGATGCCGGTGCCGTCGACCTCCGGCGAGAGGGCGGCCTCGGCTTTTCGGGCCAGCTCGACCACGAGTGAACGGCGCCATGGCGTCCAGACATCGGGGCCGGTGGCGGTCATGTCAGCCGCGGTCAGCAGGAAGAGCGGCTCCACGAGATCCCGCCTGCCGATCCGCACCGCCACCTCCAGTACGACGTCCTCGTCGGTCAGGTCGCGACTCGTGGCGACCTCGCCGAGGAGCAGGTGCTCCCGCACGAGCATCTTCACGATGCGGCATGGATCCGGGGCAAGCCCAAGCCGCCCAGCAGCGGATCCGGCCTCTGCCGCACCGCGCTCCGCGTGGTCCGGTCCCGGCTCGCGCTTGCCGATGTCGTGCGTGAGCGCGGCCACCACAAGCGCCTCGACCGCGTCACCCGGAAGCGCGTCTCCAGCATGCGCCTGGTCGCCGTTGAAGAGCGACACGAGCGTGTGCAGGCTGTGGGCCCCCACCGTGTAGCGGTGCGAGAGGCCCGGGCGGCGGAGCGTCATCAGCGCCGAGAAGCCCGGTACGGCATGGTCGAGCCCGCCGGCGTAGACGGCACGCTCCACGCTTGGGAGGACGCGCGCGCCTTCTCGCGCGGCGCTCACGAGGTCGGCGAGGCCAAGCGGTGCGCGCGGGTCCTCGGCAGTGCTTCGCTTCGTGCGACGGAGCGCGTCGCGCGTTTCCAGGAGGGTGTGCTGCGCGACCGCCAGTGCGCGCTGCACGGCGTCCGCGTCGATGTCAGCCGCCTCCGCGTCGGCCACACCCATCAGGTTCCGTGCCGTGGGCCGGTGCCGGTGCAGACGCCATCGGGCGGCTGTGATCGCATCCTGGGCCTCCTCGAGCGCGGTGGCGCCAGGAACGTTTGTGAGCGGCCGTTCCGCTTCGAGCGCCGCACGCCAGACCAGCTCGTCGATGTCCCGCTGACCGCCGACTCCCTCCTTGAGGTCGGGCGCCAGCAGATACGGCGAACCGGTGCGGACCCGAGCGCCGATCTCGTCCAGGAGACGGCGCCGGTCCCGGCGGAGCCGCCTGAACGCGTCGACCACCACGCGGTACGCCAGCCGCTCATCGCCGGCGATGAACCGGGCCGTGAGGAATGCGGTCGCCACGGTGAGGTTGAGGTCCGCGCTCACCGCGCGCACCTGTCCGGCGCGCGTGCGTACCTGGTGGCCCACATCGACCCCGGTGTCCCAGAGCGGGTAGAGGAGCGTCCGTACGAGCGGCTCCAGGTCGCGGGCGCTGCCCTCCGACACGATCAGCAGGTCGATGTCCGACCCGGGCAGCAGGCGGCGGGCGCCATAGCCTCCGAGCGCGAAGACTGCGAACGGCAGGCGGGCGTGCGACGGGGCCGCCCCGGCCAGTGCCAGGACGGCCTCATCCGTGAGGTCGGAGAGTTCGCGTGCCGCAGCCGAGCCGGGCGCCGCCGTTGCTATGAGGGTCGCCCGGCGGGCGGTGTACCACTGGAGTTGACCGCCCGCCGGCATCCCTGTCGCTCGTGTTGCGCACATCGTCTCAGAGCGCGTCCGGGCCACGCTCACCGGTACGGATGCGGACCGCGCCCTCGCAGTCGTAGGTGAAGACCTTGCCGTCGCCGATCTTGCCACTGCGCGCAGCGTTGATGATGGCGTCCTCCACCTGAGGGGCGAGTGCGTCGTCCACCACGACCTCGACCTTGACCTTAGGTACGAAGTCCACGGTGTACTCGGCCCCGCGGTAGATCTCGGTGTGTCCCTTCTGGCGCCCGAACCCCTTCGCTTCGTACGCGGTGAGACCCACCACGCCAAGTTCGTGCAGCGCCTCCTTCACGTCGTCCAGGCGATGCGGCTTGATGACCGCTTCGATCTTCTTCATCGGTGCCACTCCTCTCGCGTGATGCTCACGCAACGGTCTCGGTCTGGACGAAGTCGGGGTACGCCCGGTTGCCATGCTCGCCGATATCCAGGCCCTCGAGCTCCTCTTCCTCACTCACGCGTACGCCTATGGTGGCCTTGATCGCCAGCCACGCCGCCAGCGAGAGGGCGAAGACGAACGCTCCTACCGCTACTGTCCCCAGCGCCTGGCTGCCGAGCAGGTCGAGTCCGTCGCCGAAGAACAGGCCGTTGCCGGTGGTGCCCGGGGCGATGGCGTCCTGCGCGAACAGTCCCACGGCCAGTGTGCCGAAGATGCCACCCATGCCGTGCACGGCCAGAGCGCCCACGGGGTCGTCGAGGTGCAGCTTGTCCAGCAGGAGCACACCGAACACGATGATCGCGCCGGCGATCGCGCCGATCAGGAGCGAACTGCTCACGCTCACGAACGCGCAATCCGCCGTGATGCCCACCAGGCCGCCAAGCGCGCCGTTGATCGTCATGCCAAGATCCGGCTTGCCGAAGACCACCCAGGCCACCGCCGTGGCGGTGAGCGCGCCCGCCGCGGCCGCCATGCTCGTGGTCACCAGGATGTGCGAGATTGAACCGGGGTCGGCCGCCATGGTCGAGCCGGGGTTGAAGCCGAACCAGCCGAGCCACAGGATGAACGCACCGGTCATCGCGGAGGTCATATTGTGACCGGGGATGGGCCGTACGCTTCCGTCCTTGGCGTACTCACCGATGCGCGGACCGAGAACGAGCACACCCGCGAGCGCCGCTCGGGCGCCTGTGGAGTGCACCACGGTGGAGCCGGCGAAGTCCCAGAACCCGAGTTCGGCAAGCCAGCCGCCGCCCCAGATCCAGTGACCCACCACGGGACACACGAACGCCACCAGGAGCGCGGAGAAGACGATGAACGACCCGTACTTGATGCGCTCGGCCACGGTGCCGGAGACGATCGTGGCCGCCGTGGCGGCGAAGGCCAGCTGGAAGAAGAACTTGGCCATGAGCGGTACACCGGTCCAACTGATGGCCGAGCACACGCCGGTGTAGGCATCGCCCACCGCGGGGCTGTTATCTGCGCCGCCGAGCATGAAGAGCCCCTTGAGGCCCAGCAGCCCGTTGCCGTCGCCGAACATCAACCCCCAGCCTATGACGTAGAACGCGATCGACGCGATCGCGAACACGACGAAGTTCTTGGAAATGATGTTCACGGTGTTCTTCGCCCGCGCGAATCCCGACTCGACGAGTCCGAACCCGAGGTTCATGAAGAACACGAGCATCCCTGCGAGGAGTACCCACAGGGTGTCCAGTGTCACCTGCACGTCCATGCGCTTCCTTCCTTTCGGTCGCCTCACGATCGCCCCGCGTACCTGGCACGGGTATGTCATGCATCCACGGTGGAGGCGGTGTGTTTCAGCGGTGTGACGCGGCGGTGAATGTCCTGCGACGGGGGCGTGTCTCCACGCAGGGCGCCGGACGCCCGCACGCGGTGCGAGGGTAGGGCGCGACGGATCGGGTGTGGTGCGGGGGCGAGTCGCTGCGGACCGGGTGCGGCGCCGGTGAGGGCGGGGTAGTATAGGGGTTTGCAGAGAAACCCCTCGCATCTTGCATACCGAAAGGCCGACCCGTATGTCTCTCGATCACATCTCCATCCGAGGCGCCCGCGAGCACAACCTCAAGGGTTTCGACCTCGAGATCCCCCGTGACCAGCTCGTGGTGATCACGGGCCTTTCGGGCTCGGGCAAGAGCTCGCTCGCGTTCGACACCATCTATGCCGAGGGGCAGCGGCGGTACGTGGAGTCGCTCTCGGCCTATGCCCGGCAGTTCCTCGGCCAGATGGACAAGCCCGACGTAGACCACATCGAGGGCCTGTCGCCGGCGGTGGCGATCGATCAGAAGACCACGAGCAAGAACCCGCGTTCGACCGTGGGTACCGTCACCGAGATCTACGACTACCTCCGATTGCTGTTCGCTCGGGTGGGGGTGCCGCACTGTCCCATCTGCGGTCGCCGGATCGAGCGGCAGACGCCGGAGCAGATCGTGGACGCGATCCTCGAGATGCCCGAGGGCGCCAGGTTCCAGGTGCTCGCACCGGTGGTGAAGGGTCGCAAGGGCGAGTACGGCAAGCTGTTCGGCGACCTCAAGGCCGAAGGATTCACCCGCGTGCGGGTGGATGGCGAGGTTCGCATGCTCGACGAGGAGATCGTGCTCGACAAGAAGTACAAGCACACGATCGACGTGGTCCTCGACCGGCTCGTGATCAAGGACGGCATCCGGACGCGTCTCGCCGAGAGCGTGGAGATGGCGCTCCGTCTGGCGGGCGGCACCGTGACGATCGACGTGGTGGACGGCGAGGAGCATGAGTTCTCGCAGGCGCTGGCGTGCCCGGAGCACGGGTTCTCGATGGATGAGCTCGCGCCGCGCGACTTCTCCTTCAACTCGCCCTACGGCGCCTGCCCCGAGTGTCTCGGCATCGGCAGCAGGCTTGAGGTCGACCCCGATCTCGTGGTCCCGGATCGCACGCTCTCCATCGCCGAGGGCGCGATCAAGCCCTACTCGGGCAACCTCAACTACTACCCGCAGTTGGTGGAGGCCGCCGCCAAGCATCTGGGCGTGAGCATCGACGCGCCCTGGGCCGATCTGCCCGAGGAGGCGCGGCACAAGCTGCTGCACGGGTTCGGTGACGAGAAAATCCGGCTCGACTACGTGACCCGGGACGGCCGCGAGACGTACTGGTTCACGAAGTACGAGGGCGCGCTCGCCAGCGTGATGCGCCGTCACGAGGAGACCGAGAGCGATGCCAGCAAGGAGAAGCTCGAGGAGTACATGGCCGTGATTCCGTGCGCCTCGTGCGGCGGCGCGCGTCTCAAGCCCGAGATCCTCGCGGTGACGTTCGGCGGCAAGAGCATCAACGAGGTGACGATGCTTTCGGCGAAGGACTCACTCGAGTTCTTCGAGGGCGTCGAGCTCTCCGAGCGCGACGAGGCGATCGGCCGCCGCATCATCAAGGAGATCGTGGAGCGGCTGCGCTTCCTCGTCGAGGTGGGGCTCGACTACCTCACCCTCGAGCGCGCTACGGCCACGCTGTCGGGCGGGGAGGCGCAGCGCATCAGGCTTGCGACACAGATCGGCAGCGGTCTCGTGGGCGTGCTCTACATACTCGACGAGCCCTCTATCGGCCTGCATCAG
>Ga0209614_1002117_pt1 | contig 13561 bp, 11 predicted proteins | sample BlaSprsedimmetaG_FD_185484 | JGI IMG/M metagenome (GOLD analysis project Ga0209614, IMG submission 185484) | Hot spring sediment bacterial and archeal communities from California, USA to study Microbial Dark Matter (Phase II) - Blank Spring... ... | reverse complement strand
GAATTCGGAAGTCTTCCGTCGAGTATCTCAGAGGCAAAGTTGATTGACTATCACGTCAAAATCGGCTGTTCAATGCGCCTTTTGAGACTTCCGAATTCTAATGACGATTGACTGGAAAACTCCAGGTGTCGAGGGAGAGATGCACGGGGCGGATTGACGTATGACCAATATAGGCTTGTCGAGGGAGAGTAACGGTTGTATAATCACTCGTGAGTCATTGATGTGTTATGAGACGCGCTTGTCTTGAGGGTGCAAAATGACCCCAATTCTTGACGAACATTCTCTGGAATTTGTGAGCCGAAGTCCTGCTCAAACCCAACGGTTGGGCGCCCGCCTGGGGGCGTTGTTGCAGGGGGGCGACGTCATCTGCATGGAAGGGGCGTTGGGGGCTGGCAAGACCAGCCTGGCCCAGGGCATCGGTCGCGGCTGGGGTGTGGGCCAAACGCTCATCAGCCCCACCTTCGTCCTGATACGTGAGTACACACGTCCCCAGGGAGAGCGAGAACACAATCGAATACGCCTTTACCACATCGACCTCTACCGCATCTCTGGCACAGAAGAAGCCTGGTCATTGGGGATCGACGAGTTTCTAGGCGCCTCCCACGCGATATGCCTGATTGAGTGGGCCGAAAGAGCTCGCTCGTTGATTCCCCCGGACCACCTGTGGATCGAGTTGAATTTCGTCGGTTACAACGATCAAACGCACCGCGCTCTCCACATCTCGGCCGAAGGGGAGCGGCACAGGGCGCTGTTGCAAGCGTTCCGGTTGGCGGCTTTTGGAGCATAGGGTATGTTGATTGCAATCGATACGGCGACCGCGTATGCGAGTTTAGCGCTCTACGATGGGCTCTGTTTGCAGGCTGAACATACGTGGGCGTCGCCCCGGCGGCATACCGTTGAACTGCTACCCCGCCTGGCCACGACGTTGAAGCAGCTGAACGTCACGGGCGAGCGCTTCAGCGGTGACGCGGGGCCCCGGCTCTTTCACCGGTTTGCGGGTGGGGATGGCTGTGGCCAAAGGCTTAGCCCTGGCCCAGCGTATCCCTATCATCGGCGTTCCCACGTTGGACGTCGTCGTCGAGGCGCAGGGTCAAGATACCCGTCCTTTGTGCGCTGTATTACAAGCCGGACGCCAGCGCATCTGCGTGGCAATCTATCGTTGGCGAGATGGAAAGTGGCGCGTGCGCCAGGCACCTTATCTGACAACGTGGCAAAAATTGGCAGAGGAGATCACCTTACCCACGCTATTCTGTGGTGAGGTTGATCCGCTTGGGGTCGAGCGCCTGGACGATCTCGGCGACATGGCCATTCTACTGCCAGCAGCGGCGAGATTGCGCCGGGCCGGTTACCTGGCCCAGATTGCGTGGCGACGATTGAAGCGGGGCGAGACGGACGACCCCGCCACCCTGGTTCCACTATATCTTCAACATCCCGTGTAATCAATGGCCCGATTTTCACCCTACGTCATTCGGCCGATGGAACCCGACGACGTGTCGACGGTGGCTGCTATCGACCGCATATCATTCCCCTCTCCCTGGCGAGCATCATCTTATCTGTATGAACTAAAACATAACCCTCGATCCGCTTACTACGTTCTCCTCGAACCCACCGCCGGGGTGAGTGGAAAATCTCCGCCTCGTGACTCTCGATGGAGGCGATGCTTGAATCGTATATTGGGCCGATCGGAAAAGCCAAGCGTGATCGGCTACGTTGGTTTTCGATTTGAGCAAGCCGAAGCCCACATCAGCACCATCGCCGTCCACCCCGATTGGCGCGGGCGAGGATTGGGAGAACTGCTGTTGTTGACGGCGATAGAGAAGGCGCTCGATCTAAACATGCACGTCATCTCCCTGGAAGTACGTCCCTCTAACCTGCTCGCCCAACGTTTGTACCGCAAATATGCGTTTCGCTTCACAGGAACCCAGCCCGGTTACTACCGGGATGGTGAAAACGCCCGATTGATGGCGGTGGACCTGACCAGCGAAAGCTATCGGTCTCACCTGGACAAGTTGCGCCGGCATCTAGCGACCAAACTTCAACGTGAAGCTCCTGGTGATGGACGCCTGCCTTCAAAGAGGCCAAATGTTGGACAAATTGATGGGGATACGCTATAATCAAACGCGAACAAGCGGCAATCTGTCAAAGTATCTTCTCAATAAACCGGGGGCTTGTTCGTAGTAGGCGCTTCAGCGCCCTTAAAAGCGCACTGAAGCCGCTATATAGCGCGCGCACTACGAACAGATTCACCCCAAGTTATTGAGAAGATACTGTCAAAGATGCACCCGGGGACAAATTTAAACGAACAGGAGGCGTAGCGTGTCCGAATTAGATGCACTGGCAACAGAGATCGCCAGATGTACGAAATGTCTATTGCATCAGGGGCGAACCAGGACTGTGCCCGGCGAGGGGCGTGACGATGCGGACGTGATGTTCGTCGGTGAGGCTCCCGGTTTTTACGAGGATCAACAAGGGCGACCGTTCGTGGGAGCGGCCGGCAAGTTCCTGGACGAATTGCTGGATAGCATCGGCCTGAAGCGTGGGGACGTCTTCATCGCTAACGTCATCAAGTGCCGCCCGCCAGGCAACCGGGACCCGCTACCCGAAGAGATCGCTGCTTGCAAACCGTACCTGGATCGGCAGATCGCGTTGATCCAACCCAAGATCATCGTGACCCTGGGGCGTTTCTCGATGGCCCGCGCATTCCCCAAGGCGCGCATTTCCCAAATTCACGGTCAACCTCGTAAAGTGGATGGGATCATCTATTACCCGATGTATCACCCGGCTGCGGCTTTACACCAGCCAAGCCTGCGCCAGACTGTGGTAGACGATATGCGCCGCATTCCTCAGATCATCGCTCAGGCCAGCCACATTGCCGAGTTCGAGCCGACGCCAGAAGCGGAACAATTGAAGTTATTCTAATTGCACGCATTTCATTACCCGACATCTCTGGACCACGAATGTCACGAATGGACAAATAACACGAATTTTGGCTTCGAATTTCAAAAAACATTCGTGACATTCGACCATTCGTGTGATTCGTGATAGAAAACCAGGCTCTTGGCCACGAATGTCGGGTAGTGAATGCACGCATTAACATCAGGCCACAAAGTCGTGTTCATTCGTGAAATTCGCGGCGAGAACGCTCGCCAACACGTCGGGGCCACTACTCGAGAGGCGGTAGAATTCAAGTGATCGAGTTCATCTCCATTATCGTACTTACCTTCGCCCTGGCATTGGTCGTGATGGGCGTCATCACGATGTGGCTGGAGCAGGGACGCAATCGACTGACAGGCATCGCCCTCATCGTCGTCGGTGTCCTCGCCGGTGCTGGTTATGCCTTCCTGGGTAGTCGCTTCGCGTTGAGGTTTTTTGATCGCTTGATTGTCGCGGTCGATTTGCCGGGTCTGATGGCAACGGCCTTCACGTATACGACCGGAGTGTTGAGCGGGTCGGCCCTGGCTGTGGGCCTTTTCCTGTGGGCTACCGGGCGCTTTCGACACCAGACAGAACGAACCTCCGCCGCTTTCATCATCGTGGGCATATTGGTGGCGTTGGTGGCGACGGTTTTTGCCATCGCGCTTAGCGGTCCATAGCAAAAGAGAGAAATGCCGTATCATCTCAATAAGTTGGGGAGCTGTGGCCGGTCTTCCGACCGAGCCACAGCGGGCACGGTCAGGAGACCGGCCCGAGCGAGTTTGCCCCGGTTTATTGAGATGATACGAAATGCCCGACTGTCACCAAAACACTGCTTGATTTGATATCTGGACAGGCCCACAAATTGGACCTGTCTTTTTTCGGCTAGTTTGTCATTATAGCCATTCATGTCATGGCCGATTTTGGCATTCTGAAAAAAGAATACGAGATAGGGGAAATGCGATTCCGGAATCTGCCCGCTTTCCGGCTCACACCCTGGGGTAAGGGACTGCTTAAAACCCTTTAGCTGTAGACATATTTTCTCAACCAGCCGTTTGTGATCAAGTGCGGGTGGAACGCGAGGGCGCTGCCGAATAATTATAACGATGGAGATTTGACAAATTATGGGGGTTATAATAGAATCGCCTCAAGTGCGAGCACTCTCGATGCAGGAAGGGAACGCTATGCAGGCCACGCGCGAACGCATTATGAATATCCTGAAAAATCGAGGACGGGTGACGGTTGACGATCTCAGCAGAGAACTGGACTTGACCGCCGTAACGATCCGCCACCACCTCGATATTCTGCGCGGAGAGGGCCTGGTCTCAGCGCCGTACACACAGCGTCGTAAATCCCCGGGCCGCCCCAAGCACGTCTACACGCTATCTGAAAAAGCGAACTCGCTTTTTCCCAAGCGCTATGACAAACTGCTCCTGCAAATTCTCAACGACCTACGCGAGCAGTACTCGCCACAAGAAGTGAAACGGATGATGAGACGCATCGGGGAGCGCTTTGCCGAACAGGCCGCCATCTCTGATGGTGCTGATCTAGATACGCGTGTCCGATGCACTGTCACATTTCTGGAGGATATGGGCTACATGCCGCGATGGGAACGGCGAAAAGACGGTACGCATCTCCTTCACATCATCAACTGTCCCTACGAGCGTGTATCCGAACGTGATGACGTCGTGTGCTTGATGGACCTTTGTGTGCTGCATCATCTTCTCGGAATACATCCACAGCGTGTTGCATCGATTCACACAGGCGATCGAATGTGCTCTTACGTCATTAGCCCCTGATCCCACAAAGTCTCCATCCGAATAAAGCCAGAGAATAGTTGTGGAACTTATGAAAACAACACTGATATATCCAGGTATTGCCGGTCGTGGTTTCGAATCGCTCAAGCAGGGTATGGACGCGGGGTGGATATCCCACGGATTAGCCTCCTTGAGCAGCGCAGCCAAAGCGGAAGGGTTCGAGGTAGACCTGATCGATCTGCGAGCGCTCTCGAGCTGGGATCACTTCCGGGAAATCCTCGTCGAAAGGGATCCCGACGTGATCGGCGTGACGATGATGAGTGTGGACTACAACCCGGCTCGCCAGGCGCTCGCCATCGCCAAAGCGGTCAAGCCCGAGATATTCACCGTCATCGGCGGTCCCCACGTCACGATTGCCCTGGAAGATGCCCTGCGCATCCCGCACGTCGATTACCTGGTCACCGGTGAGGGAGAAGTGACGTTCCCCCAGTTACTCCATCGGCTCAAAGGCGACGATCCACCGCCGCATCGTGTGTTGCGGGGCAAGACGCCTGACCTGGATCAAATCCCCTTCATCGACCGAGGGCTCTTCCTGGACGAATGGAAGAAGTGGGGCTACGATCTGGATTCGCCGGAGGTGCCTTTCGTTCCCGAGCTCCCCGCGCCATTTACGACCTTGATCGCCGGTCGGGGTTGTATCTACAACTGCGCGTTCTGCAAGCCCGGCGAGGACTACCTCTTTGGCAAGCGAACCCGGCGGCGAAGTGTAGAGAACGTCATCGCCGAACTGCGCCTGCTGGTCGAACAGCACCACATCGCTTCCTTCATGTTTCACGACGATTGCTTGACCGAGGATCGGGAATGGGTCATCGCCTTCACCGAGCAATACATCGCCGAGGGATTCGAGATGCCCTTCTTCTGCCAGAGCCGGGCAGACATCCTGGTCAAGAACGAGGATATGGTCGCTCGAATGGCCCAGGCCGGCTTGCGTGGATATTTCATCGGTTTCGAAAGCGGCAACCAGCGCGTCTTGACGTTCATTCGCAAGGGAACCACACCGGAACAGAACCTGGAAGCCGCCCGCATCTGTCGAAAGTACGGGATCAAGATCTGGGCCAACTATATGATGGGCTTGCCGACCGAGACCAAGGAAGAAGTCATGGATACGGTGCGGCTGATGAAAGAAATCGATCCCGATTACTACAGCCCCGCGTTTTTTACCCCTCACCCCGGCACCGACCTGTACGATTACGCCGTCGAACACGACCTGAGCCGTATCACCGATTACGACTCCTATCGCCGCAACCCCACCGAGCCCAAGATCAAGGGACAGGATTACGAGTTCCTGCGTTGGGCTATGGCCCAGAGCCAGCGACGCAAGCCCATCAACGCGCTCAAGCGATGGGCGGGCGCTCAATGGCAACGCGCCCGGCGCGTCACGCCATCCAAGGTCTTGCACAAGCTGGGGCTGGTCAGTGCGTGAATCTATGTCGTCGGTAAAATTCGACAACGATCGCAATCCACCATCGCCTCGAAAACCCCAAAATCCACATGTTTGCAAAAAGGTCATGGCCATGCTAGAATAGCCTCCACTTTTTGATTCCGACGAGAGTCGAAAGCACACGAGTCGAAATCTGTGGCGTCAACTGCCTGTTGCACACTTGAAGAATCCCCTTTATTCGGGTGATGTAGGTTGTTTATGATGTAGGTTGTTTATAAGGAGGGTTTATGCTAAACCCAACGTCTGATGACCAAATGAACGATACGTTCTCCCAATCTATCGAAGTGTTAGGGCTTTCAAGCCGGGCTCATAACGCGTTAATGGACGCCGGCATCGAGACGGTCGGCGATGTGCAGGCCGCTCTCGCAGAGGGAGACGAGGCCCTGACGCGCATCAAGGGCATCGGCCCCAAGACGCTGGAAAGCCTGAAGCAGAAGATGACGGCGTTCCAGCCTCCGGCTGAAGCCGAAGCAGCAGAGCCAGTGGAAGCGATGGCTGAACCGGCAGAGGTGCCGGTGGAAGTACCGGCGGAGGTACTGGCCGAGGTACCGGCGGCTGAACCCATGATCGAATCCGAGGCAGAACCGGAGATTCCCACACCGGAGGAACTGGCCGCCGAGGCGGAGATCGCGATGCCCTCGGCGCGGGTGGAACCCGAACCAGCACCATCTGTCGAGAGGGAGATTCCCGAAGTACCAACCACGGCCCCGGAACCGGCGCCTTCCTTGATCGACCGTCTGCGCGCGACCTTTGCCCAATCGCGGGAACAGATCGGCTTCCGGCAATGGGTCTTCGGCGCCGTGAGGTTCCTGGCCATCATCCTGCTCCTGGTGCCTCCCGTCGCGTTGCCCCGCCGGCTGGGCCTGCTCGGCTACACCCGGCTCAACGCCGACAGCGGGTACGCCGCCAGGCACGAAGACGGGCTGACCGTCAGCGTATCTCCCGAGGCCGAGGAAAAGCTGCGCGTGCGTTTGGAATCGGTTCCCGAGCGAGATTTGATGGCCGGGTACGCCGGAAAAGCGCTCGTTCGAGCCATCGAGGCGCTGCCCGAGCATCTCTCCGTGAAAAGCCCCCTGTACAAAATCGATCTGCGCGGAGCGCCATCCCGGCCGGTGATATTGGACGTGGACGTCCCGACCGGGGCGGAACCGTGGCAAACACTCGATCTCTACACCTGGAACGGCGACACTTGGGAATGGGTGGGGAGCGACCTTCACGCCGAGGTGCTCGACAGCGAGTTCATCCGGGCGGAGGTGGTGGACGTACCGCCGAACCTGGTCGTGATGCAGGCTGGCGCCATCGCGCCGACCGTCGCGACGACACCCAACGCTGGCGACACCCTGGCCGACGTCTCCATCAACGTATTAGATACCATCAATCCCACCGGGTTGATCTTGAGCGCCAACGGCGGCTTCGTCGTCGAGCCCAGCAGCTTCCTGCAACCGGCCCAAGAGATCGAATATGCGGTCAAGCCGGTGTTGCGCAACTGGGTATCGGGCGTCCCCTTCGACCCGGCCCCGTTGGCCGACGTCTTGACCACGCCGGAGACCCAGCAGGCCCACATCGCCAATATCGTCAAGCTGTGCACCGAGAGCGGGTTCGCGGGGGTGGACGTCGATTACCGGGGCGTCGGAACGGAACAACGAGAGGCATTCACCACGTTTATCACCGCCCTGGCCGACGCGCTGCACGCCGAAGGGATGACGCTCGGCGTCGTCGTGGAGCAGCCGGTTGACGTCGACGGCGAATGGCACGCGGGGGGTTATGACCTCAGGGCGTTGGGCCAGGCAGTCGACGTGATCAAAATCCCCTCTCCCACCGATCTGGCGGCCTACGCCGAGGGCGGAGAGATCCAACGCTTGCTCGATTGGGCGACGGCCCGGGTCAACCGCTATAAGTTGCACGTGCTGTTTTCGTCACTCAGCACCGAAAAGAGTTCGGCCGGCGTCAGATCCATCACGCTGGAACAGGCGCTGGCGCCATGTGGTCAAATCGTTGCCGTCGATGGTGTGACCGAGGTTGAGCCTGACGAGCAAGTGGCTTTCAGCCTGTCCGGTTCGTTGATGAGCATCACGCGCCAGGACATCGGCAATACCTATCGGCTGGAATATGAAGCCAATGGCGGAGACATTCGAACTGTCTGGCTGGGCACGGCCGGCTGCCTGGAGACCAAGCTCCAATGGGCGCAACGATACCATCTCGGTGGGGTAACAGTAGCCGACGTCCTCAACTCGGGGAATATGCCCGGTGTTCTGAGCGCCGTAGCGGCTTACAAGAACGCGGTCGATTCGCCGGTGAGCCAGGACGTCGCCGTCGTATGGACCGTTCGCGATGGCGAGACGAGCATCGACCAGCAGTCAACGCCTCTGACTAATCCCGAATACACGTGGACGGTGGCGGCCTCGCCTGGCGATTACACCGTCCACGCCGAGATCGCCGGGCTCGATCACGGATCGGCGCCTATTGCGGTGAGGACGCCGGAACCGGAGATAGCCGAGGTAATCACCGAGACGGAGACGGTGACCGAGACTTTCTCTATCACCACGACGCAGCCTAGCAACCTCACGAGCGACGTGACTGACGATTGTCTGAAGGCCAGTTTCGTGGCCGACGTCACCATCCCCGACAACACACAGATGGAAGCGGGGGAGGAATTCGTCAAGACCTGGAAGTTGCGCAACAGCGGAAGTTGCGATTGGCCCGAGGACACGGTCCTGGCGCGGGTGCGATCTGAGTTGGGCGGCGAGGAAACGGTCCCGGTGGGTGCAGTGCCGGTGGGGCAAGACGTCGAGATCAGCATCAACCTGGTCGCCCCGGAAGAGGCCCTCGTCGAGGGTGGCGGTTACGACGGCCTGTGGGCGTTGAGAGTCGGCGAGACGGAGATTCCCAACGGGCGGATCACCGCCGTCATCCGGATCGGCGAAGGCGGCGGAGGCAGCGCTGTGGCCGCGCCGGTCGTCGCCCCGGTCAGCAGCGGCGGCTTCGAGCTGGGAGGACACATTCGGGATATGGGCTTCCCCTACGCCGATAAGATGCGTTATGCCGGGATGACCTGGGCCAAGGTCCAGGTGCACTACGGTCAAGACGCCTCCGGGCTCGTCAGCGCCGCCCACGGTCGGGGGTTCAAGATCCAGTTGAGTGGGTTGGGCCAACCAGGTATGGTCACGCAACCCGGTTTCGAGCAGGACGTCGCCAATTGGATGGCCCAGATGGCAGCTGCCGGTGCCGACGCCATCGAGGTGTGGAACGAGCCCAACATCGACCGGGAATGGCAGATCGGTCACATCAGCCCGCAGGCTTACACCCGGTTGTTGTGTGCCGCCTATAACGCCATCAAGGCGGCTAACCCGGGCACGGCGGTGATCAGCGCCGCGCCGGCTCCTACCGGTTCCTTTGGCGGTGCATGCCAGCCCAACGGCGGCAACTGCGACGACGCGCCGTGGATGGCGGGGTTGCGCGACGCCGGGGCGGCTCAGTGTATGGACTACATCGGCGCCCACCATAACTCTGGAGCGACCTCGCCTTCGGCTCGCAGCGGGCATCCGGCCGGCGGCACGCACCACTCCTGGTACTTCTTGCCCCAGACCGAGTTGTATTACAGAACATTCGGCGGCGCCCGCAAGATCGTCTACACCGAGATGGGTTACGCCTCGCAAGAGGGTGTCCCGCCGTTCCACGACGCCTTCGCCTGGGCGCGCGGCAACACCAATGCCAACCAGGCCGCCTGGTTAGCCGAGGCAGTGCGGATCAGCGTCAACACCGGCATGGTGCGCTGCATCATCGTCTGGAATATCGACTTCTCCCGCTACGGTTACGATCCCCAGGATGGATACGCCATCATCCGGCCCGGCGGTGCTTGCCCGGCCTGCGACGCGCTGCACGCCGTGCTGGGGTCCCGTTAAAGCGCGATCAAGATTGGTGGAGGTTGCTTCGTTCGTAAACCTCCCCCAGGTGATCGACCATACTCGCGGGATTGAATGGTTGATCGAGGCGTGTTTGGACGAAAAAAGCGCCGGATAGCTAATTCTAGCTCGTACAAGAGGATGCATGGGGGTTCGGCTCACAGCCGAACCCCCATATTCTAGGGAGGTCACGATGAGTTTATCTTACGACAAACGAGGGTTGAGCGGCAAGAAATTGTATATCGCTGCGGCAGCCTGGATCGTTCTCGTTATCGTTGGAAGTCTGTGCACGTGGTACGGATTTGGACCGGGCAGCCGAGAGGTACAACCAACGGTCGCGCATACGCCAAGCACCGAGATGGCAGCCGTGGTTATGGCCACTGCCACCCCTCTGCCGCCGACACCCACGCCCGATGATCCACAGCCTATAGTCGAAGCCGAGCCAGTCGAAGAGACGTTTGGCTACGGCATCGCCATCAACGGCGTTGGCGGTGGAGACATCGACTATTGGACCGGCCAGGTTTACAGCCTAGGCCTGGGATGGATCAAGCAGCAGGTTCAATGGGGTATATTCGAGTCAAATCCCGGCCAGATGGATTGGAGCGGTTACGACGCTGTCGTAGAGTCGGCCAACAGCAAGGGGCTCAAGGTGATGCTCAGCGTGGTCGATGCCCCAAACTGGACGCGCAGTTATATCGATGACAACCCTGAGGGTGCGCCGCCGGACGATTTGGCGCTCACAGCCGACTTTTTGGGCCGTCTGGTCGATCGTTACCAGGGGCGCGTGCACGCGATCGAGGTCTGGAACGAGCAAAACCTGGATCGAGAGTGGGACACCGCCGAGGGCGTGAACGCTGAACAATACGTCAAGATGTTGCAATTGTCCTACCAGGCGATCAAGAGCCGGGACCCCAACATCATCGTCATCAGCGGTGCGCTTTCTCCTGTGGGCGCGACAGCCACCGATCCGGCCAATCCCAACCGCTACATCTACATGGACGATTTCGAGTATTTCGATCGTATGATCGAGGCTGGCATGTTGAACTACTGCGATTGCGTGGGCGCGCACCACAATGGCATCAACCTGCCTCCCAACGTAGCCTGGGACGAGGGCTACGATAACCCCGACGCCCAATTTCGCGGCCCCTTCGACAATCCCGATCACAGTTGGTCCTTCAAATCGACCCTGTGGGGTTACCACGAGCGGATCCAGGCCGCCGGGAGCGACACACCGCTCTGCGTCACCGAATTCGGGTGGGCCACCGCCGAGGGATTCGACAGCTATCCGCCGGGCTTCGAATTCGCCCTGGACAATACGTTGGAGGACCAGGCCCGGTGGAACGTAGAGGCCTTCCACTTGATGCGCGAATGGGGATTCGTGCGATTGGCCTTCCTGTGGAATCTTAACTACTCTCAGTTGGGATGGGGCCCCGAGGATCCTAACGCGCCTTATGGCCTGATCGATATGCAAGGCGCACCCCGCCCGGCCTTTCACGCTATCCAGGAGATGGAGAAACCCCAGCCGTGATCGAGGGAAATTGCCAGGCAAACGTTTATGGCTCGTGATCACACATGTCGAGGCCGGCAGGTGAGGCTATGGGCTCTCCTGCTTTTCCTGCTGGGTGTTGCCGGGATACTATTTCTCTCCTGGGTCTTGAATCGATCAGGCTGGAACCCTTTTCCAAACGTTATACCGACGCCGACGGCGCCGCCTACACCGACATCGTGGCCGCGCGTCCGCTTGGATTCGCCGGAATACGGCATGCAGGCCTTCCTCTGGTGGCACGAGCAGACGACCGACCGCGACTTGCAGTTGATCGCCGACGCCGGCTTTACCTGGGTCAAGCAACACGTCGGCTGGCGCGACATCGAGGGCATCCAGAAGGGCAGTTACGATTGGTACGCCATCGATCGCATCGTCCACAAGGCGGAGGAGCACGGTCTGGACGTACTGTTCCGCCTGGATCGCCAACCGCTCTGGGCGATGGCGCCTGAAGAGACGCGCGCCGGCCCTGTCGAGAATCCGCAGGATTTCGGCGATTTCTGTCACGCCATCGCCGCCCGTTACCGCGGGCGGGTGCGGGCCTACCAGGTCTGGAACGAGCCGAACCTGGCCCGCGAGTGGCAACACCTGCCGCCGGACCCGGTCAGTTACGTCGAACTGTTGCGTGCCTGTTACGTGGGCGTCAAGATCGCCGATCCCGAAGCGCTCGTCATATCAGCCGGCCTCTCGCCTACCGGTAGCGCCCCACCCGACGCTATACCAGACATCGACTATCTGATCGCGATGTACGAAGCCGGCGCCGCCCCATACTTCGACCTGTTGGGCGTGCACGCGCCGGGTTTCCTCTATCCTCCCGAGATCTCGCCGGAGGAGGTGGCCGAGAAGCACGACGGACATCGCTTCTTCTGCTTCCGTCACGTCGAGGATGCCCGCGAGGTGATGATCCGTTACGGGGACGAGGACAAGCAAGTCGCGATCCTGGAAATGGGCTGGACGACCGATCCGGTGCATCCCGATTACGCCTGGTTCGCCGTGACGGAAGAGGAGAAAGCCGATTACCTGGTGCGGGCTTTCCGTTATGCGGATGAAAATTGGTCGCCCTGGATCAGCCTGATGACGGTGATCTCCATCGCCGACCCCCGCTGGACCGAGGACGAGGAGCAGTATTGGTGGGCCATCACCGAACCCGGCTGGCCCGAAACCCGCGTGCGCCCGGCCTACGACGCCTTGAAGGAGATGGAGAAATGAGCAGATCGGAAATCCGCCTCATCGACGGCTCGTATGGTGAGGGCGGCGGGCAGGTGTTGCGCACGGCCCTGACGCTCTCCATCCTCACCGGAGAACCGATTCGCATCGAGCGCATCCGCGCCAGCCGGAAAAAGCCCGGATTGCGCCCCCAACACCTCACGGCCGTGCGGGCGGCCGCGATGATATGCAACGCCGAATTGGCAGGCGACGTGCTCGACTCTCAAACCATCCTCTTCGCGCCCGGCGGCCCGGCCCAGCCCGGGGCGTACACATTCGATGTGACCGAGGTATCCAAAGGGGGCAGCGCCGGTTCGGTAGGATTGATATGCCAGACCATCCTCCTGCCCCTGGCATTGGCCGGGGATGCATCGCGCCTGACGTTGCGGGGGGGCACACACGTCCCGTGGGCGCCGTCCGCCTTCTATCTCGCCCACACGTTCCTGCCGGCCGCGAAACGCATGGGAGTCAAAACGGAGCTGAACGTGATCGACTGGGGCTTCTACCCGGCCGGCGGCGGGGAAATCCAGGCGACAATCCAGGGACGAGACGAACCGTTGCGCCCAATTCAGATGAGCGAACGAGGGGAACTAAAGCGGATCTGGGGGCAGGCCGTAGCGACCAACCTGCCCGCCCACATTCCCCAGCGGATGGCCAACCGGGCGCAAAACGTATTGGCAGAGATGGGCCTGCCGGCCCGGGTCGAAGCACGCCGGTTGGGCGGGGCCGGGCCGGGGAC
>Ga0209614_1002116_pt1 | contig 13573 bp, 12 predicted proteins | sample BlaSprsedimmetaG_FD_185484 | JGI IMG/M metagenome (GOLD analysis project Ga0209614, IMG submission 185484) | Hot spring sediment bacterial and archeal communities from California, USA to study Microbial Dark Matter (Phase II) - Blank Spring... ... | reverse complement strand
AGAGAGTGTATAGTTTTACCATTATAGTATAAGATTAGCGTAAATTGAAGGTAAATCATAGATTTGGTTATAATGAAGTGATGAAAAACATAGCAGTTGCATGGATTGTGTTGTCGGTTTCTGTTTTGAGCCTATAAAAGCGTTGTGCTTACACTCTCTATCTATAAGAAAGCAGTGTGTTTTCCCTTGTCGCTCTCATGGTTTCAAACCTATGAACGATAAAGCATTATCGTTCATGTACGGTTCTCATTTGTTAAAGACATTTCCCAGCATCCCCTTGATCGCGCTTTGCAGATCGGCAGGATAGACGACGAACTTGGCATTTTCGCTTTTGCTCATCTCTTGAAGTGTGCTGATGTATCGGTCACCCAATAAGAACATGGCAGGAAGTTCGTTATCTTTAATGTTTTGGGTGATGATGTTGATCGCTTCTCCCGAGGCATTTGCCAGAGCGATCTGTGCCTGTGCTTCTCTTTTAGCCGCTTCTAGCTTGCCGTCTGCTTCAAGGATGGCAGCGTTTTTGTTTCCTTCTGCAGTGGTTTCGATCGCACGTCTCTCTCGCTCTGCGGCTGCCTGTCTCTCCATGGATGCCTGCATCGATGGGCTTGGGTTGATATCCTGGATCTCTACGGATTTGACTGTCACGCCCCAGTCTGTCACATCGTCGATGATGGAGTCTTTGAGTTTTGTTTTGATCTGTTCACGGTTGGAGAGCGCATCATCAAGGTTCATCTCTCCTAGGATCGAACGCAGGGTTGTCATCACCAGCTGCTGGATTGCTACCTTAAAATCCTCGATACCATAGATCGCATCTCGTGGGTTGGTGACACGTGCGAAAGTGACGGCGTTGGTATGGATAACAGCATTGTCTTTGGTGATTACCTCCTGTTCAGGGATATCAAGGATGAGGTCTCGCGTGGAGACACGCTCCCGGATCGCCTCGATATAGGGGATGATAATATTGAGGCCAGGCGAAAGGGTACGGCTGAACTTTCCGAGTCTCTCGACGATCCACTCTTCACCCTGGGGTACGATATTGATCCCTTTGTAGAGTGTAACGATGACTAAAACCGCGAGTATAACCAGTATATAGAGTGCTTCCATAGATTTATTCCTTTATGATTTAAATGGGCTCAACTTCGATGAGCTGTCCGTTGATCTGTACGATCGCAACACGAGTATCTTTGGCGATCTTAACCTTTGCTGTGGCGTGCCATATCGTGTTGCCTAGTACAGGCAAATCAAACTTCACTTTACCTCTGCTGTGGGGCTCTATCTCTTCTAGAACCCTTCCTAGCGTATCCAAACGGTAGTTGGACTGGCCGCTGTCGCTTTGGTGTGGTTGACGAAACCACTTGAACCATGCAGCAATAGAGAGCAGTGAGAGGAGTATCCACACAAAGAGTTCGGTATTGAATGTTGTACCAAAGAGCCTATCTATCACACCGACCAGTATCGCTGCTGCGCCGAGCCCCAGCATAAAAAACGTTCCCAGATTCATCTCGATGATCAGAAGGATGATTCCCAAGACGATCCAGTGCCACCAGAGCATAAATTCGTTTAAAAATGTGATCATTTATTCCTCCATTCATCATCATTATACCATAGGGATCGTAGGTTTTGTATGTAAAAGCATCTCTGAATATACCTTGAAGAAAAAGGAAGAAGTGATCAAAAAGAATCTGCTTGCCGTACCACGGTATGACGATTTGGGTGCGTACTGATAAAAAAAGAAAAAGATAAGGATCTCTGTTGAACACAAAAGAAAAATTCGATTAGAGGTGTCCTAAACTCTATCCAACAAGAGTGGCTCATCTTGAGGGGGTCAATACCATCAAATCAAAGAGAAGAACAATGACTCCCATGAGCCAAGAGCACGCTAGAGAAGCCGCCCTCTCAAACGAGTCTCTGAAGCACTTTCTGAAGTGCTTCGCACAGAGGGGCTTCAAAACTGTATGATGTGTCACCTATCTGAAATGACACAAGAGTCGCGTGCAAAAAGAGCCGGGCGGAGTGGTGATGTGTGGCAAAGTAGCGGTTTTGTCTCTCGTCTCCGTAGCGTGCATCCCCGATGATGGGGTGGCCAAGATAGGCAAGCTGCGTGCGAATCTGATGCATACGGCCTGTGAGTATCTGAACATCCATGAGGGTAGCACCTTTGTAGTGCCTCAGGGGGGTGAAGATGCTTGTTGAAGCTTTTCCTGTGTCACTGACCTGTACTTTTTGGGTTCTCTGTTGTGTTCTTTTTAGTGTGTGCGTCATTTTCCTGGTTCCGCCCTTCCATTCTCCCGAGACCAGTGCGGTGTAGTGCTTTTCGATCTGATGGGCTTCCCTGAGCAGGGCATGGAGTGCTTGGAGCATTGTTCTGCTTTTTGCGACAAGGAGTAGGCCACTGGTCTCCCTATCGAGTCTGTGGACCAGTTCGAGGTAGTCAAGATCGCAGCGGAGCTGGCGGAGTATCTCGATGATGCCAAGCTCTGCATGGCTCCCCCCATGTACGGCAAGCCCGCCGGGTTTGTTCAGTACGATGAGTTCTTCATCTTCGAAAAGCATTGCCTCTTTGATAAGTCTAAGTAGATGATCTGGTGCTTTTGAAAGCGGTTTTTTCTCTTCCATCCTCACAGGCGGGATACGTACGATGTCACCTGGCTGTAGTTTCTGCTCGGGTTTTGTGCGTTTTTTGTTGATCCGTACTTCCCCTTTGCGGATGATGCGGTAGATGTGTGTTTTTGGGATGCCTTTTAGCAATCGAAGCAGGAAGTTGTCGATACGCTGTCTTGCGTCATGTTCGGTGATGGTATGGAAGGTGACTGCTGTGGTCTTTTGGGTTTGCTGCATAATGTAGATTATAGCCAAATTGGGGTTATAAGCTACATTTAGGTATAATCGCGAAGATTTTTTAGCTCAATAATGAAGGATTTAACAATGGCAGAACAATTAAATGTGTACTATGATAAAGAGTGTGATCTGAGTATCATCAAGTCGAAAATTGTTGCAATGATCGGTTTTGGATCTCAGGGACACGCACACGCTGAGAACCTTAGAGACTCCGGCGTAGAGGTAGTGATCGGTCTTAGAAAAGGCGGAAGCTCTTGGGAAAAAGCGGCGGCTAAAGGCTTTGAAGTGCTGACAGTCGAAGAGGCGTCTGCTAAGGGTGACGTTGTGATGATCCTTCTTCCGGATGAAAACCAAAAAGAGATCTATGAAGCGCAGATCGAACCAAACCTCAAAGAGGGTGCAACGATCGCATTCGGTCACGGGTTTGCTATCCACTACGGACGTATCCAGCCAAGAGCAGATATCAACGTCATGATGGTGGCTCCAAAAGCACCTGGTCATACTGTAAGAAGCGAATTTGTAAGAGGCGGTGGTATCCCTGACCTGATCGCTATCGGTCAAAACCCAAGCGGCAACACAAAAGATGTAGCGCTCTCTTACGCTTCGGCGATCGGCGGCGGTAGAACCGGTATCATCGAAACGACTTTCAAAGATGAAACTGAGACTGACCTTTTTGGTGAGCAGGCAGTACTTTGCGGTGGTGTATCCGCACTGATCCAGGCTGGTTTTGAGACATTGACTGAAGCGGGTTACCCTGCAGAGATGGCCTATTTTGAGTGTCTTCATGAGATGAAACTGATTGTTGATTTGATCTTTGAAGGCGGTATCGCGGACATGAGATACTCTATCTCCAACACAGCAGAGTATGGTGACATGGTAAGTGGTCCAAGAGTCATCAATGAAGAGTCCAAAAAAGCGATGAAAGAGATCCTTAAAGAGATCCAAAATGGTAAATTTGCAAAAGACTTCGTACTTGAAGGCCAGGCAGGTTACCCAAGAATGAACGCTGAGAGAAACAACCTTAAAGCACACCCGCTCGAAGTAACTGGTGCTAGACTTCGTGCCATGATGCCATGGATCAAAGCGAACAAAATCGTAGATCAGGAAACTAACTAATCTTTTTGGTTATTTCCCTGCATCTTTAAGGGAGGGATTTGGCTAGCTACGGCTTGTAGCCTCCCCGATCCAACACCTCAAATCTACAGCCAACTCACCAGAAATCTAGAGCGAGTGTGTCGTTACTCTTTTTTCAAATAATGAATAAAATTTTTTATTTCTACCCTATTGTTATCATTTGGTTTTCATTCTTCCCATGATATCGGCAATCAGTTCTTTTTTGATACAATAAATAAAAAAGAGAGACAAGCGGGAAATATGGCCAAAGAGAGAAAGCGTAGAACATCCTCAACAAGATCTACGACAAAAAAAGCACCCGCCAGACGCAGCAGATCCGGCAGTAAAACAAATAGACTGAAAAAAGACTTGATCATCTTTAGTATGGTGCTAACGATGGTTGCGATGGTTGTGTTTGGCTACTTTATGGGAAAACATGAAGCGACCATCGAGTCCAATCCCCATACACTATTACAAAAGAGTACTTCTGAAAACAAAGCACTCTTTGAGAGTCTAGAAGCACTCAAACAAGAAAGAGCACTCAAAGAGAAGAAAAAAGAAGAGGAGCTTGCACAGCAACGCCAAGCCATGCAGCAAAATGAGAGGGAAAAAGCGACGCTTCAGGCTCAAAATAGGCAAGAGCAGAAAAAAATGACTAAGAAGAAGCAGGAGCTCTCCTATCCAGAGGATGTGGTACACGACGAAGAGACGATCACTGCCTCAAAAAGCAAGAAGCCCAAACTAGTGATCATCATCGATGATGTCTCCTCAAAATCCCAGCTTAACGCTATCTTTGCGACTGGGTTGAAGCTCACTCCTTCGCTATTCCCTCCCTATCACCTTTCTCCCTCAAACCACAAGTTGGCGGAAGGATTGAGACACTACATGATCCATCTTCCTATGGAGTCAGGCACAGTTTTTGACAAGCAGGAAAAAACCCTGATGGTCACAGATACCCCAGAGATGATAGAAGAGAGGGTCAGAGAGCTTCGCAGCCTCTTCCCCACAGCAAGGTTTGTCAACAACCATACCGGCTCAGTCTTTACGGGCCACTATCTTGCGATGGAGAGGCTCTATCGGGCACTTTTGAAGGAGGGTTTTGTCTTTGTGGACAGCCGTACGATCGCTGGTAGTAAAGTGCCGCAGATCGCCCAAAAATATGCACAGCGTTATATCGCACGTGATATATTTATAGATAATAAACATAGTGTCTCTTCTATCCACAAACAGCTCAAACAGGCGGTAAAGATCGCCCAAAAAAGAGGTTATGCGATCGCCATCGGCCATCCGCATGAGGTGACACTGCAAGCACTGGCAAGTGCCGGGGAGATACTCAAAGAGATAGAGATCATCTATATCGATGAACTCTATCCGCCAAAGGCAGGAAGATGAGAGGAGTGGTGATCGCTGTACTGATAGGTCTGGTATTTTTTGCGCTCTCTTTGTGGGTATTTACTCCACAGCAGAGTCTGCTGATCGCGCTGGTTGCATTGATGGTGGCACTTTGGAGCAATGAAGCCTTGCCACTTGGGGTAGTCTCTTTGTTGCCGATACTGTTGTTTCCACTCTTTGGTATCCTCGATGTCAATGCAGTGACATCCAACTACTCCAACTCGATCATCTTTCTTTTTTTGGGGGGATTTATGCTGGCGATCGCACTAGAGAAGATCCATCTACACACCTACTTCTCTGCAAAGCTTTTAAGCTTTTTCCCCAAAACCCCAAGAGGGATCATCTATGCCTTGGCCATTACTTCTGCACTGCTTAGCGGGATACTCTCCAACACGACGGTGACACTGATGTTGATGCCTGTTGCGCTTTTTTTGAGTGACAATATCAGGCTGAAGGTTCGTTTTTTGCTGGGTATGGCGTATGGTTCAAGTATCGGGGGGATACTCACGCCTATTGGAACGCCTCCCAACCTGATCCTGTTTGGGTTTCTGGAGGAGCATGGGCTACCTGTTTTGACTTTTGGCGAGTGGATGTATATGATGACCCCGGTAGTTGCAGCGATGCTGCTGATCATTCCCTGGCTGCTTGCCCTGGGAGTGTCAAGCGAATCTGTAGCAGATGTCTGCAATGAGGCTCCTCAGCTCAACAGTGAACAAAGAAGGCTCTACTGGATCATAGGGGTCCTTGCGACGATCCTGGTTGCCAATACATTTATGAAACAGATCGCAGGCTTTGCGCTTGATGAGAAACTCGTGTTGCTGGGGTTTGGCCTCTTGATGTTCGTACCGCGCATCGGGTTTCTAGAGTGGGAAGATACACGAAATGTACCCTATGAGATCATCTTCTTATTTGGTGCGGGATTCTCTATCGCTGCAGCCTTTACGCACACCGGACTTGCCGCAGATATCGCGACAAAACTGGCATTTATCTCATCGATCCCACTCTTTTGGATGTTTGTGGTGGTAGCGCTTGTGGTCACATTCTCCACCGAAGTGACAAGCAACACGGCACTTACCTCCATCGCTATCCCGATCTTTTATGAGTTTTCAAAAATGATGCCCCAGAGCGAAGGAATATGGCTGCTGATGGTCGCAACGGTGGCTGCGAGCTATGCCTTTATGCTTCCTATTGCAACGCCACCAAATGCGATCGTGATGAGCTCCAGGGTGATCCGTATCAAAGAGATGGCTGCTATCGGATTTAAATTCAACCTAATCGGTGTAATCGTACTCTCTGTGATTGCGTATACATTATGGAGATACCTATTATAAGAAGCACTGAAACAAGAATGCCATCCCTACCTTTGATGCTTTAGCACGACAAGAAGAGTCCAGAAGTTAGGAAAATCTACCAAAGGGTATCTCTATGAAGGCTTATCTTATCATGTGAGGAGGGACTAGATAGCCTTGATGCCATAGAGTGTCGAGACACAAAAAAATAGGCAAAATATAGAGGTGAAATGGTACTTTTATGTCAATGGAGGAAAATGTGTGGGATTGATCTGAATGGTGGAGCATAGCGGGTTCGAACCGCTGACCTCTTCGCTGCCAGCGAAGCGCTCTCCCAGCTGAGCTAATGCCCCATTCATAAAGCAAAAACATTTTACTAAAAAAAGAGTTAAACTCTACTGTAAGAGCGCGTCAAAAGTTCTACAGTCAGCTTCTGGAGAAAAAGCAGATGCCGCGTGTCAAATGAAAAGATGAAAATATGACAATTTGAAATACTTTTCAAGCTGGGGCTGTCTGATTGGCTATCATCTCTAAAAAAGGGGTGATATGAGCCAGAAGGTGACAACATATATCCGGGAACTCGAAGCGATGAAGAAGTACCCTGATTCGCTCTTTTATAAGGGCGATCTTGCACTTTTAAGTCGTCCGAAAGTCTCTATCGTCGGCACAAGGAGCCCCTCTGTCTATACCCAGAATTTCACCTATACCCTTGCTAGGGCACTGGCTAAAAGGGGGGTATCTGTCGTGAGCGGTGCAGCGATGGGGGTTGATGCGATAGCACATCAAGGTGCTGGGGAGGACAATACGATCGCCGTGGCAGCCAATGGGCTGGATATACGCTATCCTGCAGTCAACAGAAAACTGATCGAGACAATCGAATCTAAAGGACTGATGCTAAGTCAGTTTGAGGAGGGGTTTAAAGCAACAGGATGGAGCTTTGTTGTGCGCAATGAACTGGTCGTTGCACTTGGGGAGATACTGATCGTCACCGAAGCAGATCTAAAGAGTGGTTCGATGCGCTCGGTGGAGTACGCCTTGAAAATGGATAAGGAGATCTATGTATGCCCCCATAGACTTGGAGAGAGTCAAGGCACCAATGCCCTTCTTGCAGAGGGCAAAGCGAAGCCTATCTATGAGATAGAAGCGTTCGCTTCACGCTTTGGAAGAGAGGTAAAGCGCAACACTCCCAGGGATGAGTTTTTCTATTTTTGTCAAACTTCGCCGACATTCGATGCCGCATTGGAACGTTTCGGGGGTAGGGTTTACGAAGCAGAACTAGAAGGGGTCATCACGATACAAAATGGTATCGTGAGACTGGAGTGATCCAAAGGATTACTTTGAAAGCTGATCAATCAGGCTTTCGAGATAACTCTTAGGGATCATACCTGCTTGCAGAAACTGCACATCACCTTTTGTATCCATAGCAACCATAAAGGGGATGCTTCCACTCCATTCGGCACGTACAGCGATATAGTCGACCAGCATTCTTGCATTTTTTTCTGAGGAAACGATATAGTTGATCCCTTTTTGAGAGACAAAATCTTTCAACTCCTCTTCATTCAATCCCTGCACTTCGATCGATACAATGGCTAACTTATCTTTATATTTTTCCTGTAGTTCGATGAGGTGGGGGATTGACTTGAGACATGGAGGGCATTTGTGTCCAAAAAACTCAAGAAAAACCACTTTTCCTGTTAGCGAAGGGATATCCAATCCCCTTTCCGCACCTTTGACCTGTACCGTGATGCCATTGATAGCTTTGAAAGAGAGATCAGGCTGTTCTTGCGCATGTGACCATGCTCCAAGCGAAACCATAGCAAAAAATAGCGTAAGTATTTTTTTCATCGATAAAACCTTTGTAAGAAATTAATACCCACATTATACAGAAACAATATGTAAGAAACGTGAAGCAAACAATAAAAGTATCCAAAGGAATCAATCGATGGACAAAGAGCAATTATGGAAAGGGGTGTTTTAAAGGAAAAAGTTTGAAATGTTTATAAGGAGGTATGAAATCTTCAAGGGGAGTTAAGATCTATACAGCCCATAATTGCTCTTGTAAGCAAATGATACAAAGACAAGGTAAACCGAACACTAACTAGAAAGGGTGATCTGATCTTAGAAGGGATAAGATAAACGCACAACGCATAGAGTAAAGGAGACAATAGGGATCTGGTAAAAAAATACATGGCAAAAAGACTTGATGATCTTTGCCGATGAGAGCGACACTATGAAGCTTGTTTCTAAAGCAGATCATAAGGGGTGATACAAAGGTGCTTAAGACACTAAAAAAGAGGCAGAGGAGGGGAGATGCGATACCTATCGAACTTGTAAGTATAGTGTTTGAAAGCGCAGAATGAAGTCTAGTTGTACTATAATGGGCTTTTTAAGTCTAAGAAGGGCATTGCATGAGTAGAAAATTGTGGTTGATGTGTTTCATCCTCTTAGTAGGGATTGGAAGTTCGGCAAATGAGATGAAAGAGAGGAAACTTTCCCAGATGGCCGGAGCGATGTTGATGGTTGGGTTTCACGGCACCTCTGCTGTGAAAGGTTCGCAGATCTGCGAGGATATCAGAAGATACGCCCTAGGAGGAGTGATACTCTTTGACTTCAACCCTGTGGACAAGAACAAACCTAAAAATATAGCAAATAGGGCACAACTGGCAAAACTCACAAAAGAGCTTCAAGCCTGCTCTAGTGATGGTAAGCTTTTGATCGCTGTGGATCAGGAGGGTGGACGGGTACAGCGTCTCAAAAGCAGGTACGGCTTTTACGGTCAGTATCCCAAAGCCTCAGATGTCAGCACAATGAGTAGCTCAGAGGCAAAAAGTACCTATGAAAAGATGGCTAAAGAGCTTCAAAGCGTAGGGGTCAATTTCAATCTTGCACCAGTTGTCGATCTCTCTATCAACCCTCAAAACCATGTGATCAATGGGTTGGGAAGATCTTTTGGGCAAGATCCCAAAAAGGTTGCTGCATGCTCTTTGCTCTTTATTGATGCGATGCATCGTTATGGTGTGTTGACTTCCCTTAAGCACTTTCCGGGGCATGGCTCTTCGCTTGGAGATACCCACAAAGGCTTTGTGGATGTGACCGATCTTTGGCAGCCCGAGGAGCTGGAGCCTTACAGGCTACTTTCCAAGAAAGCAGATAGTGTGATGGTCGCCCATGTCTTCAACAAGAAGCTAGATGCAAAGTACCCTGCTAGTCTCTCCTATGAGACGGTGACCAAAAAGCTTCGGTGGCATCTGGGATATCATGGTGTTGTGATCACCGATGATCTCCAGATGGGGGCGATCTCACAAAATTACGACCTCAAAAACACGCTTCAACTCGCGATCAATGCAGGCAATGACATCCTACTCTTTGGCAACCAGCTTGATCCCACAAAGAGAGTGCGCACCAAAGAGCTGGTCGATACCATCATGGCACTGGTAAAGAGCAGAGAGATCAAGGAAGAGAGTCTGATCAAAGCCTATGAGAGGATACAAAGGCTCAAAGAGAAGCTATGATCAGCTGACATAGGAAAGTCTTTTGTATCACTTTATGCTCATCTCAAGCGGCAATACCACTAAAAGGTTGAGGATAGAGCCTATCGATAAATGTGTCGTGCCAAATGTCAGCTACATAAGTGAGAAGTGACTAGCTATGTGCAAGTTTTGCTTTTTCATTTTCTTATAAAGGGTTTGATATATAGTGGCGTTTGTGTGATGCGGTGTAGCTTAGATTGGCGATCTTGGCAACAGCTGTGAGATCTTAAAGTCATTTCTTATCGCAGGGTATAGACTTTTGGTCTGCTTGATGCTTTGGTTGATTGTCTATAGTGATAGTGGTGGTGCTAGTGCCTTTGGGTTCGAATGGTTCGCTCCTACTTTAAGTAGCCTCACTTTACTGCGATGTGTTGAGGTGTGCATAAGCTAGATCATACCCCTAGATATCTCTCCAGGATGATCTTTGCCGCCATCGAGTCAAGCCGGCCGTCCCTTTTGTGCCTGAAGTCTCCTTTGGTGAGTTCCTTGGCTTCAAAACTGGAACCCTGCTCATCCTGGTAATCCACTGCGATATCCAGATCAAGCAACGCCACGAAGTGTTTGATGCGGCGTTCCATCTCCTCTTCTGCAGCGCCCCCTTTGGGAAGGCCGACGATCAGCTTCTCTATCTCCCACTCTGCTAAAAAATGGTTGAGATCCCTTGCTGCTTGGTGGCGATTTTTTCTCAGGATCGCCTCTTGGGGTAAAACGATCTTTTTATCTAGGCAGATCGCGACACCGATACGTTTCAGTCCTACATCTATACTGGCTAGTTTCATAGAGATATTATATCAAAGCTTTACAAATCTGTTTGTCTTTGTGGAGATTATTTTTAAGCAATCTTTCCAATAAAGAAAAAAGAGATTTAAAACAAGTTGGAGAAGCAGCACGAAATGCTATATTTCCGCTTTAATATCGAACGTGTTCCACCTCGCAAAAGGTGAAACAAATTAAAGCAGATCTAAGGTTACATCTACAACTACTGTTGTTTTTGGATCAGGCCATCCGCCAATTCCACTAGTATCGACAACATCATCTTTGTATCGTCTAAACGCTCCCTCGCTAGAGTTTGCTTTTCCATCAATCATCGTATCAAGTGCAATCGCTACATCTGTTGGTATTCCTCTTATCCACAATCTGTTTCTATACACACCCTCTGTTTCACTTTTTAGGTAGCTTAAATAGATGTATGGCGAACGTTCAACATATTTACCTCTTGTTCTATAGCTTCCACCATCAGATGTCGAGATATTGCTTACAGGCACATCTAAGCCAACTGCTCTCAATCTTGTTTGTACACTAGTAGTCGTATCTAGTCGAACACCGTCAAATTTTCCATCGTCATCATTTTGTGTTCCGCCGTTTGCCGTTCCATCTGCCAAAAGTGCACCCGTTTTGTCTCTATACGCATAGACAGCAATCTGCCACTCTTTAATCCATGTGTTGTAGAGCTTCTTGTACTCAGCACTATTGATAAGATCCCTACCCTTTAGAACAGCACCAATAATCAAGCCTATGATGATCAACACGATTGACAACTCTATGAGCGTAAAGCCTTTTCTCATTCTCATTTGACACTCCTTTTGTTTTTTTAAATTTTATCATAAAAAAGGTGAAAAATAGATAAATTGTGTAGATTGATAAAAAGGATAAGAAATTTTAATCTTGAGGGTATTGTGGTTTGCTTAGAGGGTGTGGCATGCATTCCACCTCGTAGAGAGGCGGAATAAGTTAACGAGCTGGCAAGATAGGTTACATCTCAAGTAAAACAGTAACCGTTGCAGTTGTTTCTACATCTGGCCATTCAGTAAGAAGAGCACTGCCATCCCATCCTAAGAAAGAACCACCTTGTGGATCCAACTTACCATCAGTGATTGTATCAAACGCTATTGCTACATCCGTTGGTAAGTTATTGATTTGTAAATAATTTTTGTTGTTACCAGTTGCTGATAATGCTACGAGGTGAATTTGTGCTTCACTAGTAATATGCTTACCTTTTATACTGTAAGCACCACCATTTTTACTTGGCACATTACCAAGTGGAACATCTAAACCAACTTTTTTCAACACCTCTTGAACTGAAGTAGTAGTAGACAAATCAACATTATCAAAATACCCATCTTCTTCAGTTGCTGTTCCGCCACTTGTATTGCTGTCTGCTAAAACAGAACCTGTTCTATCTTGGTAAGTATTTGCAGCTATCTGCCACTCTTTAACCCATGTGTTGTAGATCTTTTTTTGATTGGAACTGTTGATCAGATCTTTCCCTTTAATCACTGCACCAATAATCAAACCGATGATAATCAGTACAATTGACAACTCGATGAGCGTAAAACCTTTTCTCATTTTCATTTGAAACTCCTTTTTTTGAGATTCTTCATTATACCATAAAAAAAATAAAAAGCAAGCGTTATTGTATCTTTGAGACAAGATCATATATTGGTCCCATAAGGCCTACCATAACGAGGGCCATAAATCCGCCGACTATGATCAAAACAATTGGCTCGATTATCTTTCCTATGTTTTGGGCAAATTGGTTCACTTTGTCGTAGTAGTAGTTTGAGACGATATCAAGCTGCGATTCAAGTGTACCTGCGGACTCTCCGACACTCATCATGCGTATCGTAAAGAGTGGAAAGAGCTTTGTGTGTGCAAATGCAGCTGAGAGTTGCATTCCCTTTGATAGATCTTTCGTTGCATCTTGAAGCCCCTTTTGAAAGAGTTCATTTTTGATATTTTGACTCAGAGTATCCATAACGGTAAAAACAGGTATACCTGATACTAGTGCCAATCTGATATACTCTGTTATAAAAGCGGTATTGAAGCTCTGTATGACATCTTTGATCACGGGCATTTTAAGCATCAGTTTATCTGTGTACCAACGAACTTTTTGGTACCTTTTGTGCGCAAGCTTAAAGAGCAGCGCTACGCCGATAGCTCCTCCTATGAGATACCCTATATAATCAGAAAGAAAATCCGATGTTTTCATGATAGCGATCGTGAGTGCAGGCAGCTCTATCTCCATCTCGTTAAAAAGCTCGGTTATTTGAGGGAGCACATAGATCATCCACACTAGCATAGCTGCAATAACCGCAACAAAAGCAAAAGAGGGGTAGATGAGTGCTGATTTTGCTCTCTTTTTTAGCATAGCCATACGACGCAAAAATGATGCTCCGCGCTTGAGTGTCAGCTCAAGCTGCCCTGTATCTTCGCCGATTTGTATAAGGTTTAAGATCATGGGACCAACTACATCTTTATATGCCTCAAATGCTTCTAAGAGGGATTTGCCTCTGTTGATGTCATCTGCGATGGAAAGAAGCATATTTTTAAACTGTTTATTGTCGCTATCTTGCGCTAAATCGATGATACCCTGTCTAAGTGGCAGACCCGATTTGATAACAAGGTGGAGAT
>Ga0209614_1002115_pt1 | contig 13575 bp, 9 predicted proteins | sample BlaSprsedimmetaG_FD_185484 | JGI IMG/M metagenome (GOLD analysis project Ga0209614, IMG submission 185484) | Hot spring sediment bacterial and archeal communities from California, USA to study Microbial Dark Matter (Phase II) - Blank Spring... ... | reverse complement strand
TGGAAGATTGGCTCGGCGAACCTGAGAACGCGGCGCGGATGCGGCGTTACGCGCAGGCAGCGGCCCAGGCGACCACGGCGGCCTTCTGGAACGAGGAACGCGGCCTGTTCGCCGATGATCTGGCCCACGCGCACTTCTCCGAGCACGCGCAATGTCTCGCGCTGCTCAGTGGTCTGGTGGACGCGGATAAGCGTGCCCGCGTTGCCGAAGGACTGCACGCGGCACACGATCTCACGCGCGCGACGATCTACTTCAGCCACTACCTCTTCGAGACCGACCGCGTTTTGGGTCGCATCGACAGACTCTTCGAGCGCCTTGAGGAGTGGTTCGAACTGGCCGATTTGGGCTTTAAGACCACGCGCGAAAGCCCCGAACCGACGCGCTCCGACTGTCACGCCTGGGGCGCGCATCCCATCTACCACAGCTATGCCACCATCCTCGGCATCCGCCCGGGCGGTCTGGGCTTTCGGGAAGTTGTCATCCAGCCAATGCTTGGGGCACTCACGGCGGTCAAGGCCACGCTGCCGCATCCGCAGGGCGAAATTGCTGTTGACCTGGCGCAGCCCGAACCGGGCGTCCTGCGCGGTACGCTCACCCTCCCGCCCGGCGTTACCGGTAAGCTGATCCTCGGCGACAATGTCTACCCGCTGTGTGCTGGCGTGCAAGATATCGAAGAAGTTTGTCAACGGATTGAACGGATTTGAACGGATTTTCTTGACTTTCGACATTCGACATTCGACATTCGACATCAGACCATCTGAAGGAGCTTGATGATGACATTAACCAAACTGACCGGACCCGAATATGTTGCTACGCGACACGACGCGCCTGACCACCCATCCACTCAACCGCCCAACATCATCTTGATCAACGCGGACACGTACCGCTACGACAACCTCTTCGACCGCGCCGCCATGCCCGTGCGCACGCCGCATCTCGACGCCTTTGCTGCGCGCGCGGTGCGTATGGAATGTTTCTACGCGGGCAGCTTCCCTACCATACCGGAGCGCACCGACCTCATCTCCGGGCGCTATAACTGGCCCTGGCACGGCTGGAAGTCGCTCACCGAACAGAACCTCATGCCCAAGCTGCTGCAAAATCACGGCTACGTCACGCAACTGCTCTGCGATTGCCCGCACCTGTTCAATGCTAACTTTCACCAGCACTTCAACGGTGCTTACGCCATTCGCGGGCAGGAGGGCGACACTTTCTTCCTGCGGATGAACGCGCCTATCCAGGAGGTCATGCCCCGCGAGAAGACGCGCACCGGCCATCACTTTCAGGACAAGAACCTGGTGGATTTGCACCGTTGGATCAACCGCTACTGGGTGTGCGAGGATGACACGTTCCCGCCGCGCACCGCCGCTTACGCAGTCCGCTGGCTGGAGGAGAATGCTAACTATCGCCCCTTCTTCCTGTGGGTGGACTTCTTCGATCCGCACGAGCCGTGGGACCCGCCAGAGTACATGGTCAAGAAATATGATGCCGACTACGACGGCATCCCGATGCTGCATCCCAACTACGGCAAGGCCAGCGATTACACGCCCGCCGAACTCCGCAACTTGCGCGCGCACTACTGCGCCGAAGCGGAGCTGGTAGACCGTTGGGTGGGGCGCATCTTGCAGAAGGTGGATGATATGGGCCTGTGGGACAATACCATCGTCATCTTCACCACCGATCACGGGATGAGCCTGGGCGAGCACAACCGCACCGGCAAGAGCAACATCAACGACAACGACGACCGCCGCTGGCCGCTCTACGCGGAAGTCGCGCGCATTCCCTTCCTCATCGCCGCGCCGGGCGTGGCAGGCGCTCGCACTGTGGATTTGCTCGCACAGCCCGTGGACATCCTGCCGACACTCCTCGACCTGAGCGGTCTCGACGTGACACCGCCGGTGCCCTTCCACGGCGCCTCGTTCGCTCCTGCACTGCGCGGCGAAGCCCAAGCTCCGTTGCGCAATTTCGTCATCTGTGGCAGTTACCTGCGTAAGCAAGGCGAAACCGTATCGCCTACTGCCGTGACGCCCGTGCTCTACACAGATAAATGGGCATACGCGCCCATCGGTCCCGACAGCGAGCCTGAGCTTTTCGACCTGGAAGCCGATCCACTGACCGAGATCAATGTTATCGCCGACTATCCCGCTATCGCCAACGACCTCCACGCCAAGCTCATCGGCTGGCTGCGCGACCTAAACGCGCCTGATGAAGCCCTTGCCGTGTTCATACAGTAATTTAGGAGGATATGATGCTAAAACTATCGTTTACGACCCTGGGATGCCCCACCTGGACACTGCGCCAGATTGCGGAGAACGCCGCTGCGATGGGCTACGACGCCGTGGATTTTCGTGGCTTGCAGGACGCGCTGGACATCACGACGACGGCGGAATTCACTACCGATCTGGCAGCGACGAAGCGCCTGTTCGCCGATTTCGGCGTCGCCATCTCCGGCATTGCGACGTCGGCGCGCTACGCTACCGATAATCCCATCGAGCGCGAGAAGCAGTTCGACGAGACCCGGCGCAATATGGAACTTGCCGCCAAACTCGATGCGCGCGTGCTGCGCGTCTACGGCGGGCGCGTGCCGGAGGGCCACACGGTGGACTCGATCCTGCCTGCGCTGGTAGAGAATCTGCGCACCATTGGCGACGAGGCGGAGGCGTTCGGCGTGACGCTGGCGCTGGAAACCCACGACGACTGGACCGACTCGACGACCTTTGCGCGGCTGATGCGCGCGGCGAATCATCCCCGCGTGCGCGTGCTGTGGGACCTGCACCATCCCTTCCGCACCAACGGCGAGCTGCCGGACGTGACCTACGCAAACCTCGCGCCGTACACCGTCAGCATCCACGTCAAGGATTCCGTGCCCACCGCCGATGGCCATCACCAGTACGTGCTGCTCGGCGATGGCGACGTGCCCGTCAAGCGGATGCTCGATCTGCTCGTGGCCGGTGCCTACGACGGCTACGCTATCCTCGAATGGGAGAAACGCTGGATTCCCAACTTGCAGGAGCCGGAAATCGCCTTCCCGCAGTATGTGCAGAAGATGCGCGAGTGGTTGATGTAGACCCGGACTCTGTCCCACCGGCGTAACCTCAGAGGAATTTTGACGGATGGAACAAATGAGCGGCAAGATTCAGGAGCACTTATGGCTCATGCCTTTCGTATCGGTGTAGCGATAGACCCTAATGACCCCTACTGGGTACAGGTAAGGGAAGCTGCTTATGCCAAAGCTCAGAATCTCTCCCTCGATCTGATTTCCATCAACCTTGTCGATTATCCAGAACCGCTCTCTGAAGAAGAACAGATGGCGTTGCTGGAAGAGTTGCTGGCCCTGGAGCTAGATGCGCTCATCGCCTGGGCGTTGCCAGAAGACCTTACCTATCGTATTCCGCAACTTGGTATGCCCCTCGTTTTGCTGAGCGAGACGGAGATTCAACACCCGCTTCTGGCTTCCCCTTTGGGCCTGCGCGATATTGTGCAGATGGGTGGTCGCTATCTTGCCGAAAAGCTGGCCGGACGCGGGCGTGTGCTGGCAATAGGCACGCCAGAACAGGTGGGCCGGCAGCATAAGAGCACACGTTGGATAGCAGGCGTCCGCGATGCATTTCGCGATTGTCCGGACCTGATCGTCGAGCACGCCCCTTGTCCCTGGCGCTACGAACACGAGCAGGCTTACAGGCAGATCTACAAAACGATGCCCCAGGTTGGAGAGTCGATTGTCGCCATCCTGGGCCTGTCCGATGTTTTGGCCCTGGCCGGGCGAGATGCAGGCCGTGCGTTGGGTTTGCTCGACCGGAACGTGATGGTTGTGGGTATCGGTGCATCCCCTCTGGCCCTGGTAGCGCTTGCCGGCGGCGAGATGACCGCAACGGTGGAAATCCGTGCCGGTGAACTGGGCAGGCAGGCCGTCGAACTGGCATACCGGGCGGCTCAAGGCCAGGCTTTGCCCGCGCATTTTGCATACGAGGCCCGGCTCGTTACGGCTGAGAATGTAGCCGAAGTCGCAGCCCAGAAACTTACCGCCGTCGCCAATTTGTACAGCAGCATGATGTATTCCAGGCGCCAGCAACAGCAACAGCTTCTACGCCAGTTGGAAACCAGCTTGGAAATCAGCCGCCGCGTGGGTTCGATCCTGACTTACCGGCAGTTGTCCCACGAAATTGCCAACTTGATTCGCGCCAACTATGGCTACGACCGTGTTCAAATCTTCCGCTGGCTGGAACAGGAGCAGCTCCTGGTTCTGGATCAACCCGATCAAGACGGGACGAGCATCCCGCTGGCCGGGTCCGGCGTTTTGGGACAGGCGTTGATGCGCAACGAGCCTATCTTTATTCCGGACACCCATCACAGCCCGCGTTTTCTGCCCGATGCGCATTGGCCGGATACGCGCGCGCGGGTAGTCCTGCCCATTCGCCTGGGTGGTGAGGTCTGGGGATTGCTGGACTTGCACAGTCAGCGGTCTGCCGTGCGCACTCGCCAGGAGTTGGTGGGATTGCAGTCCCTGGCGGATCAGTTGGGCACGGCGATAAGCAATGCTGCGCTGTATGACGAAGCCCTGCAAGCTCGCGTCGCTGCCGAAAAAGCCGACCGGCTCAAGACGCGCTTGCTGGCCAATGTGAGCCACGAGCTGCGCGCACCGCTTAACACGATTCTGGGCTTCACCGGGTCCGCGCTGGCTTCTTCTGCACCCGGTGCGGGGGCGCTTCCCGCGGATTTATCGAACGACCTTCAACACATCTATCGTAGCGCCGAGCATTTGCTCCGCGTGATCAACGATTTACTGGATTTGTCGCGGGCCGAGATCGACGAACTCGACCTCCACCTGGAGTTTGTCGAGTCCCGGTCGTTCTTAGAAGAGGTGTTTCACAGCATCGCCGATACGGTCAGTCCCCAAAGTGATGTTGTATGGTCCCTGCAACTCCCCGAACGTTTGCCCGTCATCCAGGGCGATCCGGTGCGACTGCGGCAGATTCTCCTCAATCTGTTGAGCAACGCGCAAAAGTTCACCGAGAAAGGGGAGATCTTCCTGGGGGCGGAGGTGCTGCCTCCTCACCTGCATATATGGGTTCAGGATACGGGTATCGGCATTCCGCCTGATTGGCAACAGCGTATTTTCGAGCCTTTTATCACGGCGGAGCACATCCGGCGGCGGATGGAGGGGATCGGATTGGGATTGTCGATTACCCGGCGATTGGTGGCGCTGCACCGGGGTTCGATGACGCTAGAGAGCCAACAGGGACAGGGGAGCACGTTCCACATTTACCTGCCGTTGCCGAGTCTGAGCGAACAGCCGGCGATACCGTTGCCGGTCACGGCTGAACCGGTGTTGTTGCTGATTTCGGCGCAAGGCCAACCGGCGGCGGAGATTGTGACCTTCAGCCAGCGGCAGGGATTGGAGATACGGCGGGTGCAGGCGGGAGCGGAGGACGAGGCTGCGTTGGCGCAACTGCGCCCGGCCGTGTTAGCCTGGGACCTGGCCAACGCTGATCCCGGCGACTGGGGCGTCATTCAACAACTGCGCCAACACCCGCATTTGTGCCAGGTGCCTTTCGTCCTCTATGGGCAGGCGCAGAGCGGTGAGCCGGGCCTGACCCTGGGGATGACGAACATTATCACCAAGCCCGTGAGCGGCGAAACGCTGCTTGAGGCTATCAACGCTTTATGTCCGCCGGCCTTCAGCGGCCCGATCCTCATCGTCGATGACGACTCTCAAGCGCGTATCCTTTACCGGAATATTGTGGAGGACGCATTGCCCAATTATCCGATTCGCACTGCTGATAACGGCGCTGCTGCCCTGGCGTGCATGGCGGAAGAAGTCCCCTGCCTGGTGCTCCTGGACTTGATGATGCCGGAGGTGGATGGGTTTGAAGTGTTGGATCGGATGCGCGCCGATCAGGAGACCCGGCGGGTTCCGGTTTTGGTGCTCAGCGGACGGATGTTTACGCTTGAAGACATCAAACGGCTGGAGAAGCACGCGCTGGTTACGGTGCAAAGCAAAGACATTCTCTCTGAGGTCGAGACCGTTGAGGCGGTGCAGCGCAGCCTCTCTGGCGACGATGCCCTTCCTCCATATACGAGCGCGCTGGTGAAACGTATCGTCGCCTATTTCCATCAGAACTACGACCGCCCCATCTCACGCCGGGAGGTGGCAGAGGCGGTTGGGGTGAGTGAGAATCACCTCACGCGCATCTTTGGCCGGGAATTGGGGCTTTCGCCCTGGGATTATCTGAACCGGTATCGGGTGAAACAAGCCGGGGAATTGTTGCTTCGCACGAGCGATAGCATCACTTCTGTGGCCCTCCAGGTGGGATTCGACGATCCGGCCTATTTCAGCCGGGTGTTTCGCAAACAGGTGGGGGTGTCGCCTAGCGCGTTCCGCCAACAAGCCACGTAGTTTTCGGTGTGCTGGGTTTTTTTGTCCAAGAGGCCGGTGTAATTCTCCAAACATCCGGCCTCTTTTTTCACTATAATGAAGTATATTGTACAAGGGGGAGCGCCAGGCACGATAGGGTCCCCATAAACTTCTCTCCCCGTTTGTCCTTCTCTTGTGTCAGGTTGCCAGCCCCTATGTTTTAGGGATGGGGTCTGGCATCCCGGCGTTTCCCTCAGCATGAGGTTGTCTGTTATGAGAATGTTTAAGGGAGGTGATTGCATTATGTGATGCTCTATGTTGTTTCCAGGTAGCGAATCGTTCGTATGGTGGCTATTCACCTTACGGATGAGGTGCTTTACCGTAAAAGCCCATCTACGTTTATTACCAAAGGAGGATTGACATGAAAGACAAATATAGCCGACGGGATTTCTTGCGCGCCAGTGCTGTGGCAGCGGCGGGCGGGTTCCTTGTAGGATGTGGCGTCGGCCCTAAACCTGAAGTCACAGTGGCGGTAACTGAGCAAGCGACCAAGGAGGCGATCAAAGAGCCGGCCAAACTCGCGGGAATTGGCACAGGCCTTAAGATCGTCTTCTTCCCTGGAGGGCCTCCGGGCTGTCCCTTCGGCACTGTGGTCTACAATGGGGCCGTAGCTGCTGCGGCGGATACAGGCGCCGAGGTCGCCTACATGTTCTCGGACTGGAATACCGAGAAGATGATCACCCAGTTCAAAGAAGCGATGGCTACCAGCCCTGATGGCATCGCCGTCATGGGCCATCCTGGCGAGGATGCCTTCGAGGGTCCGATTGAAGAGGCTTTCAGCAAGGGCATCATCGTCACCAGCCAAAACACCACCCTGCCCCGCATCGAGAGCAAGTTCAAGGGCATGGGGTTTGGCTACGTGGGCCAGGAATTGTATGAATCCGGCTATTTGCTGGGGCAGGAGGCTGTCAGGCAGGCGGGCCTCGGTTCTGGGGACCAGGCGATGGTGTGGGGGCTTCTATCCCAACCAACCCGTGGCCTAAGGACTAAGGGCGTCATCGATGCGCTGGAAGCGGCGGGCTTGAATGTCGACTATCTGGAGATTGACGACGCCACAAACGCTGACCCCGCTGCGGGGACCGCGGTCTTCACCGGTTACGTGTCGTCCAATCCCAACGTCAAGCTGGTCTGCACCGACCACGGCGGGCTGACCTCCACCCTGGAGACGTACCTGACGGCTGTGGACAAGGGGCCGGGCGACATCTACGGCATCGGCTTCGACCTCTCATCGGCTACGGTAGAGGCCATCAGAGGCGGGTGGACCGACCTGGTGCTCGACCAGCAGCCCTTTTTGCAGGGGTATTTGCCCATCGTGCAGCTCTGCCTGACCAAGAAGTTCTTGTTCTCCGGCCTGCACATCGACACTGGCTCTGGTTTTGCTCACAAGGACAACATCGAAGAGTTGGCGCCATTGGCGGAACAGCAGATCCGGTAATCCTGTGTGAGAGATGCGAGAGCAAGACGTGTGGAGCAAACGGTGTAACGTTATTTAACGCTTACACCGTTTGCTCCCACAACAAATCCAGCTATAACTGGAATCATCGAAAGGACAAACTTGTGCGTCCTGCGGTGGTGGGCGCACCTCAAGGAGAGCGGTCGATGACGTATATACTGGAAATGAAAAACATCTCCAAATCTTTCGGAGAAGTTCAGGCGTTGCGCGACGTTGACTTCGCCATTGCTCCAGGTGAAGTGGTGGGGCTGTTGGGCGACAATGGCGCCGGGAAATCTACGCTGATCAAAATCGTGACCGGCTATTATCAGCCAGACCCAAACGGCGGCGAGATATACTTCAACGGTCAAAAGATAGCCGGTCTTTCCGTTTCGGAGGCACGCAAACTCGGCATCGAGACCGTCTACCAGGAACGCGCGCTGGCGGACCTTCAGACTTTGTGGCGCAACATCTTTATGGGGCGTGAGCTGACAACCGCTCTCGGCTTTATCGATGTGAAGAGAATGAAGCGGGAAACCGAAAAGCTGATGGTGGGGTCGATGGGGTTTACGTCGTCGGCGGTCGCGCCCGATTCGGTGGTCAAAACCTTTTCGGGAGGCGAAAAACAGGGGGTCGCCATCGTGCGCGCCCTGTACTTTGACGCAGAACTTATCATTCTCGACGAGCCGACGATGGGGTTATCCTTGTCGGAGACGAAGAAGCTGTTGGAGTTCGTGGGCAACATCAAAGAGGCCGGTAAGTCGTGCATATTCATCGACCACAATGTTTTCCACGTGTATTCGGTTGCGGACCGGGTTGTCGTGCTAGATAGAGGCGCTGTTGCGGGTGAGTTTTTAACCAAAGACATCACCCTGGAACAACTGATGGACAAAATGTATCGCGTGGCCCAGACGGGGCAGTTGGAATAAGGAGACAACATGACTACCATAGAAAACCAGGCCGAGGCCACCATTCCAAAACGCTTGTGGCGCAGCAAGGCTGGCAAGATCGCCCGCCAGTATGGGTTACAGATCGGTATCTTTTGTGTCTTTCTCGTCATTTGGGGCCTCTTTATTCTCGGCGCACCGCAGACATTCTTGAAGCCCACGATTTATGCGGCGTATATGTCGACGATCCCGTTCTTTGCCGTCATCGCTCTACCGCTGACACTCATTATCATCGCGGGCGAAATGGACCTGTCGTTCCCCTCCATTATGGGAGTGGGTATGGTGGCGTTTACCAGCGTTTGGAGATTGAGTGATAATTTCGTATTGGCCTTTATCGCCAGTTTAGTCGCCGGAGGCTTGGTGGGATTTCTGAACGGCGTGATTGTGGTCAAGTTGGGGATTCCGTCGTTGGTGGCGACGCTTGGCACGCAGTTCTTCTGGCGAGGATTTGTCCTCGTCGTCACCAATGCCGGGGGGGTTTCGTTGGTGCCGCTGAAACAAACGCCCATGCGCCAGGCATTTGTGGGCAGGGTGGGGGGATACCTGCCCGCTCAGATGATTTGGGCCGTGGTCGTGGCGATACTCGTGTGGATATTTTTGAACCGCCACAAGTTCGGCGCGCACGTTTACCTCATCGGGGACAATGTGGAAAGCTCCAAGCTTATGGGTGTCAACGTTGACCGGACAAGGATGATCAATTTCGCCATCCTCGGCACTGCTGCGGCATTCGGGGGCGTCTTGTCCAGCCTCGAACAATCTTACTTCTGGGTCTCTTTAGGTGACGGTTATCTTTTGAAGACGTTGGCTTCCGTATTTTTGGGGGGCACCTCCGTCTTCGGTGGGATAGGGACCGTATTTGGGACGTTTATCGGATGTCTCATCATCGGCGCTATCGAAGCCGGCATCGTCGCCGTCGGCAAAGTTGAAATCTTCGGTCTCGTCATAAGACTGTCAGGATTCTGGACGCAGTTGATATACGGGCTGATTATTGTTATCTCCGTGTCGTTGCAAAATATCCTCAGTAGAAGGCTGTCACGTTGACGGTGTTTGGGTGGGCTGCCATGGAGACAATTCTAAAGGGCAGAAAAGGCACAGTCTCTATCGCGCCCGATCTCCCAACCGTGCTCATCGGCAAGCGGATAAACCGCGCAGGACGCAGGCGGGCGGCGGGTGAGCCGGCGGTGAGCTACATCGAAGTTGCTAGGAACGAAGCACTCGCCCAGGTTGCTGCCGGAGCCGACGTCATCAATGTCAGCATAGATGCAACGGACCTGAATGAGGTGATGCTGTTGCCTTCTCTGCTCGAGGTGATCCAGGAGACCATAGAAGTTCCTATCAGTATCGAGACCCCGCACCCTGGCGCATTGGCTGCCGCCCTTGCGGTGTGCCGGGGCAAGCCGCTGGTCAATGCCGTCAATGGTGCAGAACAGTGTCTGAACGAGGTGCTGCCCCTGGTTGCGGAGCACGGAGCCGTCGTCGTCGGCTGTTGTATGGACGAGGAGGGCATCCCCGATGACCCCTACAAGCGGCTGGAAATTGCCAGCCGGATTGTCGCGCACGCTCAGGCCCTGGGTATCCCTTGTGAAGATGTCTTGATCAACTGCCTCACACAAACGATCGAAACCAACTCCCACGCCGCATTGGTCACACTCGAGACCGTCCGGCTGGTCAGGGACGAATTAGGGTGTAACATGACGCTCGATGTCAGTGGCGTCTCCTCCGAGCTACCGAATCCTACGGCGCTTCATCAAACGTTCTTGCCGGTGGTGGTTGCGGAGGGTGTCAATGCTCCCATTGTCGATGTTGCCCGCGACAGGCAAACGATCCTGGCGATGGATATGTTGCTGGGGCGGGATGCGTTCGCTACGCGCTACATCAGGTATTATCATTACATACGGAGTGGCATAAGGAGCTTGATCGACTGGGAGTTGGTGGGGTGAAGGTGTTTATCGTTATCAACCAAATATGAAGACCATTGGACTCATCGTCAATCCCGTCGCCGGGATGGGCGGCAGCGTGGGCCTCAAGGGCACCGACGGCGGGATGCACAAGCAGGCGTTGGCGTTGGGCGCGACGCCGGTCGCGCCGCAGCGCGCGCGGGAGGCGCTGGCCCGAATCCGGTGCCATGACGCCATTGCGTGGCTCGTCGCGCCTGGAGCGATGGGCGCGGAACACGTCGCCGGTCTCGACATAGCATACCGCGCCGTGGGTGAGATCGGTGCAGAGACCACCGCCGAAGACACACGCCGCATCGCCCAGTTGATGCTCGACGCGGGCGCGGAACTTCTCGTCTTTGCCGGGGGCGACGGCACAGCGCGTGATGTGTACGACGCCGTCGGACAGCATATCCCCGTTGTGGCGATCCCGGCGGGGGTCAAAGTCTACAGTGCCGCCTTCGCCCTCAGCCCTCACGCCGCCGCCGAACTCGTGGATGCCTTTGTTGAAGGGACGGGTGTGGTTGAAGAGGAAGTGCTCGACATCGACGAGGTTGCATTCCGCGAGAACCGATTGGATGCGCAGCTTTACGGCTATCTGCTCACGCCGGCCGTCGAACGGTTCTTGCAGCCGGGCAAAGTCGCCTCAAGCGCCAGTCCCTCCGTCGAAGAAAACAAACGCGACATCGCCGCCTCTTTCGTCGAAGATATGTCCCCTGAAACGCTGTACCTCCTCGGCCCCGGCACCACCGTTAAAGCCATTGCCGATGCGCTCGCGCTGCCCAAGACGCTGCTCGGTGTCGATGCGGTCTGCGACGGGGCGTTGATCGCGGCGGACGTGAACGAGCGCGCGATCCTCGACTTGCTCAAACGCTATCCTCAGCGTAAAATCGTGGTCACGCCGCTAGGGGGCAACGGCTTCATCTTTGGGCGGGGGAACAAGCAATTCACGCCGGAGGTCATCCGCCAGGTGGGACGGGAGCACATCTGCGTCGTTGGCGCAGAGGACAAGATGCGCCAATTGCCCGGCCTGCGCGTCGATACCGGCGACGTGGAGCTTGATAAGGCACTCGGAGGCTACATCGAAGTTGCTGTCGGTTACAAGCGCGGGCGGGTGATGAAGGTGTTGATGGAGTGAGGTTATTTGGATGATTTTAAGGAGTTGTTGAATGACACAGGAAACAGGGAAACACCCTTTGGCTGAAGTTTTCGGTTTTCCGCCGGATAATTTCTCAGCAAAAGCGCAGCATTATCGAAAACATAGACTTTGCCCATATAATAACCGGGTTCCATCTTGTACCAAAGATAAAGCCAACGCACCATTAGGAGTGTGTAGCATCCGTACCGGTGAAGATCTGGCAATTACGTGTCCTGTTCGCTTCCGGCAGGATTGGCGTATCGCCAGTGATGCAGCCGCTTTTCTCTTTGATGCATTGGCAACCTGGACATCATTAACCGAGGTACGGATCAATGCTGCTAGTGGGCAGAGCGCCGGAAACATTGATGTTGTGCTGGTCGCTTACGATGACCGGGGGCAGATTATTGATTTTGGCTCTTTGGAAGTGCAATCTGTCTACATTTCCGGCAATATACGGCGACCTTTTGAGTTCTATCTTACCGCGCCAGAAGAACGCTATAACATGGATTGGTCGAGGCAGAAATTGTATCCCCGCCCTGATTACCTCTCCTCATCACGGAAACGATTGGCTCCCCAGTTGATTTATAAGGGCGGCATTCTCAACGCCTGGCAGAAGAAAATGGCCGTAGCGCTTCACAGCGGCTTCTATCGAACGATGCCCGAATTACCAGAAGTTCCTGCTGCCTCGGCTAACCTGGCCTGGTTTATCTACGATCTCGAATATGATGACGTTCAGGATATTTACCAGCTTATTCTGACACGAACTGTCTATACCCAGTTCAAATATGCTCTGGACGCTATCACAACTCCTGATGCCGGGCCAGTTGAGGATTTTGTGGCTTATTTACAAGAAAAGCTAGATGCGCAGCTTGAGGAGCAAAACCCTCCTGATGCGCCTATCTTGACCGATATTCTGGAAGTGTAGTGCTATTTTTATGCAACAATTGAGTTTTTTACCAGAGAATACGCGCAAAATTGTCAATGTGGCTTCTGTGAAACAGCGCAGCCCTTTTCGTTATCCGGGTGGCAAGACGTGGCTCGTTCCGCGTATCCGTCGCTGGTTGCTCAGTTTCCCCGAATTACCGGTTGAGTTTTTCGAGGTCTTTGCTGGAGGCGCGATTGTGGGTTTGACGGTAGCGGCTGAGAAATTGGCTGCGCATGTTACGCTGGTGGAGTTGGATGAGCAAGTGTCTGCGGTTTGGCAGGCCATTCTGGGCGGCGAAGGTAAATGGTTGGCCGAAGCGATTATTGCGTTCGACTTTAGCCCGGAAAATGTTGAGCAGGTTCTCTCTCGGGCGTCTTCATCGCAAAGGGAACGAGCTTTTGAAACTATTCTGAAAAATCGTGTTAACCATGGTGGCATCCTTGCGCCTGGTGCAGGGCGGATTAAGACAGGCGAAGGACGCCGTGGTATGCAATCCCGTTGGTATCCAGAGACGCTTCATCGCCGTATTCTCAACATTGTTGCTATCCGTGATCGTCTAACCTTCATTCAGGGCGATGGATTGGAGGTACTCCGAAAACATATTGATGATGCAGACGCCGTGTTTTTCATTGATCCTCCCTATACCGCTGCCGGAAAGAGGGCTGGTTCGCGCCTTTACACTTATCACGAGCTAGACCACGAATTTTTGTTCAGTATTGCGGAAACGTTGCAGGGTGATTTTCTGATGACCTACGATAATTGTCATGGCGTGCGTCAGTTAGCGCGC
>Ga0209614_1002111_pt1 | contig 13602 bp, 6 predicted proteins | sample BlaSprsedimmetaG_FD_185484 | JGI IMG/M metagenome (GOLD analysis project Ga0209614, IMG submission 185484) | Hot spring sediment bacterial and archeal communities from California, USA to study Microbial Dark Matter (Phase II) - Blank Spring... ... | reverse complement strand
CCCCTGGCCCATCCAGGACGATGATTGGCTGCACCTGCGTTCTCCCATCACCCATACCGGCGTCTACACCTCGCGCGTGTTCGACGCCTTCAACCTCGTCGAATGGGATTGGCTGGCCTGGACGCCGCGTCGCCCCTACGGGAAACCCTTGCCCGACAATGGCGTTGCCGAAACCGCCTACGAGGTGGGCAACGCCGATATGACCGGCAACCAGGTTTTGCTGCACCTGGAAGCCATCTCGTACACCCACTTCACTACCGACACCTTTATTCTGCCGCTTGCCGGCATCGTCACCGACACCTCCGGCAATAACACCCCGGCCTACTTCCCCGCCGCGCCCGGCGAAGGCATACCTATGCTCGTCACGAACGGACGATTCGGCAATGCGCTGCGCTTCAATGGCGATTTGCGCCAGACCCTCGCCATCTCCGATACCTACGATCCGGCCCGTTACGCACTGGAACTGTGGGTCTACCCGGAGGTCGTCACGGACACCGCGCTCATCCTGCGCACCGACGCGCTCACCACGGAGATCGCGCCGGGCCATTATTCGCACATGCTCGGCATCCGGGACGGCAAATTCATCCACTACACCAATGCCGGGGGTGGGCGCACTGCCATCGGGACGACCGACGTGCAGCCGAACACCTGGTATCATATCGTTGGGATGGCGCAATCCGGCGGCGAGTTGCTCCTCTACGTCAACGGGCGCGAGGAAGCCCGCGTGCCGCGCATCGGCGCCCTGTGGACAGGCGGCGATCACTATCGCCTGGCGGCCGGCTACGGCCCCACCACGACGATGACGTACTTCAGCGGCATCCTGGATGAAGTCGCCGTCTACAGCCGCACGCTGGCCGCCGACGAAGTGCGCGACCACTACCTGCGCGGCGCGCTCGATATGGCGTTCCAGGTGCGCACGTGCGCTGATGCAACGTGCGACGCCGCCGTCTTCGCCGGTCCCGACGGCGACCCGTCCGCGTACTACTCCGAACGCAACGCGACCGGGACGATGCCGCTCGTCGCCGGCCTCGACGCGCCCGACAGCCGCTACATTCAATACCAGGTTACGCTGCACACCGCAGACCTGGCCTACACTCCGCAACTGCGCAACGTCAGCCTCGGGCCGGCGCACCGCGTGGTGACGGCCACCCAGGGCAGTTGTGTGGGCGAAGCGCAGAGCTTCTCCTGCGCCGTGGGGACGCTGTTGCCCGGCCAGGTTGTGACGGTCAGCACGAGCGCGTGGATCGACAGCGCCGCGCTCGGCTGGATCACCAACACCGCCTCGGTGACAACGACGGTGGTGGACGCCAACCCCGTCGACAACACGGTGACGCTTTCCTCCACGGTCGAAGCGGAAGTGAACCTCGTCATCGAGAAATACGATGAGGATATGAACGGCGGCACGGACCCCGTCAGCCCCGGCGAGGTGATCACGTATACGCTCCTCGTTCGCAACGCCGGGCCGAGCGTGGCGCGCGGCGTCACCGTGACGGATGAATTTACGGCGGGGACGTTCATCTCTGCCACCGCGCCGGCCGGTTGGGACCCTTGCCAGGTCGAGAGCCACGTCATCACCTGCACCACGTCACTCCTCAACGTGGAATGGAACAATTGGCAGGAGACGTACAATTGGGAGGAAATCGTCATCACGGCGCGCGCGCCGGTGACTTTAGGCGTCGTCACCAACACCGTCTGGATAACGAGCACCACACCCGAACTGGATCCCACCAGCAATATGACCGTCGAAACTACGTTGATCACGCCGGTTGCCAATCTGACGGTGAGCAAAATCGCCGGCGCCGACATCGTCGATCCCGGCGCGACGCTCATCTACACCGTCACGGTGACGAACAACGGGCCGTATACCGCCACGAACGTCGTTTTGACGGATACGCTACCTATCGAGGCCGCCGATTACGCCGTCTATCCCGGCAGCGCATGGGATTGCGCTTGGCCGTCCGCCAACGTCGTCACGTGCGCGTTGCTCGATGACCTGTTGGCAGGCGCATCGGCAAGCCTCACCTTCACCGTCACCGCGCCGCAGACCGGCCTCATTCTCAACAGCGCGTATGCCACCGCTGACCAATACGACCACGATGAAGACGACAACTGGGCCGACGTCTACACCTTCGTTCGCCCGGTTGCCGATCTATCCATTGACAAAGCCGACACGCCCGATCCGGTCTACGCAGCCGCGCCGCTCACGTACACGCTGACCGTGACGAACGCGGGTCCCGCGGCGGCGGGCATCGTCACCAGCACGGTGCGCGCGGGCACGGGCCAGGCGATGCGTATCGACATCCGTCCCGGCGAGTCGCGCCCGCCGTACACTTCCTTATGGTTGAACAACGTGCCGGGCGTTATCCAGAACGTCACTGTGACCCTGCGCGGCCTGAGCCACACCTATCCCGGCGACCTGGGCGTGCTGCTGGTCGGGCCGTCCGGCCAGAACGTGCTGCTCATGGGCAACGTCGGCGGTGGCACGGACGTGGACAACCTCGATCTCGTCTTCAACCAGCAAGGCGTAGCCGTCACCGAACCGATCACCACCGGCGTCGTCTATCGCCCGACCAACGACGGGCTGGCGGAAGGCTTCCGCATCGACGGGCCTTACGGCAATAGCCTCGGCGGCTTCTACGGCGGCGACCCGAACGGTCGTTGGCGACTCTACATCATCGATACGGTCTACTCGGACGCCGGTATCCTCGCCAACGGCTGGCGGCTGGAACTGACGACCGTGACTGCCGATACTATCATTGTCACCGACACGCTACCCTCCGGCCTGAGCGTGCAAGGGCCGGTGCAGACGACGCCGGGCTGGCAATGCGTTGGCAGCACCGCTCTGACCTGCGAGGCGGATTATCTCGCCGTGGGGGATATGGCGACCTTCGAATTCGTCGTCACCGCGCCGATTACCGGTGGCGTCATTACCAACACCGCCGGGGTTACGTCTACCACCGCCGACCTCAATCTGCTGAACAACACCGCCGTCGAAACCACGACCGTTATCCCCGCAGCCGATTTGTCGCTGCTGAAGTTGGTGAACCCCACGCTTGTCAGCCGGGGCGATCCCGTGACGTACACGCTCGCCGTGGTGAACCTCGGTCCCAGTGAAGTCCTGACGACGGTGACGCTCACCGACGACTTGCCCGCCGCGTTGACCTCCGTGCAGGTTATCACCAACGGCTGGGCCTGCGATCTTGCCGCGTTGCCCGCGCTGACCTGCACGCTCGACAGTCTGGCGGTTACGAGCGCACCGCTCCTCACCATCACTGCTAACGCGCCGGTCACGCTCGGCGAATACGCCAACACTGCCGTCGTCACAGCGGCCATGCTCGATTCGGACCCGCTCAACAACACCGGTACGGTTACGTTTACCGTTATCGAGTCGCCTATCGCTGCGCTCGTCGCCTACAACGACAGTCCTACCGTCATCGGCGAAGAGACGCATCTCTGGGCCGTCGCCACGCCGGAGGACAACGTGACCTACGCCTGGGACTTCGGCAACGGCGTCACCGGCGCGGGCGCGCTCGTCAGCTACACCTACCCAATGACCGGCACGTTCACCGCCGTCGTCACCGCGACGAATCCCACGACCGTCCTCACTGCGACCACGGTTGTGACGATCACCGATATACCGGTCACGCCTCCTCGCGTGGTGTATCTGCCCTTGATCATGCGCAACTACGTCGTCGCGCCGGACCTGGTGGTGGAGCACTTGTTCGCTTCGCCCAATCAAATCGTCGTCGTCGTCCGCAATCAGGGCGCCGCGCCGGTTGTGTCACTGCCTACCAATGAGTTTTGGGTGGATGTATACGTCAATCCCTCCCCGTCGCCTACCGCCGTCAACCAGACCTGGCAACACCTCGCTTCACAGGGCCTCGTCTGGGGCGTCACCGCCGACGCGCTCCCGCTCATGCCTGGGGATGTGCTGACCTTGACCGTCGCCGCGACCGGTGGGCCGTATCCGTACTTCCGCCCGGACGTAAGCGCCGTCACGTGGCCGTTGCCCGTAGGTGCAGCCATCTACGCGCAGGTGGATTCGGCGAATGAGGCCACGACCTACGGCGCGGTGCTGGAAAATCACGAAGTCGTCGGCGCGCCGTACAACAACATCACCGGCCCGGTGCTGGTGAGCGAGACCGCCAACCGCATCATCGTCGTTACGCCTGTGTGGCCGGAGTCGCCGAAAGAGGATCATCTGCCGCAGCGGCCTTAGCATCCAAAGGTATTTTTGCGCTTGCGGGCGCCCGCAAGCGCAAAAATGCCCTCAGAAAAAGCGGTATCTTTATCGTCAGGTTCGTGGGCGGGACACCCGCGCTACAATACTTTTGGAGGAGGAATTATGCATAACAACTTGCAATTTAAATCAGAGCCTAACCACGCAAATTCTTGCCCACCGAGCAAGAAATGGGCGGCGCAGGCCCTTTTTAGTTCCGGTTTATCCGGGTTAGGCGTTTTATTGATTATCGCGGGAATGTTGTTCCTGGGAACGGCGCCGCTGTGGGCGCAGGCCGCGCCGCCGCCATTGCCAACCCGTCCGCTTCCTACCGCTACGCCTACCCCCACACCTACACCGACGCTAACGCCCACTACCACCGTCACACCGTCGCCGCAACCGGCAGCGCCGGAAACAGCGCAAGGCAGCGCCATCGTCTTGGAGGCGCGTTCCACGGCAGATCTCGCATGGGCTAAGTTATGGACGGTTGTGGAACAACAAACGGAAGACGGGGTGTGGCAAGCCGTGGAAGGCTGGCAAGGCGCGTTCGATAGCGTGGATGCGGGCGTAGGCTACAAAACCTGGGACGTCCCGCCGGGTCTGTTTGGGCAAGGGCCGTTTCGTTGGCGGGTGGAGGCCGAGCGGAATGGCCTGCTGCTGGCGACGAGCCAATCCTTTACCTTGCCGGAGCGTGCGGGTGTCCGTCTCGTGGTCCCGGTGACGTTACCCGCCGCGCCCGTTCAGCCAGCCTTGTTGCCGGAGAGCGGCGCTTCTATGGGATGGATAGGTCTCCTTGTGGTGCTTGTGGGTGCAGTGTTTGTGTGGCGCATGCGGACGAATCCCAGTCGCTATTAAAGCCCCGTAAAAGCATAACTTTCCGAAAAGTTGTGGCCGGTCTCCGACCGCGCCACACAGGCTTAGACGTGTGCGGGCACGGTCAGAGACCGGCCCGAGCGGGAGATTGTTTTTTCAGAACCTAAGAGGGTATAGCGTTGCTTTCAGCCGCTACCGCTTTCGCGGGAGGCGATATAAGCGATAGCCGCCTCGGCGATAAAACCTGAACGGGTCTCGCCGTATTCATAAGCGTATTTGTCCATCAAACTCAAGATGCGCTCCGGCAGCGTGATATTGACGCGCCGCGTTTTGCCGGATAGTTTTGTGATGTCCATCGTCACGAAAGCCCAGATGCCATCTTTGTAGTCCGGATTGCTTTGGTGATGTTCGACGGTTTGGGGCGTGGGGACAGGTTCGCCATCCAACAACAAGCCTTCCACGTGACACTCAATCGCTTCGACCACTTGTTCCAGCGCTTCGTCGAGCGTTCCCCCCGCGCTGAAGCAACCGGGCACATCGGGCACGGTGACGCCATAATCGCTTTCAGGGTCTTTGTGTACAACGACTGGATACCGCATACGCTCTCACTTTTTCTCTTTCCAAGACCAACCGGCTTGCCGGTAAATACGTATCGTGTTCTATTATACACACCATACACATAAAGCCAAATTTTGTGAGTGTTGACAGTTATCTCGTAGTCTAGGGCCTTGTGCCCGTTTTGTGTCTAGACGCCCACGAGGGGCGATGCTACTTCTTTCGTTTCTTCCCGCCCTTCTCCTCGACCTGCTTTTGCAGCTCATACAGCTTCGTGAGCGCGTCCAGCGGCGTCAAGCTGTTCACGTCGATTTGCCGCAGCGCTTCCACCACGGGCGGCTCCTGCGCGATCAGCATCGGCTGGAATAGCTCCGCCTCCTGAATTTGCGTGCCGGGTCGGAATTCGCCGCTTTCCAGCTCTTCGAGCAGGCCCTCGGCGCGGTGGACGACGGGCGCGGGGATGCCCGCCAGCCGTGCGACGTGGATGCCGTAGGAGCGGTCCGCGCCGCCGGGAACGACTTTGTGCAGGAAGACCACGTCGCGCCCTTCCTCGGCGACCGCCAGGTTGAAATTGCGCACGTGCGGTAGGTGCTCCGCCATCTCGATCAGCTCGTGGTAGTGGGTGGCGAAGAGCGTCCGCGCGCGGCGCTCCGGGTGGTTGTGCAGGTATTCGACCACCGCCCAGGCAATCGCCATGCCGTCGTAGGTGCTCGTGCCGCGCCCGACTTCGTCCAGGATGAGGAGACTGTGCGGCGTGGCGTGGTTGAGGATGTTCGCCGTCTCCACCATCTCCACCATAAACGTGGACTGCCCCGCCGCCAGCTCGTCGGATGCGCCGATGCGCGTGAAGATGCGATCCACCACGCCGATGTGCGCCCGCTCCGCCGGGACGAAGCTGCCGATTTGCGCCATCAGAATAATCAGCGCGTTTTGTCGCAAGAAGACCGACTTCCCGGCCATGTTCGGCCCGGTGATGATGTGGATGCGGCTTTGCTCGTCCATCGCCAGGTCGTTGGGGATGAATGGCTCGCGTTGCGCTCGCTCGACGACGGGATGCCGCCCCCCTTCAATCGCGAGCACCGGCGCGGCTTCGAACGTGGGCCGGACGTAGTGCTGCCGCGCGGCGATCTCCGCCAGCGACGCCGCCACGTCGATCCGCGCCAATGCCTGCGCCGTCGCCAGCAAGGCTTGCGCCCGCGCTGCGACCCGTTCGCAGATTTCGCGGAAGAGGCGCGTTTCCAGCTCGGCGATGCGCTCCTCGGCGTTGAGCACCAGGCTTTCGTATTCCTTCAACTCCGGCGTGATGTAGCGCTCGGAGTTGACCAGCGTTTGCTTGCGGATGTAGTGATCGGGCACGAGTGACGTGTTGGCTTTGGTCACTTCGAGGTAGTAGCCGAAGACTTTGTTGTACCCCACTTTGAGGTTTTTGATGCCCGTGCGCTTGCGTTCTTTGCTTTCCAGCCCGGCGATCCAGTCGCGGGCATCTTTCGTCGAGAACAGGATGCCGTCCAATTCGGCGGAGAACCCCGGGCGGATCAGCCCTCCCGCGCTCACCTGCGCCGGTGGCTCGTCCACGAGCGCATCCGCAATCAGCCCCGCAATCTCCGGCAACGCCTCCAATCCCTCAAGCAATTCCCCAAACCCATTCGCCGCTCCGCCCATTCTCTCATTCGCTAATTCGCTGATTCGCTCATTCGCCGATCCTTCGCTTACACTCAGGACAAGTTCGCCGATTCGCTGATTCGCTGATTCTAGTTTCTCCCGCAATTCCGGCACAATTTCCAGCGTCGTGCGGATGCCGGTGAGGTCGCGCGGAGACGCCCGACCGGCGAGCACACGCGTCGTCATCCGCTCCAGATCGGGGATAGACTTGAGCGCCTGCCGCACCTGCGCCCGCAGGATGCCGTCGTCCACGAAACCCTGCACCTGATCCAGTCGCGCTTCCAGTTCGGGGATGTCGAGCAGGGGTTGCGCGAGCCGCGCGCGGAGCAGCCGCCCGCCCATCGGCGTGCTCGTGGCGTCGATGACGCCGAGCAGCGATCCTTGCTTTTCCCCGCGCAGCGTCTCCGCGATTTCCAGATTGCGCCACGTCGAGGCGTCGATGCCCATAAAGCGGTCGGTGGTGTAGGTATGCAGGCCGGTGATCTGCGGCAGCAGTCCTTGCTGCGTCTCTTGCAGGTAGGCGAGCGCCGCGCCCGCCGCGCGTACCGCCAGCGGTTTGCCCTCGCAGCCGAAGCCTTGCAACGTCCGCACACGGAAGTGTTCCAGCAGCGTTTGCCGCGCCGCTGTCTCCTCGAAGCGGTAGCCGGGCCACGGCGTACACTGCGTTGTGAGCGTCCCCGCGAGTATTTCCTCCACGCGCGTCGCCGGTTGGTCAGGATCGCGCTCTTTCCACGCGCCCACTTTGGGGATGAGTATCTCACGGGGATGCAGGCGGGCCAATTCCTGTCGCGCCACGTTGAGAATATCGCCATCGGCTTCCAATTGCGTGGCGGCGAACTCGCCCGTGGAGATTTCGGCGTAGGCCACGCCCGCGCGCTTGCCGTCGATGACGACGGCGGCGAGGTAGTTGGGGCGCTTCTCGTCGAGCATCGCCGGCTCGGTGATGGTGCCCGCGGTGACGACGCGCTCGATGCGCCGCTCCATCGGCCCGCGGCCGGTGGGTTCGCCCACTTGCTCGGCGATGGCGACGCGGTAGCCCTTCTCGATAAGGCGGGCGATGTAGCCCTCGACGGCGTGATGCGGCACGCCCGCCATCGGTACGCGCTCGCCCTTCGCTACGGGCCGCGAGGTGAGCACGAGGTCCAGCTCGCGCGCGGCGATCTCGGCGTCTTCGTCGAAGGTCTCGTAAAAGTCGCCCAGACGGAAGAAGAGAATCGTGTCTGGGTACTGCGCTTTCAGATTGAGATACTGCTTGCGTATTGGGGTGGTCTCTTTGTCAGCCATAGGCGGCATTATACTCAGGAGCGGGGGAAGATGCAAGAGGCAAGATGCAGGATGCAGGATGCAGGATGCAGATTCTGTCTTGCTTCTTGCATCCTGCCTCTTTATAGCATAGGCATCCAGATGCCGTGATCTTTGCCGAATTGGATGGCGGATTCGTAGCCGGCGTCGGCGTGACGAACGACGCCCAGGCCCGGATCGGTGGTGAGGACGCGCTCCAGACGGCGTGCGGCGGCGGGCGTACCGTCTGCCACGATCACCTGCCCGGCGTGCTGCGAGTAGCCAATGCCCACGCCGCCACCGTGGTGGAAACTCACCCACGTTGCGCCGCCCACCGCGTTGATAAGCGCGTTGAGGATGGGCCAGTCGGAGATGGCGTCGGAACCGTCCTTCATCGATTCAGTCTCGCGGTTGGGGCTGGCGACGGACCCGGCGTCCAGGTGGTCGCGTCCGATGACGATGGGGGCGCTGATGCGCCCATCGGCCACCGCGTCGTTGAACGCCAGTCCGGCCCGGGTGCGCTCGCCGTAACCGAGCCAGCAGATACGCGAGGGCAACCCTTGCCAGGCGACCTGTTCCTGCGCCATCTTGATCCAGCGGACGAGGTGTTCGTTTTCCGGGAATAGCTCCATAATGATGCGGTCGGTCTCGTAGATGTCGTTGGGATCCCCGGAGAGCGCCACCCAGCGGAACGGCCCCTTGCCTTCGCAGAACAGCGGGCGGATGTAGGCCGGGACGAAGCCGGGATAGTCGAACGCCTCGGTCAAGCCGTTGTCGAACGCGCGCTGGCGCAGGTTGTTGCCGTAGTCGAAGACGATGGCCCCGCGTTTCTGCATCTCGACCATCGCCGCGCAATGTTCTGTCATCGTGCGGATGGCCTCGGCCTGGTAGCGTTGCGGATCGCTTTCGCGCAGCGCGACGGCCTCTGCCAGTGGCATCCCGTTGGGGACGTAGCTCAGCGGATCGTGCGCGGAGGTCTGGTCGGTCACGATGTCGGGGATGACGCCGCGCCGTAGCAATTCCGGGAACACGTCGCCCGCATTGCCGATGAGGCCGATGGAGTAGGCTGCGCCCCTGGCACGGTGATCTTCGATTGCGCGCAGTGCCGTGTCGAGGTCGTCCATCACGGCGTTGACGTAGCGGTGTTTGAGCCGCCGCTCGGCGCGCCACGGATCCACTTCGACGATAAGGCCCACACCCTCGTTCATCGTGATCGCCAACGGCTGCGCGCCGCCCATCTCGCCCAATCCGGCGGTGAGCGTGAACTTCCCCTGGAGCGACGCCGTGGGGCCGAAGTGCTGCCGGGCCAGCGCGCCGAGTGTCTCGTAAGTGCCTTGCAGGATGCCCTGCGTGCCGATGTAGATCCACGAACCGGCCGTCATCTGCCCGTACATGATCAGCCCGGCGCGTTCCCACTTGTCGAAGTTCTCCTGTGTGGCCCACGCCGGGACGATGTTGGTGTTGGCGATGAGCACGCGGGGCGCGTCCTCGTGGGTCTTGAAGACGGCGACCGGTTTGCCCGACTGTACCAGCAAGGTGTCGTCTACATCCATCTGTTGGAGTGTCTCCAGGATGGCGTCGAACGCCTCCCAATTGCGGGCCGCTTTCCCCCGTCCGCCGTAAACGATCAGGTTGTCGGGGTCGCCTGCTACTTCAGGATCGAGATTGTGCTGGAGCATGCGAAACGGCGCTTCCAACAGCCAATTCTTGCAGTGCAGTTGTGTGCCGCGCGGGGGATGAATGATGCGTTTTGCCATAATTACAACCTCCTTGTTCTCGTTACAGGTAACTGGTAACGGGTAACTGGTAACTGGTTACGGATTACTCGTTACTGGTTACTTGTCTCTGTTTGGGACGAAAAAAGCTGGCGCACGTGAGCGTGTCCAGCTTATCGAGTGAAAGAGCGTGTTGGGGGACTTACAGCAAGGGCGTGAGCGTTTGTACGGCGCGGTGCATCTCTAGGAAAACCAAGCCAAGTTTGGCGTTTTGATGGGCCAGCACTGTGAGCACTGCCTCCTCGCCAACGGACATCAGAATGACGTAGCCCCTATCCCCTTTGATGTAGACCTGCTCCAGCACGCCCCGCCGCAGTTCGCTCGCGATACGCTCTCCCAGAGACAGCATCGCTGCTGACATTGCCGAAACACGGTCCTCTTCCGAACCGGCCGGCAAAGCCGAGGCAATGATCAGGCCATCAACACTGACAATGGCGGTGGCTTCGATGTCTGAAGTGCCGGATTGCAGCATGTACAGCGCTTCTGTGAGACGTTCCGTGCGGGATATGGTCATAAGTCCCTCCTGGGAATAGAGTCAAAAATCCAAAACCAATAGTACCACAAGTACAAGGGGCTGTCAATTTGACCAGCCTGTCAAATAGACAGGCCTGTCTATTTGACAGGCCGCCTTTTGATCTTACAATCGAACGTTATGACGATGACAGAACAAGCGGCGCTCAGGGGGAATCCCTCCTTCGTGTGGCGCGCCGGGCAAGAGCGACGCCTGGCGCTGATACGCCGTTATGTCCCGCTGGAAGGCCAGCGCGTGTTGGACGTGGGTTGTGGGGTGGGGATATACACCTCGGCGTTCCTGCGATACACGCCGCACGTCTTCGGCGTGGAAATCGAGGCCGACCGGGTACGTGAAGCACGCGCGCGGACGAAAGGCGTGGCCCGCGCGGTGGGTGAGATGCTCCCGTTCGCCGATAACACCTTCGACGTGGTCTTCTCGCACGAGGTGTTGGAGCACGTGGCGGATGATCACCTGTGCGCGCGGGAGTTGGTCCGTGTGGCCCATACCGGCGGGCGCATCGTGATCTTCGTTCCCAACCGGGCCTATCTCTTCGAGACGCACGGCATTTACTGGCGCGGCGTCTATCGCTTTGGCAACAAGCCGTTGATCAACTGGCTGCCCGATGCGCTGCGCAACCGCTTTGCGCCACACGTTCGCGCGTATACCGGGCGTGGCTTGCGGGGTCTGTTTGCCGGCTTGCCCACGCGTATCCTCGTCCATATGCAAATCTATCCCGGTTACGATAACATCGTCGCACGCGCGCCGCGTCTGGGCCGCTATTTGCAGGGGATCACGTACACGATGGAACGCACGCCGTTGCGTTTCTTTGGTTTATCGCATTTCCTCGTATTGGAGGTGTTAGAGAAGAAAGATGTTACAGGCGGATAACGCTCGTTTGAATTACAGTGTGTTGGTCGCAGTGCGAGACATTGACGACCTCCCGTTGATCACGTTTGCGTGTCATATCGCGCGCCAACGGGATGGTCATGTCTGCGTGCTGACGGTAGGGTCTTCACAGATTCAGCCCGCGTGGCTTATAGTGCCGGAATCTTGTGAGGATGTTCCCATTGAGATTGCAATTCGCTCCGATAAAAGCATCAGCGATGCCATTTTGCGCGAGGTCCGGCAGCGCCATACGGATGTGCTGATCCTGGGGTGGGGCGGACGGCGTGGTCAGGAGTTACACGTCCTGGGACGCACGTTGGACCCGGTTGTGCAGAAGGCCGCTTGTGACGTCATTTTGATGCGCTTGGGCGCGTTAGCAGCCAATGCGAACGGGCCGGATATGCAGCGTGTGCTGATTCCGGCAGCCGGTGGGCCTAACGCGCCTGAAGCCTTCAGCATCGCGCGCGCACTCGCACCGGAAGCCGAGATCACCGCATTGTACGTGGCAGCGGAAAAACTGGGGCGGGCGGAAGTCATTGTGGGCGAGTTGCGCCTGGAAACGATGCGGCGCGGCTTGACGCCCGATGACCGCGAGCACATTCGCCTGCATGTCGTGCAAGCGCCTGGCCCTGTCGAGGGTATTTTGCGCGAGGCTGAGAACGGCTACGATCTGCTCATCATCGGCGCGGGCAACGAGAACGTTGTTGGGCGGTTTCTCTTCGGCGACATTCCCCAGACGGTTGCTGCCGCATCGCCCATCCCGGTGATGATCGTGCGCCGTCACCTGACACCGATCACGTCGCTCTCGCGACGCGTGTGGACCTTCATTTTTGGCCTGGTGCCCACGTTAACGCTCCACGATAGGGCCGAAATCTCCAAGAACATCCGCCATAACTCGCGCCCCAGCACCGATTTTGCGGTGATGATCACATTGGCGGCGGCGATTGCTGCATTGGGGTTGTTGCTCAACAGCCCGGCGGTCATTATCGGCGCGATGCTGGTGGCCCCGCTGATGTCGTCGATCCTGGGAATGGGGATGGCGTTGGTGATCGGCGACGCACGCTTTTTCTGGACTGCGTTCGGCACGGCGTCTCGTGGCGTGATACTGGCGATTGTGACCGGCTTCATCATCGGCGCGTTGACGCCGGGCGCGTCGACTACGCCCGAAATCCTCAGCCGCGCCAGCCCCTCGGTTTTGGACCTCGTGGTGGCGTTGGTCTCCGGAGCGGCCGCAGCGTATGCGCTGTGCCGCCGGGATGTTTCAGCGGCTTTGGTCGGTGTGGCGATTGCAGCGGCGTTAGCGCCGCCGCTGGCCGTTATCGGTATTGGTCTGATGCTGCGCCAGTGGTGGATTGCCGGCGGCGCGCTACTGCTTTTTGCCACAAACATGATCGCCATTATCGGCGCCAGCAGCCTGGCGTTCTTCCTGTTTGGCTTTCGGCCTGCGCCGGGCGACGCGGGCCGCACTCGCGTACTGCGGCGTGGCTCTCAGGGCGTCGCCGCTTTGCTCCTGATGGTGACGATCTTTTTGGCGGCGCTGACGTGGCAATCCCTGGCGGAGATGCGACTCCACCGGGAGATCGAGGCGGCGTTGCGTGCGGAGGCGAGTTACATTGCCGGCGGAGAGTTGCTCGACTGGCAGCTTGTGGAGACGCGCGCGGATGGGACGTTGTATCTGGATGTGACGATTCGCGCCGTGCGCACGCTGGCCTACGCCGAGGCGCGGACCTTGCAAGAGCACGTCGCCGAACATTTGCGCATCCCGGTGGCGCTTTCGCTGGCGGTGGTACCTTCGACGCAGTTGCAGGCCTACATCCCGCCCACGCCGACGGAGACGCCGACCTTGACGCCTACCGGTGCGCCCACCGAGACACCTACGCCCACGCCGACGAACACGC
>Ga0209614_1002108_pt1 | contig 13609 bp, 12 predicted proteins | sample BlaSprsedimmetaG_FD_185484 | JGI IMG/M metagenome (GOLD analysis project Ga0209614, IMG submission 185484) | Hot spring sediment bacterial and archeal communities from California, USA to study Microbial Dark Matter (Phase II) - Blank Spring... ... | reverse complement strand
CCATGCGGCGCAGCGGTTGAACCTGCGGGCATTGTCCTGTGCCCCGGCCTGCCGTGGATTCCACCCTGGGTTCCGGTCCCGAAGCCTCCATGCCGATACCCTATTTATACCTGTTTGTACCCCCTCTTGTCAAGGTGATTCAGGATAATCGCTGGCCCATGCCGACGTCGTTTGGTATGATTGCCGCTCCGAAACAGGACAAGACGACAGACGCGGCGAAGGTGTACCAGCAAGAAGGCCCAACACAGGCGCAGCCTTGCCAACCGAACACAGATCAGGACAGACACGATGTACGACCCCAACAACGACACGCCGCTGCCATTTCTCACGGCTGATCTGGAAGGTGTATCGGGCGACCTCAAGGTCCGCGTCGAGGACTTCTGCGTCGAGGAATTGCCCAGCTATGCGCCCTGCGGCTATGGCACTCACACGTACGCCCTTGTCGAAAAGACGGGCCTTCCCACGATGGAGGTTGCCGCCCGGATCGCCCGGGAACTGGGCGTCGCCCGGCGGGACGTCGGCTATGCCGGCCTCAAGGATGCCCGTGCCGTCACCCGCCAGTGGATGTCTATCGAGCACGTGGACCCTGCCCGATTTGCCGCGGTCAACATCCCCCGGATCCGAATCCTGGCGACGGCCAGGCACACGAACAAGCTCAAGCCCGGCCATCTGGCGGGCAACCGGTTTATCATCCGTTTACGGAACCTGGATCGTCCGCCCGCCGAGGCGGCGGCCCTGGCGGAGCGCATCATGGACGTTCTGGTCCGCCGCGGGGTTCCCAACTACTTCGGCCAGCAGCGTTTCGGCAATCGTAACGACACGCACCTGCTCGGCCGGGCCATCTGCTCCGAGGATGTCGACGAGTTTTTTGACATTTTCCTGGGACGTCCTTCGCCGGAAGAATCCGCCCGTGTTGAGGCCGCCCGCACGCTGTACGAAGCCGGCGATTACGAGAAAGCTCTGGGCGCCTGGCCGGCCAATTGCGCCGACCAGCGCCGTGCGCTGCGCGCCCTGATCAAAGCCAACGGTAATCGAGCCAGGGCATTCAAATCCGTTGATAAGCACCTTCGCGGATTCTTCGTCTCCGCCTTCCAGTCCAGTCTCTTCAACCAATGCCTGGCCGTGCGCATGCCCCGTATCGACACGCTACTCAACGGCGACATGGCGTGCAAGCACATCAACGGCGCCTGTTTCACGGTCATCGACGCCGCCGTGGAGCAGCCCCGCTGCGACGCCTTTGAGATCAGCCCGACAGGACCGCTCCTGGGACACCGCATGTATAGGCTCACCGGTCCGGCCGGCGACATTGAGAACCCGATTCTGGAGGCGGCCGGTCTGACCGACAATCACCTGACCACCATGCAGCGTTTTGGGGGGCGGGGCGGGCGACGGACGCTTCGGTTCCAGCCGAGGAACGCCGCCCTCGCCACGCCGGTCGACGCCCGCGGACCCTGTTTGGAGCTTCAATTCGAACTGGACGCCGGCTGTTACGCCACCGGTGTCGTCCGTGAGATTACCAAGTCGAACTGATCCGGTCGGCTGAAAGAGAAACAGCCCCACGACAGGATGCCGCGGGGCTGGGAGAGAACTTGTTCGCCTCAAGACCAAGGCGTCACGAGGCCGGGTTTATTACTTTTGCTTTTTAGGCTTGGATTCCTTTTTCACCTTCCCCTTCTTGGCCTTTGTCTCCTTGGCCTTCTTCTCCTTCTTAACCTTCGGCTGGCCGGAACCGCCACCCATGAACATGGTCAGCCCGATAACCGCCAGCAGCAGCGAGACGCCGCCAGCGACGTACATCATATAATTCTGGGTCAGCTCCACGGCCCTGCCACCCGTGCCCCGTACCCCCAGACCCGCGGCCAGGGCTGCATACACAATGAACGGCAGCGTCAGGATCATGAGAATGCTGCTGACCTTGTTGGCCTTGTCGTCGTAGACGATCTGAGCGGCTGGCATGGCCATCATGGCTGGGAGCGCGGCCGCGGCCTGCGGTGCGGCGTAATCCTCATCGGCCATGATCTGATCGGCTTCCGCCTCCATCTCCTCGGCGGTCGACTCGGCCGTCGCCGCGGGCATCGCTGGGGCCGCCTCATCCTCGGCGGTGTAAATCTCATCCAGAATACCGCCCAGCGACGTATCGTCGGCCTGCAACGAAAGGTCGAGCAAACCCGAACCGCTGCCGAAGGTGTCAAGGTTGACATCCTCTTCGATTTCCTCAAGGGATGCCTCCGGAGAGGTCCGCCCGGGCGCCGCGGTCTCGCCCAGGGTATCGTCGGTCAATTCATAGTCGGCGTCGCTTTCACCGAGCACCTTGACGCCGGCGCCTGAAATAGCCGTATCGGCGTTGGTCAGATCGGCGTCGAGACTGATGCCCGTCTCGGGCGCCAACAGGATATCTTCGGCGGTGTCGTCAGTGGCCGGCAACTCGCCCGTCTCGATGGGCCCGGCCACGGAATCGTCATTGTAAGCGTCCATGGGGCTGGCGGACTCCTCCAAACCCAGGGAGTCCTCCGCGGCCGCCCCAACCTCCGGCCCGATATCCAGTAGGTCGTCCAGGTCGGCCCCTTCGACGGCGGCGGCTTCCTCATCTTCCTCGGTCAGCTCCGGTGTCTCGGCCTCCAGGGCCGTCTGATCGTCAAGCTCGCTGCTCTCGGCGTCCTCGGCCGCCGGCTCAAACTCCATCAGCTCCTCCAGGCCCTCATCCGCGGCGCCGACCGCCTCGCCGAAAGCCTCGGCGGGCAGTTCTTCGCCCGCTTCGAGCTCCATCAGCTCTTCCGGTTCGACCGCCTCCTGCTCCTGATCGCTCGGTTCGAGGTCTATCAATTCGTCAAACTCACCGGTGCCTGCTTCAACCGGCTCGTCGGCGCCGGCTTCTTCCGGGGTCGGATTGAACGACATCAGCTCATCCATCTCCGACGACGGCTCGGCCTCAGATGCAGGCTCCAGGTCGAGCGGCTCGTCGGCCGACTGTGGCTCGACCGCTTTGTTGTCGTCGTCGGCAGGGGCCTCTTCATCCAGCGTCAAATCCAACAGGTCCTCAAGTCCCGAAGGCGATTCGCCTGCGGCCTCCGGCTCAAGATCAAGCGAGTCGTACTCGAAGTCCAGCGGTTCATCGGCCATCTCAACAGGCTCAGGGCCCGATTCATCCGTTGCGCCAAGGCCCAGAAGCGCCTCGAGTTCGCTGACCGAAGCGTCTTCCTGGCTCGATTCGAGGTCCAGCGGCTCATCTTCGAGGTCGATCGCCTCAAGAGCCAGGGCTTCCTCGGATTCGGTGGGTGTTTCCGCCGCAAGGGGCTTGATTTCCCCCTTGAGGGCGTTGATCTCGCTGATCTTGAACAGCAGCGAGGCTCCATCCTGAAAGGTCCGGACCTTCCCGTCGGCAGCCAGCCGTTTGACGTGATCCTCGGTCGTGCCGAGCGCCTCGGCGGCCTGGGCTAACGTGTAGAACATACCAGCCATACTAATCTCCTACAAGCCGTCAAACCCGCTTGTTCGGTTGGGCTCCTGGATGCGACGGTTGCATAGATGCACCCTGTCCGTATGTCGGCAAGAAATCGAGTCTCGCCTAAGGGTATTGTACCCCGTCGCCGCCCGGGATGCAAACGTTTTTTTGCGAACAAGGGTGGTTTGGACGCCTTGGACAGGGGGTGGGTTGGCCGGAACATACGGATTGTCGTTGCGGAGCAGTCCAAGCGACGGTAGAATCAGCGATTGTCGCTTTGTGTCGGCTTTGCGGGGTGTAGCTCAGCTTGGCTAGAGCGCCTGCTTTGGGAGCAGGAGGCCGCTGGTTCGAATCCAGTCACCCCGATTCCGGAAACCCCCTTGTCAATCGAGGACAATTGGGTTCTCTTGTTGCCTAACATGCTTCTGTTAAAGGAGTTATGATCCAAGACAACAGGGTGAGGATTCGTGTGCGGGCTGCCAATTGCGGGCGATCTGTCTCTTTGCAGGCCGGTTGTCTGTACACCATTCTGTACACCGCATCGGACACCATCAGTGCCGGTCGCCAAAGTTTCTGATGTCTGTGCCCTTGCATGGGGTATGGGCAAGGCTTCGATGGCGAGACTCTCATCTCCGTGTACTACATGACTGTACACCGACATTGTCAAATCAACCTGAGAGTGCCTGGCCAGCCTCTTGAGGATATGAGGTTGGACATTCGTCCATATCGCCGACGAACTGCAGACCCGAATAAAGGGCGGCCTTATCCCGTCGTGAGCGGTTCGGTTGCGATATACCTGCCTGTAATCTGCCCGTGCGTCTCAGTCCGGATTCTGAGAATGCGTTCTTGCACAATGGTGGGATGAGCGTCCGGGTCCGAAGCATCTGATACGTGTGTTTCCCGTCCGTTGACCGTTAGAGGCTCGTATACGTTCGTATACGTAAGCACTGTTCCGACCGTGGTTACTGCCTCTGCGTCTTGACTGCGGGGTGTCCGGAGCCGGCAACTCCCCCCGCGGGTCCGCCCGCGTGGGCGGATATCTGTGGAAACCACCTCTGCGTTCGCAGACAAACCTTGACCAGCATCAGCATCACCGGAACTTCGATGAGGACGCCGACGACGGTGGCCAGGGCCGCTCCGCTGGACAGACCGTAGAGCATGGTCGCCGTGGCGATGGCGACCTCGAAGTGGTTGGACGCGCCGATCATGGCCGACGGGGCGGCGTCCTCATAGCTGAACTTCAGGAGTTTCGCCAACACATACGTAATACCGAAGATCAGCCATGTCTGGATGAACAACGGGATCGCGATCCAGAGGATCGTCAGCGGGTTGCCGATAATGGTTTCGCCCTTGAAGCTGAACAGCAGAACCAACGTCGCCAGAAGGGCGATAATCGACACGGGCGTCAGCACGTGCAGGAACCTGGACTCAAACCACGCCAGTCCCTTGGACCGGATGATCCACTTGCGAGAGAAATAGCCCGCCACCAGGGGCAGGGCGACGTAGATAGCGATGGACAGTAACAGCGCCTGCCACGGTACGGGCATCTTGTTGACGCCCAGCAGCCAGCCGCCCAACAAGCCGTACAGCACCAGCATCGTCAGTGAATTGATCGCAACCATGACCAATGTGTGGCCCTGATTGCCCTTGGCCAGGTAGCCCCACATCAGAACCATGGCCGTGCAGGGCGCAATGCCCAGCAGAATGGCTCCGGAGATGTACGAGCGGAACAACTCGACCTCCGTGCCGTCTTTGACGATCTCCGTGCCGGGGATCATGCCGCGAAAGACATAGCCCAGAAAAAATGTCGCGATGGCGAACATCGTGAAGGGCTTGATCCCCCAGTTGACGATCAGCGTCAGCAGCACGGGCTTGGGGCTCTTGCCGGCCCGGACCACCTCGGCAAAGTCAATCTTCACCATGATCGGGTACATCATGAAGAACAGACAGATAGCGATGGGGATTGACACGACCGGCGCGCCATTGACATAAATCGCCACGGCGTCCAGCGACTGGGCCACGCCGGGCGCCACCTTGCCCAGGACGATGCCCCCGATGATGCATAGCGCCACCCAGATCGTCAGATACTTCTCAAAGACGTTCAGTCGCTTGCCTTGGTCTTTTGGTGAAGCCACACCTGCCATACGTGTGTATCCTTTCGTTCGATCATGTCTACAATCACTTCCATTCTCGGTTCTCGTGCATCAGCCGCTTGCCGCCACAGTTTCGGTTGACCCAACTGCCGCAAGACCGCGGGCCGCCAACGCACTTCGGGCCTTCCCAGCGCCCCGCTTCGACCATAGCAATAGCGTCGAACTGAAGACGACTGTGATGCAACCGGCTTCCTGAAAAATCACCGCGATGATCGGCGTCATCACGCCGAAGACACCCAACGTGAGCCCAATGACGTTGTAGATCATGGAGAAGACGATATTCAGCTTGATGCGGCGCAGGACCTTTGCCGACATCCACATGAAATCGGCCACGCCTGAGATATCATCCTTCATCAAGGTGATATCGGCGGTCTCGATGGCCACGTCCGTTCCGCCGGAGCCCATAGCGATCCCCACATCCGCCAACGCCAGAGCCGGCGCATCGTTAATGCCGTCGCCGATCATTCCAACGACATGACCCTCGGCCTGCAGGGCCCTGACCGATTCCTGCTTGTGTTCGGGAAGCAACTCGGCCTGAAAACCGTCTACTCCGATGGCCCGGGCGACCGCTTCCGCGACCCGAGGATGATCGCCGGTCAACATGGTAATCCTCTGGACCCCCATCGTCTTGAGTAGGCGGAGGGTTTCCGGAATCTCGGGCCGGATCTCATCGGCAATCGCCAGCATACCCACTACTTCGTTGTTGTGGGCGACGAGGACGCCGGTGCGTCCCTGCTCCGATTGTCGGGCCATCTCATGGTCTACCGGCGCGAGGATGGGTACACCGGCTTCCTGAAGGAACGCCTGCTTGCCCACGCGGAGGTTTGCGGCATTCCATCGGGCCTCCACCCCCATGCCCGTCGCACTGACAAACTGGTCCGGGTCGGGTATTTCAAGGCGTCTGGCTCGGCCGGCCGCCAGAATAGAACGCGCCAAGGGGTGCTCGGAATACTTCTCCGCGATGCACGCCATCCGCAGGACCTCGTCCGGGCCTTTCCCGTTGAAGGAAATGATGGCTTCCACCCTGGGCCTTCCAAAGGTAAAGGTCCCGGTCTTGTCCACAAGAAGATGGGTTATCTTATGGCCCAGTTCTAAAAAAATACCACCCTTGATCAGGACACCGCGGCGGGCCATATTGGATACACCGGCGGTCACGGCGGTAGGTGTGGCGATGGCGAATGCACAGGGGCACGCCACCAGCAGAACAGAGACCGCCACCTTGACATCGCGCGAGAGAGCCAAAGCGATGATCGCGAGCAGCACCACCGTCGGCAGAAACCACATCGTGAACCGATCCGCCATATTCTGAATGGGCGCCCGCGTTCCCTGGGCTTCCTGCACCAGATGCACGATCTTCGCCAGTGTGGTGTTCTCGCCCACCTTGGCCGTTCGAATTTCCAACCTGCCGGACTCGTTAAGGGTTCCGCTGAAAACACTGCTTCCCGGGAACTTCTCCACCGGCACGGACTCGCCTGTAATCGGAGCCTGATTGACGCTGCCGGCCCCGGCGGTCACAACGCCGTCAACGGGAATCCTCGCACCGGGCTTGACCACAACGATGTCACCCACTTGAAGCTCGGCAACCGGGACGATGACCTCCTGCCCCTGCCGACGAACCGTCGCCGTTGCCGGGGCGAAATCCAGAAGGTCACGGATGCTCCTGCGAGTCTTGTCCAGGGTGTAGGACTCCAGTGCTCCGGCGGCGGCCATTATGAAAACGATAACGGCGGCGGGCCTGAACTCGCCTATCGCCATTGTGGCCAGCAGTGCCACCACGACAAACACATTGACCGTGATCTTTCGCTGGAAAGCGTCCTTGAACCCGGCGATGAAGCGTTGAAAGCCGCCGAAGATGATGGCCACAACGGCGAGTGCCGCATTGAGAGAATACGGTCCGATTTCCCAGTGCGAGAGAACCCAACTCGCCAAGGTCAGGACCGCTACCGCAACAGGAACGATGGCCAGGACAGCGAGGTCTTTGTAGTCTGAGCCATCGGATCCGCTACGCATGGCGTCCCCCTGCACTACCATCAGCCATCTCGTCTTTGGCCTTCTCATCGCCGTCGGTTGGATCGGCGGGGCCGCAGCAGTTTCCGCCCGAACCGCAGCAACCTCCGGTCTTGGTCATGGACTCCCAGATCATGGCCAGAAAGCCCTTTTTTCCCTTCTCGTTACTTGCCTTGACTTCCATCGTCGTATTGCCTTTCGATTACAGTTCCATACCGTCAAAATGACGCCAATAAGTACAAACCTGCGCAGACCAGCAGCACCCCGGCAACGGTTCGGATCGCCGAATCGGCCTTCTGCATCTTGAGCGATGCCTTCCCAAACGATACGCCCAAGAGAATGGCTGCCAGCGGCAGGCTGAATCCGACCCCAAAAGCGGCCATGAGGATCATGCCCCACAGGATTCGCCCCATCAGGATGCTGGCGCCGATGACGATGTAGATGCCCGGATTGCAGGGCAACGAAACGGCCGCCACACCACCGCCAAGAAACAGGCCTCCCAATGCCGCACCCATCTTTCCACGGGCGGCGGAGCGATCCTCTTTCGCAGCGCGTTTCGGCAGGCTCAAGGGCAGCAGCTTCAATGTTGCCAACCCAAAGAACACCGCCACGACTCCGGCGAACAGTTTCCAGTACCGTCCAAGAAACGCCTGCGCCGCCTGGCCGATCAGCCCGGCCACAAACCCAAGGATAATCAACGCCAGCGTGGTGCCGGCAAGGAACCGGGCCGCCGAGACCAACGCCGCGCGGCGATTGGCGTCCTGCCTCGTGCCCGAGTAGGCCACGAGCACACCCATCGCCGGCAAGGTGCAGCAGGCACTGGCGACGGCGCTGACCAGTCCCAGCAGAAAAGCCAACGGCAACCCTGCCGGCCCCGTGCCGGCCGTTTGCAGCGCATCGGTGATGGTCTTAACCATGTCGGTCAATTGCACGCTCCCGGGGCGCAGCCGGACGGGCCACAGTCGCCGGCGTTTGATGCAGCGACGAATCCCTGGATGAGTTTCGCCTCCGTGATGTCGCCGGAGACGGGTATCATCCCTCGTCCTTTGACCGCGGCCAGAACACCCGGCACGGGCATCTGTGCCGCAAGCATGTCGTGATCACGAGTCCCTGCCTTCAGCGTGAACGAGTCGATCTTGAATCCCTGAGACCCAATCCTCTTGGCGGCACTTTCTATGGCCGTCGCGGGCGGATTGCCGGATGCCCCGTCCTTGCCGGGCACATATACAAAGACGGCATCGGTTGCCGTAGCCAGGGTATTCAGATCCGAAAGCGATCCGATCTCCCTGCCAACAAACGAAACCGGTATCCTGGCGGTTTCGACCGTCGGCGTGGGCGAAACGCTCTCGCCCGGCGGCGTCTGTGCCACTATGGGCGAAACAAAGACGGCCGCGTCCGGCGGGTCTTGCGCCTCATGGGTCTTGATCACGGCCCGCGCCACCAGTGCCACGGCGACAAGCAGCACGATCGTCCCCAGAATCACGCGCTTTCGCCTTAACGGTCCGCCGGCGTGGCAATCGCATCCCGGAGCACAGCTCGAGGCCTGTTGCTTCAGCACTTCCATGTTGTCAGTCTCTTTTCGGTCTTGATTCGATGAACTCATGGTCATTTCTCCTGAATCCTGGGCCTCACGAACAACAACTCTTTCCATCCGGCGATGTCCGGCCGGTACAACAAACTGGCTTATCCTGCGTCGACGAATCCAACACACTCTTGGTAAAAGCCGTCATGGCAGACATAGATCCTTTCTCAACCTGATGGCCGACAGCGATGGCCTCCCGAACCTCTTGCTCGTCTATCCCTATCTGCCTGGCCTTGTCCACGTGATAGGTCAGACAGGGCTGGCAATGTGCCGTAACAGACGCCCCGATGGCGATCAGTTCCTTGATATGTGCCGTTAACGTCAGGGTCGGCTTGGCTGCTGTGATATTGAGACTCGTCACGTAGTCTCCCGCTTTCGCTCCTTCGGGCAGGTGTTCGACGACTCTGCGGTACAGTGGATCGTTCCAATCTACCATGGCGTCCACATATCCCGGCTTGGGTGTCAGTTGTATCTCGATCAGTCCCGACGCCTCAGCCATCGCACGTGTCTCATCCACCAGCACCGCCCCGGCGATGCAGCCGATGAGAGACTCGACCATATCCCGGATCTCCATCGGCAAAGGCTTGAGCAGGGCCAGATCGGAGATGGCGACCCGTCCACCGGGCTTCAGCACGCGTCCAATCTCCCGCCAGACCTGTGGTTTGTCCGGTGAGAGGTTCAGGACGCAGTTGGAGATCACCACGTCCACGCTGGCGTCAGCCAATGGCAGATGCTCGATTTCGCCCAGACGGAATTCGACATTGTGCAGACCTGTGTGCTTGTGGTACACGGGAATACCTTGGCGTGCCTTGCTTACCATATCGGGCGTCATGTCCACGCCAATCACGCGTCCCATCGGACCAACCTTCGGGCCCGCGATGAAAGCGTCGAAACCTCCACCACTGCCCAAGTCCAGGACCACCTGTCCGGGTTTGAGCTCGGCAATGGCGGTCGGATTGCCGCAGGATAGACCCATGTTGGCCCCGTCGGGCAGTGTCTTGAGTTCGTCGGCCGTGTAGCCGATTGCCTGGGCAAGCCTATCGGGCGACGAGGAGCCACAGCAGGATGAAGGACCGGCGCAGCAGCCGGACCCACTCCTGGCTATCTCCGCGTATCCCCGCCGGACAGTGTCTCTGATGCTTTCGCTTGGGTCGCTGGTCATGCAGGTTCCTTATCAGTGTTCCTCAAGTGCCTGGGGCAGTTTCTCGACGAAGGCCCGGATTTCGTCCCGGACGCGGCGGTATATGTCGAGGGCCTGCTGCTCCGTCGAGGCTTGCCGGGCAAGCCGGGGCGGGTCGTCGAAGCCGACGTGGATGACTCTCGTGCGGCCGGGGAAGATGGGGCACGATTCGTGGGCGTTGTCGCAGACCGTCACGACATAATCGAATTGGACTTCAGATAAGTCCTTGAGATGCTTGGACTTATGGCCGGAAATATCGACGCCCGCCTCCGCCATCACCTTGACGGCATTGGGGTTTAGACCGTGGGTCTCGATGCCGGCTGAATACGACTCAAACACGTCGCCCTTGAGGTGGCGGGCCCAGCCTTCGGCCATCTGGCTGCGGCAGGAATTACCGGTGCACAGGAACAGGATGCGTGTTTTGTCCGGCATGGTTATGCCTCTTTGGGTTTGTTTGACTCGATGGGTGTTTCCGGCGTGCAGACGGGCACCGGGCCCTTCGTGGGGCCGCAGGAGGCGGATGCGAGCTTCTGGCGGTCGGCCTGGGGGATGGGCTGGTCGGCGAGGCAGTCGCGGAAGCACCCTTGCAGGCACTTTTCGAGTGTGTTCCGGGGTTCACAGAGACTGTAGAACATCCAGGTGCCCTCGCGTCGGACCTGGACAAGACCGGCCGACCGCATGATACCCAGATGCCTCGATATCCTGAACTCCGGGGCCTCCAGGGCCTCAGCGAGTTGGCAGACGCAGGTCTCGCCCTCGGCCGCCAGTAGGATCGCCAGCCGCAGCCGCGTCGGCTCCGCCAAGACCTTGAACAGTGCTGCTTCGTCTTCCATTCTGGGTTCCTTAGCTATCTGCATATCTGTACATACACGCAACAATAGCCGAAGACGTTCCCTAAGTCAAGGAGTATTCTTCACAAATCCTGGTCGAGCACTATCTGGCGGAACAGAAGAAGCACCGCAGTCGGCTTCTTCGGTCTGGGGTCGTTCAGCCGGGACGGGCTCCCACCAGCCGGACAAAGCGATAGCGTCCTGCCCTGCAGCCAGGCAACGGCGCCGATGCGCCCCTAGGGCGTGAGTTTGAGGGCGGCTTCGGCGAGGCGGATGCCGAGTTGTTTGGCGGAGTTGATGCCGAGCTCGTCCTTCGTGATGTCGTCGCTGTAAGCATTCCAGAGCGTGGCGCCCTGGTGGGCCGGGGGCTTGCCGCCGACGGCCATGCACTCATGGCAGAGCATGGCCGTGAGGATTTCCTGTATGACGAGTTCCTGGCCGCCATTGCGGTACGCCCCGACCGCTAGGGCGCCGACGGGCCTGCCAGCCAGTTGGAGCGTGGGGCTGCGCAGCACAGCGAGGCGTTCGATGAAGGCCTTGCACAAGGCGCTCATGCTGCGGAAGTAACTGGGCGAGCCGATGATCAGACCGTCAGGTAGCGGATCTTTCAGTTTGGGCAGGATCAGGCTGAAATCGTCGTCCGGGGCCGTGGCGCCGCCGTTTGAGCCGGCGATGTCCATACCGCCGAGGTCTATCAGTTCGGTGATGATGCGGGAGTCCACCGTCCTGGCGGCGTCGAGAGCGACCTGAACGGCGGTGGCGGTGGTCTTGCCCTTGCGCGGGCTGCACGATACGCCGACGATTCTCACGGGTCGCTGGGCCGACGCGGCCGACGATGCCGCCGCCATCCCCATGCCCGCGGCAACGGCTTGGGCCATGAAGCGTCTTCTGTCCATGAAATGTCCTCCTGAATGGGTAGTGGTTTTACGGAGCTATGTAGATCAGGTATACACCGGCGAGCAGTACGAGCACGCCGCAGATTCGCTTGACGATGGTGGTTCCGTGAGACTTCTCGCTCCAGTTCATGTACCGCTGGACAACCTCCGTGAACGTCCCGGCGAAGATGATGACCGAGCAGTGTCCGATGCCGTAGACCAGCAGCAGCAGTATGCCATAGGAAATGTTCGTCGAGGCCAACTTGAAGGTCACGCCCAGCATCGGGGCCATATAGGCGAAGGTGCAGGGGCCCAGGGCGACGCCGAAGACCAGGCCGAGGAGGAAGGCGGCGAGCATGCCCTTGCGTTTCATGCCAACCTGCCCCGGACCTGACCAGGGCATGGGGATCACGTCGAGCAGGTGCAGGCCGACGACGAAGAAGATGGCGGCGACGAAGTAGTTGCCGTAGCGGCCGACGTCGCCCATCATTCGCCCCGCGGCGGCGGTGACGGCGCCGATGGCGGCAATGGTGATGAGGATGCCGACGGCGAAGAGGGTGGAAATGCCGAAGGCCCTGCCGGTGGACATGCGGCCCTGCTTGTCAATGAAGCCGACGATGAGTGGGATGCTCGCCAGGTGACACGGGCTCAGCAGGATGCTGAGTATCCCCCAGGCCAGGGCCGCGCCGATGGCGATGGCCGGGGTCCCTTCGACGGCGCGGGTCAGAGATGTAAAGAGTCGTTCCATGGGTCACTTGGGCGAACATTCGCCGATCTTGCAGGCCTTCTGGATTTGTTCGGGCGAGAGCTTCATCTTGTCGGCGAGGGCCTGGCTGATGGGGATGAGCCTGCCGGTTTCGTAGGGATTGGCCTGGACCCACTTCTTGAGGCTGTCGGCGTCGGTGAAGAAGCCCTGATGGAAGCAGCCGGCCGAGGCCCATGTGCCGTCGGGCTTGGGGCGTTGGCCAAACCAGGCGACGGCTGTTGGCGGCGTGAGGGAGGCGACCTTGCCGTCAAAGGTCTTGACGATGACGGGCTTGCCGGTGAGGCGGTCCTTCTCGCGGACCTCGATGTCCTTGCCGGTTCGGGCCGCCACGCCCAATGCACAGTGCGAGCAGCAGCCCCACGTTTGAAGACCGCCGGCGACGATGACCTCGGCGGCGTCCTGCGGGTAGCAGGAGCGGTCACAGAAGCCGCAGCGGTGCGACAACTCCTGCTGTTGCAGGGCATTGAACCCCAGGATGTTGCCGCCCGATGCCTTCTGCTTTTCGGAGGCGGCGTCGCGGGTCTCGAAGGCCCTTATCCAGGGTCTGCCGGTGGCCTCATCGGCGCCGACGAGGAATGCGGCCTGTACGGCCGGGATGGGTTGGCCCGTGGCCCAGTCAGTAACCGAGACCTTGCTCTCGAAATCGGTCTTATCCTCCGTCAGGCACGAGTACATGATGAAATAGCAGTGCGGACCGCAGAGCCGAACCGGGCCTTTGTCGGTTTGCACCGTCATGACGCTGTTGGCGTCGATGTCGCCGTCGCACATGTAGCA
>Ga0209614_1002106_pt1 | contig 13618 bp, 9 predicted proteins | sample BlaSprsedimmetaG_FD_185484 | JGI IMG/M metagenome (GOLD analysis project Ga0209614, IMG submission 185484) | Hot spring sediment bacterial and archeal communities from California, USA to study Microbial Dark Matter (Phase II) - Blank Spring... ... | reverse complement strand
ATCGGCGGCGAAGAGACCGGCCTCGTCGCCCCCGGCTCCGGCGCGGATTTCCACGATCACATCGCGCTGGTCGCGCGGGTCCTTGGGGATGAGCAAGTGACGTAGCTGCTGTTCCAGTGTCTCTTGCTCCGTTTCCAACCGGGCCAGTTCTTCCTCGGCCATCGCGCGGATGTCTTCGTCCGCGTCGTTCAACATCTCCTCGGTTGTGGCGCGTTCCGCTTCGATCTGTGTGTAACGGTGGTAGAGGCCAACCCTTTCTTCCAGATCCGCGCGCTCTTTGGCGTATTCGGCGACTTTCTCGTAATCTTGTGCGACGTCAGGGTCGGCCAACATGCGCGTCAACTCATCGAACCGCGCCTCGACCGCGCTCAATCGCGCCAACATGTGCTCGCTATCCATACAAACCTCTTTCTTTTTGACATGACAAACGGCCCGCGTACCGCCAGGCCGTCATCTACAATTCAAGTGGGCCCACCAGGATTCGAACCTGGAACCGACCGGTTATGCTTCCCCCTACGGCTTTCGCCGCCTCTTTCGAGTTTGTGGGCTGGACTGTCCCTTCACCCTGGCTAAATGCTGAGGGTGCCTGCCGTCCAGTCTCTACACCTTCCCACCGAAGTGGGCTTGGCTCGGGATTACCATACCGCGATGGCTTAGGCTTCCCCGAATTTGACAGGTAAACACTTACCAGTTTCCCGATAAGCCGCCCCCTTGACTCGATAGCATATCCATAATACGCATCTGGACTTAGCTATCTTGTTAAGCGAAGCCGGCTGCTCTAACCCTTGAGCTATGGGCCCATCAAGCGGGCGACGGGGATCGAACCCGTATCATTGGCTTGGAAGGCCAAGGCTTTACCATTAAGCCACGCCCGCGCTCACGCAAAGCATTATACCACAAATCGAAGACTACAAAAGCGCTCACCTCTATTTGACTAATACATCTCGGCATACATGACTCCCCAGTTACATAGCTCCGAGGGGAACGGCAGTTCCCCGATTTGGCGTAGCGTCGCGATCTGGCGATCCGCTCCGAGTGTAGCTATCTGGAGAGGAACTTACGCCGCGCTGTACTAGGGCTATCGCATGTGTACCTTCCGGGAAGCTGCGCGCGTATGATTTGGAGCAAAACCCTGGAATAAAACGGCCTTTTCGCTATTTCAAGGCCGCGTTGAGCTTCCCGGAAGGTTGGGCCAGTCTTAATGTGATAGCCCTGTTGACCCACCGTTAAAACGCTTTATAGTATCTCGATATCGACGAGCAGCGGAGGCATAACGTGGTTGGATTCAGGGTGTGGGGGCGAATTGTCGGGATTGTCGCGTTGGGTGTGTTTTTGGCAGCCGGAATGGATTCTGCTGCACAGCCGCGCCGGGTAGAGTCAGGCAACTTTCCTGCTGTCGAGCTGCCACCTGTTGGCGCTGCAACTTTGATGCAAATCGATGGCTCGACCGTCAATGCCGTTGTCCCCGAATCGCTACGCACCGGTGTTCCTGTGGACGTGTGTTTCGATGTCACCGTCCAGTCCCCCGATCTTGAGTATATGGATCGCTTCGCGGTGGACCTGCCCGATCCCTGGACCGTCGAGGCCGTAGCCTCGGCAGGCAGTGGCACCGAAGCTGGCGTCGAACCGGGGAACGTCGTCTATTGGCAAACGGCTGGTTATCCCACCACGTGGGGCGCGTGGGTCAATGGGACCTACGATTTCTGCGTCACCGTTACCCTGCCGGACTGCGCGGGGTCTCCCTGGGACGTGCCGTGGACGATCACCGGCGACCGGTTCGGTGCTGCACCCCACACAGTTAGCGGGACGATTGCCGCGCAATGTCTCGCGCCAGGCCTCTACCTCACCCCGGAGACGCTGGCGCTCGTGAGTTGCGCCGCGTTCACCGAAACGTACACGCTCAACCTGTTGAATTACACCGGCGCGGACGGCATCTTCCCCCTCACTTACACCCTAATCTCCCTCCCTACGGGAGAAGGTAGAACGGTACCAGCATCGATACCTATGACGAACTTGACAATCTCCCCCCCCACGGGGGGGATTAAGGGGGGGGAAACCCTAGACATAAGCGGCCCCCTATCCCTCACGCTGCCTTCTGGCGCGGACGTCGCTTTCGAGGTAACCGTCTATCCCGACGCCTGCATGCCCGCCGGCGTCCACGCGACGGCGACGGTGCTGGCGTCGGGCAACGGCTATACTGATGTGACCACGTTGACCACCGTCATCGGCGGTGACAGTGTGTGGGCGGACGTGGCTACTGGAACCGAACCGGCCCTCTATTGGGGGCACAGCTATTACGATGATGGCGCGCTCTGCTTCGTCGGCGGGCTGACCGGGGCGTTTTCACCTTATGCAACCGGTGCGCACCGGTGTTACGACATTGCGGCGCGCACCTGGTCGAGCCGCGCGCCGTTGCCCGTGGCGCGCTTCGGCGGCGCTTACGGCTTGATCGGCGGCCGGTTTTACGTGGCGGGTGGCTTCGATGATAGCTTTACCGGCTATCGCACGCTCTACATCTACGACATCGCCGGCGACACCTGGTCTACCGGCGCGAATCTGCCCACCGCGCGTGCCGGGCAGGCCAGCGGTGTGCTTGCCGGGCAACTCTATTCGGCGGGCGGCAGCGCCACGAGCAGCTATCCCAACGATTGCCCGGCTTACGTCTACGACCCCGCAACCGATGCCTGGACGACCAGAGCACGCTGCCCGCTTCAGGGTGGCTACGGCTTTTTCCTGGGCGGCAGTGTGGGGAGCGCATCTCACGGGCGGCTCTTCGCCGGTGGGCACTACGATGTCTACCACGGCTGGTATGCCTACGATCCCGTCGCCGATGTCTGGGAGACGCTGGCGAACTTACCCTACCATCGCACGCCGTTGATTGTCGAAGACCCGCGCGATGGCTTGATCTACACGATTGGCGGCCTGGTCGGATGGACGCCACAGCGTGGGGTGTGGGCCTACGATTATGTGACGGACACCTGGGATGACCGTCCTCCCGACTTGCTGACGGCGCAAGGGGGCAACCTGGGGCCGCGCTATGGCTCCTTCGGCGATCCTCACGTCGAGACGTTCTGGACGCTCGGCGGTACGGCAGGGCGGGGGACGCTCGAGCCGGTCCCCTTCGAACGCTGGCGCGATTGCCCGTACTGCACGGAACGCGGTTGGTTGGAGGGCCACGTCCTGGATGCAGAGAGCGTGGGGCGCGCTCCGGCCACGCCCGCGTTCGTCTTTCTACAACCGGGCGATTTGGCATTGCCGGTGGACGCCGCGACCGGTTATTACGGTCCGGCAGAACTCATCGCCTGGACGTATACGGCGACGGCCTACGCGCCGGGATACACGGCGCCTGGGCCTGACGCCGTTGTGATCACAACCGGCGTCACCCACGCGCAGGAATTCGCGCTCTCGCGTCCGGCCATTGTGTTGACGCCCACTACGCTTGCGCATGTGACGGCTTACGTGAGCCAGACCACGACGTTCGCGCTGACCCTGGCCAACACAGGTCACGTGCCGTTGGAGTTTCGCGTGATCGAATCAGGCTCTGCGGAGACCGGCCCGAGCAATGCGATAAGCGTGCGCCCCGCCATGCGGGACGCCCCCGCTATGCGGGACGCCCCCGCTATGCGGGACGCCCTCCCTGACGTCACGGTTGAGCCGCAGCTCGCGGCGGCGCTGGCGGATGACGAAACCACCGGCTACCTCATCCGCTTCCGCGAACACCCTGATTTGACGCCCGCCTACGCCCTGGATTGGGAGGCGCGCGGCGATTTCGTGGCGCAAGCTTTGCAGGCTACGGCGGACCGTTCCCAGGCCCGCGTGCGCGCTTATCTCGATACACAAGGCGTACAATACCAGGCTTTTTGGATCGACAACGTGATCGTGGTCGAAAGCTCGACCCGGCGCACCTTCGATGGCCTGCTGCGTTACGGCGAAGTCGCTTCGCTGCACGCGCGGCGCACGCTCGGCCTGATCGAACACACTGCGAGCGCGGAGACAATCAGCATCACCGGTATCGAGCCGAACCTCACGCGCATCCGCGCCGACGCGGTATGGGATTTAGGCTACAATGGCGCTGGCATCGTCGTGGCGAACATCGATACGGGTGTGCGCTATACGCATCAAGCCCTGATCAATCACTATCGCGGCAATCTGGGTGACGGCGCGTTCGACCACGACTACAACTGGCTGGATGCCGATACCGGCAATGCCACACCCTACGACGATCACGGTCACGGCAGCCACACCATAGGCATTATGATCGGCGACGACGGGGCGAATAACCAGATCGGCATAGCGCCGGGCGCGCAGTGGATCGCCTGCGATGCGTGTAACACGGACAGCGGTTGTCCAGACGCGGCGCTGCTGGCGTGTGCGGAGTGGATCGTTGCGCCGTATCCGGTGGGCGATCCCCGCTGGCGTGATTCTGCCAGACGCCCCCACATCGTCAACAACTCCTGGGGCGATTGCGCCCGCGCGTATGATGGCTGGTTCCAGAATGTTGTGGACGCCTGGCACGCGGCGGGCATCTACCCGATTTTCTCCAACGGCAACGCGGGCAATTGTGGCTATTCGTCCCCACCGGGTCTGAACACCGTGGGCAACCCCGCGCGCTATGGCAACCTGACCGGTGTAGGCTCCACGGGCCAGAGCAACGGCTTGTATGCCACGCACTCCAACTGGGGACCGACCGACAATTTGGATGTCGTCAACCCGCGCGGGTACGCTGCCCTGAAACCGCAGGTCGTCGCGCCGGGCGTCAATATCCGTTCCAGCCTGAACGGCAGTGACACGGACTACGCCAGTTGGGGCGGCACGTCGATGTCCGCGCCGCACGTCGCCGGGCTGATCGCCTTGATGTGGGAGGCCGGGCCGTGTCTGGTGGGCGATTACGCTACCACAGAGATGCTCATCGAGCAGACGGCGACGCCGCTCCCCTACGCCACGCAGAACGGCGACGAGGGGCCGGGCAACGTCCCCAATCACGCTGCCGGTTGGGGCGAAATCGACGCGCTGGCGGCGGTGCAGGCGGCGCTCGCAGCCTGTGATGTGCCGTGGCTGGCGGTCCAGCCGTTGAGTGGGACGGTCGCCGGGCCGGGTGCGGTTGATCTCGATGTGGGGATTCACTGCCCTGCGCCGGGCGTCTATGCCGGCACGCTCAAAGTCTTCCACAACGATCCCACCACGGGCACGCTCACCGTCCCCATAGACGTTGTATGCCAGGACGCCTGTGTGCCACTCGCAGACGTGGATTTCGTCTGGGAGCCGCTGCATCCGGATACGGGCCGGGACGTCGTCTTTACCGCGCTGCCGCCCACATCGACCGCATTTTTACCGATCACCTACACGTGGCGCTTCGGCGACGGCGGCACAGCGCCGGGCAACCCTGTTACGCACACGTACCCGATGAGCGGCACGTATCCGGTGCGCGTCACGGCGACGAACGGCTGTTCGACGGTGGAGAGGACGCGCAACGTCGTCGTCACCGGCGACACAGTCACACCCACCTACGGTGTGGCGCTGGCGCCCTCGGTGGCTGCCGGGAGTGGGCAACCGGCCACAACCGTCATCTACACGCTGACGGTGGAGAATACCGGCGAGGTGGCGGACACCTTCGATTTGGAGGTGACTGGCCTGCTCTGGCCCACGACACTTTCGGCGGCGCAGGTGAACCTGTCGTCGGGCGGCAAGGCGCAGATCAACGTGTGGGTGCACATCCCTGCCGGGTTTGGGGCTACCGTTGACACAGCGACCATTACGGCGAGATCGCAGGGGAATGTGGCAGTCAGTGCAGTAAGTGTGTTGACAACGACAGTGGTGTGGCAACGGGTGTATCTGCCGTTGGTAGTGCGGGAGGATTAACCATTCAGGCTCTTGATTTTTGCTTTGTCCGCGCTTGTAACCAACGCTTGAACGAAGTCTGGCTCTCCTGTGAAGGTTGCCACAACAGGATATTTTCAACGCTGATGTCCTCGTCCAGGTCGGGCCAGTGAATCCCCTCACCATTGCCAATGAGACGCCAATTTTTACGCTCCTTCAAGGAGGCGTGCAATAATCGTGGATACCACGCCAAAGGCACTGAAGCCGCGCGCCCATCTGTAAAATCAACCGTGAGCGCATCTTCTGTGACCTCGACGTTTTGTGCGGTGGCTAACCGTAATTCAATCGTTAAAGTATTCATTCCAACTCCGTAAAAGTTCTTCGCTGTATTCCTCGACTAAACGTTGCATTTGGTGCAGTTCATGCCTGCTGAAACCTTGACTGCGCTGAAATCTGACCGGATCTAGCCAGAATTTGGCGGTGGCATCGTCCCGCTCAATATGGATGTGAGGTGGCTCATTGCCATCGCCAGCGTAGAAAAAGAATCGGTAAGGGCCAACCCGTAAAACTGTAGGCATTCACTTGTTCCTGTAATGTTGCTGTATTCTCGTTTGATTATCAGTATAACCTTAAACGCACTTTTTACAAAATTCGTGGCGTCACCTTCGCAGTTTTGGGCGTGTCTTACCGGCGCCTTAATGTGCATAAAGACAATATCAGGTTATAATACCTGACAATTATTGCGCGAAGACTCGCGGTGCGAAAATTCGTGGTGCGAAGATTCGCACGTCATTTATGGAGGGGACTATTCCGTTGAACGTCTTCAATCCCGCAGAACATCCACACCGGCGGTACAATCCGCTGACCGGCGATTGGGTCCTGGTTTCGCCGCACCGTACCAAACGCCCGTGGAAGGGCCAGGTTGAGCGCCCGCCGCACGAGGAGCGTCCGAGTTATGACCCCGCGTGCTATCTGTGCCCCGGCAATGAACGGGCCGGCGGCGTGATGAATCCGGCGTACCCCAGCACGTTCGTATTCACCAACGACTTTGCGGCCTTGTTGCCCGATACGCCGGACGTTGCCGTTCACCAGCATCCGCTGTTGCGGGCCGAGACGGCGCGCGGCACGAGCCGTGTGATCTGTTTCTCGCCGCGCCACGATTTGACCCTGGCGGAAATGCCCGTAGCAGACATCCGTACCGTCATCGACGTGTGGGCCGAGCAGACGGCCGAACTGGCGCAGCAGTACCGCTGGGTGCAGGTCTTCGAGAATCGCGGCGCGATGATGGGATCGTCGAACCCACATCCTCATGGGCAGGTCTGGGCCGGAAGCGCGCTGCCCAACGAGCCGGCCAAAGAGGAACGCGAGCAACGCGCGTACTTTGCGGCGCACGACGAGCCGATGCTGGTTGCCTATACTGATTTAGAGGTAGCGGAGGGGACGCGCGTCGTCGTCGAAAACGCGCACTGGCTGGCGGTGGTGCCCTATTGGGCCGTCTGGCCGTTCGAGACGCTGTTGCTACCGCGCCGCCATGTGTTGCGCTTGCCGGACCTCGATGGCGAGGAGCGGATTGCGCTGGCGCAGGTGCTCAAGCGGTTGCTCGTCAAGTACGACAACCTCTTCGAGACGTCGTTCCCTTATTCGATGGGTTGGCACGGCGCGCCAAGCGATATGGACGACGCCACGCATTGGCAGTTGCACGCGCACTTCTACCCGCCGTTGCTGCGTTCGGCGACGGTGAAGAAGTTCATGGTTGGCTACGAGATGCTCGGCGAAGCGCAGCGCGATCTGACGCCGGAACAGGCTGCCGCTCGACTGCGCGCTTTGCCGGAGGTGCATTACCGGGTGGGTACTGAATAATCTGTTGTGGCCGGTCTCTGACCGCACTAGGCCGCCTCAGTAACACGTGTATGAGCGAGGAAACCTTGATCAAGGAATAACGATGTTTACTTCTATCCGTTGGCGCATAATTGTTCCCTTCACGGTGATTATTCTGATCACGACCCTGGGGCTGACATTGTACGTTTCCGGGCAGGTGCGCCGTGTCCGTCGCGCGGACCTGGAAGCGCAGTTATTGACCGAAGCCCGGCTTATAGCCGACAATGCAGCCGGCTTTCTGGCAGACCCACTTGTGGACGCGGAGGTTTTGCAGGCGCGCGCGCGGCAATGGGCGGTGCTTTCCGGTGACCGGGTGACGATCATCGGGATGGATGGCGTGGTGCTTGGCGATTCGGAGGTAGACCCGGCGAATATGGAAAACCACCTCTACCGTTCCGAGATTTCTCAAGCCATTCGGACGGGCGAGGGGATGGCGGCGCGCTTCAGCCGCACGCTTGGTACGGACGCCCTGTACGTGGCTGTGCTCGTTCGCCGTGATGCTGCACCTGCGGGCGAACCCTTAGGCGTGGTGCGCGTCTCCATACCGTTGGATGAGATCGAACTGCTGGTGGGGCGCTTGAGCCGGACGATCATGCTATCGGGGTTGTTGATCGCCGTGCTCTCTATCGCGCTGGCGACGTACATCGCCTCGCGTACGGTCAACCCTATTCGCCAGTTGACCGAGGTTGTGGAGCGGATGGCCCAGGGCGATATGCGCGCGCGGCTCTTGCCCACCACGCACGATGAGATGGCGCAACTGATCCGCGCCTTCAACACCATGGCCGACGAGCTAAACGACAAGGTGACGATGCTGGCCCAGGAACGCGCCTTCCTCTCCAGCGTGTTGAACACGATGGCCGATGGCGTGATCATCACCGACGAGAATGGCCTGGTGTTGCTGACGAATCCTGCTGCGCTGCGGATTTTGGCCTTTCCCGGCAAGGAAACGCAGGGACGCACGTTCGCCCAAGTGACCCGTGAGCGGCAACTGATCGAGCTGTGGGATACGTGCCGCCAGAGTGGGGCGGAACAGACGGCCATGGTTGAAGCCGGCGGGCGCAACACATTCCTCCAGGCGGTCATCACCCCACTTAATGAATCTACACCGCCTCGTTTCCTCGTCATTTTGCAAGACCTCACTCGCATCCGCCGCCTGGAGACGATCCGCCGCGATTTCATCAGCAATGTCTCGCACGAGTTACGGACGCCGCTGGCTTCGCTCTCATTGGTCGTCGAGACGCTGAAAGATGGCGCGATCGACGACCCCGAAGCCGCCCGGCGTTTCCTTAGCTTCATCGAGTCGGAACTCAGCACGCTGACGCAGATGGTCGAGGAATTGCTGGAACTTTCGCAGATCGAATCCGGTCAGGTCCCCTTCCGCCTGAAGGTGACGCCGGTTGCCAAGCTGATCAAGAAACCCGTGAAACGCCTTGCGCCGCAGGCCGAGCGGCTGAATGTCACCGTCGAGACGATCATCCCGGAGGGCATACCGCCGGTCCTGGCCGACTCGCGCCGCATCCAGCAGGTGGTGATGAACTTGCTGCACAACGCGCTCAAGTTTACCCCGGAGGACGGTCACGTCACGCTCAAGGCAGAGGTTGTGGGGCCGGAGGTCGTGATCTCGGTGCGCGATACGGGGATGGGCATCCCGGCGGACGACGTACCGCGCATCTTCGAGCGATTCTACAAGATCGACCGTGCGCGTGCGGATGAGGGGGTGGGGCTTGGCCTGTCGATTGCCAAACACATCATCCAGAGCCATGGTGGGCGTATCTGGGTGGAGAGTGCGGAAGGGCGCGGCAGCACATTCTTTTTCTCGTTGTTGGTCGGCGAATACGGTCAGGCGGAGTCTGACGCGACGCCGGATGAAAGGCTGTAACGCGAAAACAGTCGGACTCAGACTACAAAAGTCTCACGAGGCGACTGCTTGAGCAAATATCTACGCTGAACAATAGGTCTACAAATCACAGTACGTGCTGAGACTTTTGTAGTCTTTGTTCTTCGCTCTACTGAGTCTTTGTGCTGATGCTTGGCCCTTTTGGAGGAGTGAATGTTACGATTAGCTAAACGGCAGAAGAACATAATCGGATTGAGCCTGGGGATCGCCGCTGGGATTATCGCTGCGGCAACGTGGCGACAGCGGCAACGCGTGCGTCTGACCTCTCCGTTACGTAGCACGGGCGACGCGGGTGTGGCGCTCATCACCGGAGCTTCCAGCGGGATCGGCGAAGCGTACGCGCGGGCGTTGGCCCGCGAAGGCTATGCGCTGATCCTGGTGGCGCGGCGTGAAGCGCGCTTACAGGCATTGGCTGAGGAATTGACCATCCGGTATCACGTGCCGGTCGATGTGCTGGTCGCCGATTTGGCCGATCCTGCCGGCATCGCCAAAGTCGAGGCTTGTATCGCAGAGACCAGCGGGCTCACTTTCCTGGTGAACAACGCCGGATTTGGTACGCCGGGGCCATTCGTCGAAAACGACATCCAGAGCCAGGAAGCGATGATCCGCATGCACGTGAACGCTGCCGTGCGTTTGACACGCGCGGCCCTGCCGGGGATGCTGGTGCGGAATGGTGGCGCAATCGTCAACGTGGCTTCGCTGATGGCGTTCTACCCTTTGCCTGGCAGCACTACCTACGCCGCGACGAAAGCCTACCTCAAGGTGTTCACCGAGGCGTTGCATGAGGAGCTGATGGGGACGGGCGTGCGCGTCCAGGTGCTTTGCCCCGGCTTTACCCGTACTGAATTTCAGGCAGCGAACCACATCAGCGAACGTGGAGTCCCTGATTTCGCCTGGATGTCCGCCGAATCCGTCGTCGCGCAATCGTTGCGCGATCTCGACAATGGGCGGGTCATCTCCGTGCCTGGTTTGGGTTATCGTCTACTGGCGTTGCTCTCGGGCCTGATTCCGCGTGGCCTGCTTTACTTCGTGGGGTATCAGATGAGACGCTACCGTTAGTGGAAATTGCAGGAGGAACCTGTTGAAAATTCTCAGTCGCCTTTTTCGAAAAGAAACCCAACCGGTGATTGTCGTTTCGGGTCTGCCGCGCTCCGGCACTTCGATGCTGATGAAGATGCTCGAGGCCGGCGGGCTGGAAGTGCTCACCGATCACGTGCGCCAGCCCAATGAAGACAACCCCAAGGGTTATTACGAATTCGAGCGGGTCAAGAAACTGCCCGACGGCGATACGGCCTGGTTAAAAGATGCTGAAGGCAAAGTGGTGAAGGTCATCTCGGCGCTGTTGATGCATCTACCGTCCGACCACACCTACAAAATCCTCTTTATGCGCCGTGATATGGAGGAAATCCTGGCCTCACAAAAACAGATGTTGGTGCGCCGTGGTGAGCCGGCCGACAAGGTGGACGATGGTGAGATGGCGCGTTTGTTCGAGAAGCACCTGCGAGAAGTGCAAGCCTGGCTGGGCCGGCAGCCGCACATCGCGCATTTGGACGTTGATTACAACGCGATGCTGCGCGATCCTCATCCGCAACTGGCGCGTATACGCCCGTTTATGGATTGCGCGCTCGACTTGGAGAAAATGGCGGGGGTTATCGATCCGGCGCTGTACCGGCAGAAAAAGGGGTAAAAGGGGGGGCATGCAGGCGGGCAAATACTTTTTATCGAACCGCCGCGCGCGTATCTATCTCGATGCGATTGCGGAGACCAGCGGTCAATACGGCTTTCCTACGGTCCTTACGTTGGCCGGTCTCCATGCCTGGCTGGAGGCGCTACCGCCGTATAACGACGCCCGCGAAGTCGATTTTGTCGATTTCGGCGCGCTCAATGCGATGTTGGTGAAGATGTACGGTCCACGTGCCGGGCGGGCGCTGACGCAGTGGGCCGGACGGGTTTCGTTTATGGCACTTACGCCGCACCTGGACGACCTCTTGAACGTTCATACTGCGTCTTTCCAGGAGCAAACTTCGACGAAGCGCGTCCGGGCCGCGCTGGAGATCATCGTCGATAGCCGCCGTCTCGGGAATATGGAGGCGTCGTTGCAAACCTCGGGCGATCAATTTATGTATACGCTCGATCCATGTCCTTTTTGCTTTGGCCAGCATAACACCGCGCACGCGCTATGTCATGGCGCGGTGGGGTTCCTCCAGCAGGCAATCGAGTGGGTGGGCGCGGGCGATCATTACATGGTCGAAGAGGCCTCTTGCGCCGCCACCAAGAGCTTGCAGGATACCGGTTGTGTGTTCGTCATCCTAAAAATGGAGCACTACAATGAATGATAATCCCTACAAAGCCTTGGCGGAGCGTCTGGATGCGCTGCCCAACGGGTTCCCTCCCACCGGCGACGGCGTGGAACTGCGGCTGTTGGCACACATCTTCACGCCGGAAGAGGCCGCGTTGGCCGCACAGTTGCGCTTGACGCTGGAGACCCCGGCTCACATCGCGGCCCGTTTGGGCGGCGATGCGAAGGTGTTGCGCAAGCAGCTCAAAGAGATGGTGCGGCGCGGGTTGATTACCGCCGGGCGCACGGACGCGGGCCTCGGTTACGGCCTCATGCCGTTTGTCGTCGGCATCTATGAGATGCAGGTGCAGACCATCGACGCCGAATTCGCGCGCCTGTTCGAGGATTACTATCATCAAGCGTTCGGCAAGATAGCGACCATCACGCCGCAAATTCATCGCGTCGTGCCTGTCGAGCAGAGCGTGCGGGTGGATATGGAAGTGCGGCCCTTCGAGAGCGCCGCCGGCATCGTCGCGCAGGCCAAAGCGTGGGGCGTGATGGATTGCCTGTGCCGTAAACAGCAGTCGCTCATCGGCCAGCCTTGCGAACACCCCGTGGACGTCTGCATGATCCTGAGCACCACGCCCGGCGCATTCGATCAAAGCACGACGGTGCGCGCGCTCACCCAGGAAGACGCGATGGCGACATTGCGCCGCGCCGCCGAGGCGGGGCTGGTTCACTCCGTCAGCAACAACCAGCAGGGGATGTGGTACATCTGCAACTGCTGCACGTGCGCGTGCGGTCTCCTGCGGGGGATGGCCGATTTGGGATTGGCGAACGTGATTGCGCGGTCGGCGTTCGTCAACCAGGTGGATGAGGACGCCTGTATTGGCTGTGGCGCGTGCGTGGAAAAGTGCCAGTTCGGCGCGTTGTTTGTGGATGGTGTCGCCCACGTAGACGCGATGCGCTGTGTGGGCTGCGGCGTTTGCACCGTCGCCTGCCCGGTCGGGGCGCTGTCGATGGTACGCCGTCCCGAAGAAGAAGTCTTGCCGCCACCCGCCACCGAACGCGAGTGGATGGCCGCTCGCGCTACCGCTCGCGGTCTCGACTTGAACGCGGTATTGTGATTCCGTGTGTAGTGACGACTTTAGTCGTTGAGCGACTGATGAAGATTCAGAATTTACTGCGGTAATAGCACCCGCTCGCGGAACCCGTCACCCTGAGCGAAGGGATGCGCTTTTTGCATCCTGTAGTCGAAGGGTCTGCGCCTGCGTGAGCCGAGATCCCTCGACTCCGCTTTACTCCCTGCGGTCGTTCCGCTCCGCTCGGGATGACGTGCCGTGTTTACCGGTATAATTTCTTGATTTTCATAAGTCGCCACTACACACGCCGCCTAGACGACGATATTCACCAGCCGTCCCGGCGCGACGATGATCCGGCGTGCGGGATGCTCCGCCAAAATCTGCTGAATCACGGGCGTCGTTAGCGCCGCCTCGCGCATCACGTCTTCGTTAGCATCCGTGTCGATGCTGATGCGGGCGCGCACCTTCCCGTTGACCTGCACTGCGATCTCCACCGTCTGCACCTGCGCCAGCGCTGCATCGAAGGCGGGCCACGCCTGCTGATGAACGCTGCCCTGACCACCCGTGCGCTGCCACAGTTCCTCGGCGATAAAGGGCGCAAACGGAGCCAGCAGCTTCAGCAACGTCGCCCGCGCCGCCACGAAGTCGGGTGTATCCCCGTAGTCG
>Ga0209614_1002105_pt1 | contig 13620 bp, 9 predicted proteins | sample BlaSprsedimmetaG_FD_185484 | JGI IMG/M metagenome (GOLD analysis project Ga0209614, IMG submission 185484) | Hot spring sediment bacterial and archeal communities from California, USA to study Microbial Dark Matter (Phase II) - Blank Spring... ... | reverse complement strand
CCCCTGGCGCGCGCCATCGCCGAATGGGGACGGCTCCCCGGCTTCCTGTTGCAGCAGCTCACATTCGTGGAAACCCACGCCTATCCCGATGCGCCGCTCATGCGCAGCGCGCCTTATCCCGTGGTGCTCTACCTGCACGGCTGGGGCGGCTTCCGCAACATCAACCAGGATCAGCTGGAGGCGCTGGCCTCGCGGGGATACGTTGTTGCGGCGGCGGATCACGTCTACGGGTCGCTGCTCACCGTCTACCCCGACGGGCGGCTGGTCTACAACGATCCCGTCGCGATGAACGGCGCGGGCGGCGACGCGGAGTTCGCGCGCGCCTCCAATGTGCTGATGGAGACCTATGCCGCCGATGCCGCCTTCGTGCTCGATCAGCTGACAGCACTCAACAGCGCCGATCCCGATGGGCGCTTCAACGGCGAGCTTGATCTCGCGCGCGTGGGGGTTTTCGGACACTCAACGGGCGGCGGCGCGATGGTGCATCTCTGCGCCACCGATGACCGCTGTGGAGCGGCGCTGGGGATGGATACGTGGGTCGTGCCGTTGGATGAGGAGATTCGGGCGCGCAACTTCTCGCAGCCGGTGTTGCTCCTCAACAGCGCGGCCTGGCTGGAGCATCCGAACCGGGCGCTGTTGCGCCCCTTCTACGAGCGCGCTGCCGGGCCGGCCTATTGGCTCGACCTCGCCGATAGCGTCCACTACGACTTCACGCTGGTCCCGCTCTTCTCGCCGATCGGGTCGTGGTTGGGCGTCCGAGGGCCATTGCCCGCGCAGCGCGCCCTGGAGATCAACACGGCCTATCTGGTGGCCTTCTTCGATGCGTATCTCAAGGATGCGCCCTCGCCGCTGCTGAATGGCCCCGCGCCGACCTATCCCGAAGTGACCTTCGAGCGGCGGTAGCGCGCCCGCTACAACTCCTGCCGTTCGAAGGCGGCGAGCGCGCCGATAACGCACACGAGGGTGATGACGCCGCTGGCGGCGAGTGCGCCGGCCTGCGGCGCGATGGGCGCATCCCCCACGCCCATCCCCACCTGCGAGGCCCAGGCCAGCAGGCTGCCGGGGAAGAGCGGGCCGATCTTGGGCAGGTACCCCGTCAGCAGCAGCGCGACGCTCCCGCCGAGCGCCACACCGCCCGCCGCAGGCAGCGAGCGGGTCAGCGCGCTGCCGAGCAACGTCACCGCGACGAAGGGCATGAACCACGCCAGCAACAGCAGGTTGCCGAAGGCGAAGGCCCCCAAATCCACCGGGCCGAAGAGAAACAGCGTGTAGTAGTAGGCCCCCAGCATCCCCACGAGGAAGCCGCCGATGTAGAGCGCCGTCTGCGCGGTGAACTTGCTCAGCACAAAGGCCCAGCGCGGCAGCGGTTTGCTGAGAATGAGCGCCGCCGTCCCCTTTTCTTTCTCGCCTGCGATGGCCCCCATCCCCAACAGAATCACCATGAGGAAGCCGAACTGCGTAAGGTTCTTGACGTACTGCCCCACCGCATCGGCGACGGTGGGCGTGGGGATGAGATCGGCGAATAGCTCCGCGCCCTCTATCGAGCCGAGAATCTGCGGCATGAAGTGCGCCGTCAGCGGGGAGAGCATCCCGAAGATGGCGAAGACCGCGCCCACCGCCAGCACATGCTTGACGCGCCACAGCTGGATGAATTCCTTGCGCGTGGCGGCGAGAAAGGCGGCCCACTCGACGCGCCAGGGGGTGAGGCTGGGGCGCGCGATGGGGGTCTCGCGCCCCACGCGCCAGAGCCAGAGCAGCCCCGGCAGCAGAATCAGCACCAGCAGGCCATAGATCGCCGAGATGCTCTGCCATTGTTGCGCCATGTAGACCAGCAAGGCGTTGGCAAAGGCATGGTAGGCGATGGCGAGCGCGATGTAACCCCACTGCCGCCGGTCGAAGGCGCGCCAGACCAGCATGGAGAGGATGACGTGCAGCGTCATTGCCAGCAGCCGCTCGACCAGGGGCGGCACAGCATACCAGAGATTTTCGAGCGCGACCAGCTGTTGGGCGAGCGCGGTGAGCTGTACAGCGGGCAAGCCGAGGGCTGCGAGATCCATATCGCGCAAGGGTAAGAGCGAGCTGACCGTGGCGGCGGTCAACACTCCGCCGAAGACCATCGCCTCGATGCCGCCATGTCCCAGGCCCAGCATCAGGCCGTGCTCGAAGCGGCGGAAACGGCGCAGGAGCGCGTAACCGGCGGCGCGGGCCAGCTCCTCACAGAGGCCGGCAGTCAGCCCCAGGATGATGCAGGTTTGCAGCAGGGAGATTCCTGACGCCTCCAGAGAATTATTGCCGGGCAGCAGGCCGATGTCCGCCAGCCAATCGTTAAGGGGCAGGTGGACAACTTGCGAGCCGATGAAGGTCGCCGCGCCGACGAGGAAGAGAAACCACGGCGCTTGCACCCGGCGGCGCAGCAGCACCGCTGCAACGATGGGCGCGAGAATCATCAGCGTTACGGAAAGCGTGTAAGCCATTGTGATCATCATCATAACTCCATGAAGAGCTTTTGAACCGCTGAGGACGCCAAGAACGCAAAGAAAACCTTAAAAACCTCTGCGAACTTTGCGTTCTCTGCGGTGAAATCCCCTATGCACTCACCTGGAGGAAGATGTCTTCCAAGCTAGGACGCACCCACTCGAAGCGGGCCACGAGCAGGCCGTGCGCCACAATCAACGGCAGCAGCGCGCGTTTGGCTGCGTCCACATCGCTGGCAACGATGCGGAGCGTTTGGCCCTCCTCGCCAACGGAGGTGAGCCAGGGCTGCGCCTGCACTGCCGCGATGAACGCTTGCGCGGGCGGGCTGGCCGGGTCGAGCTGCAACAACGCGGTGTTGATCGGATACCGCGCCAGCAGCGCCTCGCGCTCCTCCACCAGTAGCAGGTGGCCCTTGTGCAGCACGGCGACGTGATCGCAGATCCGCTCCACATCGGCGAGGATGTGGCTGGAGAAGAAGATCGTCACCGCGCCTTTGAGCCGGGCGAGCATCTCCAGCACCTCGTAGCGCCCGGCGGGATCGAGCGCGCTGGTCGGCTCATCGAGCAGCAGCACGGGCGGGCGATGGAGCAGGGCTTGCGCGATGCCCAACCGTTGGTGCATCCCGCCGGAGAAGCCCGCGATTTTGCGCTTGGCGGCGTCCTGGAGGTCTACCAGTTCCAGCATCTCGGCGATACGAGCCGCGCGGTCTTTATCGGGTAATCCGAAAAGCCGCCCGACGTAATCGAGATACTCGTGCGGCGTCATCCACCCGTAGAAGGCCGGGTCTTGCGGCAGGTAGCCGAAGGTCTCGCGGGCGCGATGGTCGCCGTTGGTGGTTTCCAGCCCGGCGATCCAGGCGCGACCAGCGGTGGGATGCGCCAGCCCGGTGAGCAGGCGCATCGTCGTGGTCTTGCCCGCACCGTTGCGCCCCAGAAAGCCGAAGATCGAGCCGGAGGGAACTTCGAGATCAAGGCTGTGCAGCGCGATTACGTCGCCGTAGTGGCGCGTCAGTCCCTCGCAGCGGATGGCGCAGCCGTTGACGGCGGGCATCGTCACTCCTCGCGGCCCGCGGCAAAGTAGATGATCGGCCCAATGAAGTTGACCTGGACGATCACCAACGCCCAGACCCACTTCGGCCCGCGCGTGACCCGCTCCGCCTTGAGCAAGTCCACCAGGGCGAAGATGAGCAATCCCAACTGGATGATGAGGAGAGGGATTAACAGCGGGAGATAGCGCATGATTTGATCGAGAATCGGTTCTTGCATCGTTTGCTCCTTCAAAACCAGCCGTAGCGCGAAGCGTCTGCTTCGCGGGCGCGAACTGACAGCTCGCGCTACGTAGGACAGGTTGGCAACCTGTCCTACATTTTCGTTATCGTTGACTTGGAAGTGGGGGAGGGCTAGGGAAGCAATCAGCAAAAGCGCGCGTCTTACTCCCCACTCCCCGGCGCCCTTACCTGAAGCTACCGCGCCTCACCCCGCGTCACAAACTGCATCGTAATCACTGCAAATATGAAGAAGATCACCGGCATCAGCAAGACCAGCCCGTAGTTCTCGAACTGCTCAATCAACACACCATTCGCAATCGGCCCGGCGATGGCGGCCATCTGCGAAGCGATGTAGTAAAAACCGGTAAAGGCACCGATGTTCGCGTCGGAATCCGCCGTATCAATCACCATCGGCAGACTGTTGATATTGACCAGGCTCCACGCGACGCCCCCCACGCCCAGCACAATGCTGATGACTGTGATATTGGGCACGAGATAACCGACCATCAACAACACGGCGAAAATTATCAGCCCCAGCGTGATGGTGCGCTTACGCCCGATCCGCGCGGCGATGTAGCCGCTCGGCACGGCAAATGCGATGAAGGTGATGTAGGAGATGCTGGAGAGCATCGAAGCGCGGTCTTCCGTCACGCCCAACACGTTCACCCCATACGAGGTGAAGAAGGTCTCAATTGCGTTGTAGCCGAAGAACCACAGAAAGATCGAAAGCAACAACCAGCGCAGGCTGGTGCGCGCTTCGGGAGACATGGAGATTTGCCGGAACTTGCGGAACGCCCCCAACGCCTGCTCCTCCTCGCGCTCTTCCACACCGGCCAGGTGACGCGGCTCCTGGACGTAGAAAACCAGCATCAGTACCGCCATCGCCATCAGCGCGCCGCTGGCGATGAAGGGGAAAGCGATGTCCATCCGGTAAAGCATCGCGCCCACCAGCGTGATGACCACGCCGCCGAGGCCCCCCATCAAGTTGATGATGCCGTTGGCCTGACTGCGCAGCGGCGAAGGCGTGAGATCGGGCATCAGCGAGATGATCGGCGTGCGGAACGCGGCCATCGTGGTGATGAAGACACCCACCGCGATGATGAAAAAGGTCAGCGAAGCGCCAAGCATTTCCGCGTTCCCGCTGTACTCCGGCGGGATGCCCTTCACAATATAGGGGATGAGGATGAAGGCCGCGATGGAGATAGGCGCGAAGGTCACGATAAAGGGCTTGCGTCGCCCGCCCAGTTTGGGCAGCCAGATGCGGTCGCTCAAGATACCCACGAGCGGCAGCAGGAACAGCGCCACAATGTTATCGAGCGTCATAATGAAGCCGGTGAGGGCAGTGCCCAGGCCGAAGCCATTGGTGATTGTGGTGAGATTTGCATCGAAGATGGGATTCCCCGCCTGGAGGAAAATGGGCACATAATCGTTGTAGAGCTTCCACATGACGCTCGTGCCGAAGAAGCCAAAGCCGATGAGTAAGGTCTTGAAGACATCCAGTTTAAGCCGTTCGGATTTATTTCCCATAAGATACCTGCCTTGAGTTTGGATTTAACAACATCCTAGTTGTAGCATGATTGAGGCAGTAAGCAAATTGCTCGCGGCTGCGGAGCTGGATGAGCACCCTCTTGAGTGTAACGATAACTTTGCATGACGCAGGTGCTATTTTAGCCACGAATTAACACCAATTTTCACCAAGACAGGGATAAAATTAGGGTTAATTCGTGAAATTCGTGGCAAATTCCGCCTTATTGCTCAGCAACATTTAGGGGAGCTATCAAATTGACAAAAGTAAGATTAGCTTTATACTTCCAAAAGCACGGTGGGTTTCTTGATCTTTGTCCCCACCGGCTTTTCTTTGGAGTAACACGAGATGCAGAACTATCAATTATTAGAGCCTAAATACGCGCTTTTAGATGACCCTGAAGGGCGGGTCTTTGCTGGCGGCGCTTTGCGCCCCAGGTTGTGCTGAGGGGCCTATCTTCTAGTAAAACTGGTTCGTGTGTCAGGGTGGCTAACTTCAGCCACCCTGATTTTTTTGTATACCAGGAGGTTGGTAATGTTATTCATGAATGTACAAGTTAGTTTATTTGGGATCTTTGCAATCGGGCTGGCTGCGATTGCGCTATTGGTGCTCAGTTCTAATATCGCGGTCAATAAATTGACCGGTCTGGCGGGCTATTTCCGGCTATCAACGACGTTCATGGGTGTGACCGTCGTCTCCCTGGCGACGAGCATCCCGGAGATTGCGGCGCACCTGACCGCCTCCGTCGGCATCCTCACCAACACGCTGGACTACGAAATCGGTTCGGCGGTGGTCTTGGGCGCGAACATCGGCTCAGATGTAGTGCAACAGACCCTCATCATGGCAATTGTCATCTTGATCGCCGGGACATTGCGTTTCAAGCGGTACTTCCTGTGGAAGAGCATGGGGCCGATGATCGGCACCACGCTGATGTGCATCATCCTGGGCTGGGATCGCGTCTATTCGCGCCTGGATGGGTTGATCCTGGTCGGAACCTTCGTCGCCTACACCTACTATTTGTATTGGGACGAACGCAAGCACTATAAAGCCGAAGACAACGGCTTTTCCGAGGACGGCGAGTTGCCGGAGGGCGTGCCGCAGAATGGGCGGGAGGCCGGCCGCGATGCGCTGTTGGCGATGGCAGCCCTGGCTGTAACCATTGTCAGCGCGATGGTGGCCTTGCAGGTCACGGAGATCGTTGTAGACCAAACGGGCATTGGCGGCTCTTTGATCGGCGTGATGACCTTGGGGATCGCCTCAGCCTTGCCGGAACTGATCACTGCGATTGCCGGCATTCGCAACGGCGATGCCGGCCTTCCATTGGGAACCCTGATCGGCAGCAACATCACCAACCCCCTGGTGGCGATTGGCGGCGGGGCCTTGCTCTCCACCTATTGGGTTCCCGGCCCGCTGGTCATGTGGGACCTGCCCTGGGAGACGATCACTGGCGCAATGCTCTGGGCCTTTTTGTGGTTCAACAAAGGTAAAATCGGCAAGGGCGGCGCTATCTACCTGATTGTGCTGTATATCGTATACGTTACGCTACGCACCATTTTCTTTGCGGTGGACTGAAGCGGGCGCGCAGACAGACGTGTGGTATAATAACATCATCAACCTATCCTTAAAACTGGAGTAATACCAGCCACATTGTGGATTCAATGAACGAAATAGCCTTATCCGAAGATACGCCCAGCGCAGACGAGCCGTCCAGTACGCGACGACGGATCTGCCACAGTACGCCTTGATTCCCTGACCTCTGCGATTCTTTCAGGGCCACAGCGCGTGCTGTGGCCCGTTTGCGTTCTGGCGGCGCATACGAGAATCGAGGAGGTGTCCTATGTTGTACATCAGTCAAATCCGAGGGCAACAGGTCTGGGATGCGTGGGGACAACCCGTAGGCCATTGCGCTGACATCCTTGTCGGCGCGGTGGAGCAACCCTTTCCGCCCGTGCGCGCGTTGGCGCTCCGCGACGCCGAAAACGGCGACCGCTTCATCCCCGCCGCGCAGATCAGCAGCCTCTACCCCAGCATCACGCTGACCATCCCCAAAGAGCGCCGCAAGCCCTATACCCCCACCGGCGATGAACTGTGGCTGGTCGAACGGGTGCTCGACCGCCAGATTGTGGACACCGAAGGCCGCCGCGTGGTGCGCGTCAACGATCTGCAACTGGCGCGCGTCAAAGAGCGCTACTGCCTCACCGGCGTGGATGTGGGCGGACAGGGCCTCCTGCGCAGGTTAGGGCTGGCAAAGCTCGGACGCGCCCTCTCGCGCCTCTTCGGACTCCCCAGCGAAAGCGGCGTCATCCCCTGGGAGGATGTCGCCCCTTTGCATCAGGAAGACCCACTGCGCCTGCGCGTCTCACGCGACCGCATCACGCAACTCCCCCCGGCAGACATCGCCGCCATCCTCAACGATCTCGATCACCACACCAGCGAGGCGCTCCTGCAGACCTTCACCAACGAGACCCTGGCCGACGCGCTGGAAGAAAGTCCCGCCGACGTGCAGGTCGCCGTTCTTTCGCACCTCGCTCCCGAACGCGCGGCGGATGTGTTGGAGGAAATGGGTCCCGATGAGGCGGCTGACCTGCTCGCCGACCTGCCAACCGAGACCAGCGAACAACTGCTCGCCCTGATGGAAGATGATGACGCCGCCGAAGTGCGCGCGCTCCTGGCCTATCCTGAGGACTCAGCAGGCGGTATTATGACCACCGAGTTCGCCCATGCCCCCGTCGGCCTGCGCGCCAGCGAGCTGCTCGATTATTTGCGCCGTTCGGAGGATGCGCATGAGGATGAGGCTATGTATTACATCTACCTGATTGACGAGACGCACTCCCTGTGCGGCATCATCAGCCTGCGCGATCTGGTGTTGGCCCCGCCCGATGCCGACCTCACCCCCTGGATCGAGGCCGAGCCGGTCACGGTAACGCCGCTGACACCGCAGGAAGATGTGGCCTACGCCGTGGCGAAGTACGACCTGCTAGCTATACCCGTGGTGGAGCCGGAGACCAACAAACTGCTCGGCATTGTGACGGTGGACGACGCGGTGGATACCGTTCTGCCGACGGCCTGGAAGAAGCGCCTGCCCCGCTTCTTCTGATCTCATGCATCACAAAAGGGGGATGCGTCTGGCGCGCATCCCCTAACAGCCCCTACGCCAAGGCCGATTAACGCACACCCCATCGAGCTACTGAGCTTGCTATCCAGCAAATTGTTCCCCACAACAATTTGCGTTATACTCAAGATAACCAACGTCCACAACAGCCAGGAGGAACTCGGCCATGCCCGATACAATGCCCAATGCGATGCCGCCGGAAGTCGCGCGCTATCTCCCGGCGCGGCAATGGGAGAAGCTCCAAGACCCCGCGCCCCGTCGCGGCCACCTCCTCAACGCGCTGCACCGCCTCAACTCCGTCACCTATCAGCTCGCCACCTACCTCCCCCGCCACCTGGTTGATGCGCTCCTGCAAGACCCTCGCCCAGGGCGCGTGCAGGGACAGCAGCAACATGGCACGCTCCTCTTCTCCGATGTCAGCGGCTTTACTGCACTTTCGGAGCGCCTCGCTGCGCAGGGCCAGGTCGGCGCGGAACAACTCACCACCATCATGAACGACTACTTCGCCGCGATGCTCGACATCCTCGCCTGGTCCGCCGGCAGCCTGCTCAAATTCGCCGGCGATGCGCTCCTCGTCTACTTCGCCGCTCAGCCGCAGGCTGAACAGGTCCGCTGGGCCGTGCGCGCCGCGCAGCGGATGATGCGCGCCATGCACCAGTTCAGCGCCATCGAGACCCCGTTCGGCGCGCTGCCCTTGCAGATGAAGATCGGCCTTAGCACCGGCGATTTCGTTGCCGCGAGCGTGGGCAGCGCCGCGCGGATGGAGTACGTCCTCATCGGCCCCACCGTGACCCGCGCCCTCGTCGCCGAAGGCCACGCCAGCGCCGGGCAGATCATCCTCGATGCCGCCACCGCCGCCGCGCTCCCCCCCGCTGAGGTACCCTCGTCGCCGAAGGCCACGCCAGCGCCGGGCAGATCATCCTCGATGCCGCCACCGCCGCCGCGCTCCCCCCCGCTGAGGTCGTCCCGCACGCCGACGGCTTCTATCGGCTCCAGCCCCAGCCCGATGCGCCCCTCGACGACTTCGAGATTCAGGCGACCGCCCGCCGCGCGCAACCCACCGCCGCCTGGCTCGGCGCGGACGACAAAATCTACGCCGACATCCGCCAGGCCCTCCGCCAGATCGAGACCCTCACCCCCTACATCGCCGCCGAAGTTGTCGAACAGACGCTCGCTCTGGGCCAGGAGCGCGCCCTCGAGAGCGAATTCCGCCCCACCGTCACCCTCTTCCTCAACTTCACCGGCTTTGCTGCCTGCCTCGAACGCCTCGGTTTGGAGGAGACCACCCAGCTCCTCGACGACTACTTCAACGCCATGCACATCGCCATCCAGCGCTACGGCGGGATCATCAGCCGCATTGATCCCTACAGCCGAGGCTCCAAACTTCTCGCGCTCTTCGGCGCGCCCGTCGCTCACGAGGACGATCCCTACCGCGCCGTCTACACCGCGCTGGATATGCAGAAAGCGGTGCGTGAGAACTTCAGCGCGCTCCAGACGCCCTCCGGGATTTACCGCTTCGAGCAGCGCATCGGCATCAACACCGGCGCGCTCTTCGCGGGGAACGCCGGCGCGCCCAACCTGCGCCAGGAGTACACGCTGATGGGCGACGACATCAACATGGCGGCCCGGCTGATGTCGTACAGCGAATGGGGACAGATTCTTGTCAGCAAGAAGACCCAGGAGCGCGTCGCGGCCTTCTTCGAGATGGAGGACAAGGGCGAGATTCAGGTCAAGGGCAAACAGATTCGCATCCATACCTATGCTGTGATGGGACACAGCGGTGAGATCGGGCGCACGCGCGGCCTTAAGGCCAATGCCTCGCCGCTCATCGGGCGGGATGCCGAGCTCCAGGCGCTCCAGATGCAATTGCAGAGCCTCCTCCAGGCCCAGGAGGGAGAGCCGCCGCTCCGGGGCAGCGGGAAAATCGTCACCATCATCGGCGATAGCGGGCTGGGCAAGTCTCGCTTCGTGCGCGAGATCAAGACCTGGCTCAAGGAACAGCCCGGCAGCGAGGGGCTGCTCCACATCGAAGGGCAGGCGCTTTCGTTCAGCGAGTACACGAGCTACTGGCTCGCCGCCCAGGTGATCCGGGGCGCATTGCAGCTCCCGCCCGATGCCAGCGAGAACGACGTCCTCTTTGAGCTGTGGGAACGCGGCGAGGCGCTGATGGGCCGCGAGAACGCCCGCGAAGCCGTGCCCTTCCTTGCTCACCTGCTCGGCATCGAGTTGGAGGGGGAATGGGCCGAATGGGTCAAGGATCTGGAGCCACAGGTGCGCCAGAAGCAGGCCTTCTGGGCCGCGCGGGAGTTCTTCACCCGCATCGCCCAACAGCGCCCCACCCTCATCCTATTGGACGATCTGCACTGGGCCGATGAGGCCTCGCTGGCCCTGCTGGAGAATCTGCTCTCCGTCACCGATCAGGCCCCCCTGCTCTTCTGTCTGATCTTCCGCCCGCAACGCGAGAAGGGGTGCTGGCACTTGCGTGACCGGGCCGATAGCAACTTCCATCACCGCTACACCGAGATCTGGCTGCGGCCCATCAGCGAGGAGCAGAGCCGCCAACTGCTCACCAACCTGCTGCCCGGCGCGGAGTTCACGCCCAGAACGCAGCAGGAGATTCTCGACAAGTCCGCCGGCAACCCCTTCTACCTGGAGGAGGTTGTGCGCTCGCTCATCGAGAGCGGGGCGGTCGCTCCGGTGGAGACCCGCGACGAGGGCTTCACCAGCATCGCCGACTTCGCGCGCTCGCTCAAACGGCGCGACGCCAGGCTCGAGGAACGCAAGCCCAAGAAGTGGCAGGTCACGAAAAAGATCGAGCAGATTCAGGTGCCCGATACGCTCCAGGGCGCGATCACCGCACGCATTGATCGGCTGACCGAGGACACCCGCCAGGCGCTCCAGATGGCTGCCGTCATCGGGCGGCGCTTCCAGGCGGAGATTTTGGGTTCGATAGTCGAGGCGGAAGCGGAGCTCGGCGGATGGCTGGCCCAGCTGGAGCGGAGCGACCTGATCAAGCGCACGGAACAAACCTCTCGAGATGAGACGTACATGTTCCCCGATTCATTGGTGCAAGAGGTCGCCTACGCCAATTTGCTGATGCAGCGGCGGCAAGAGTTCCACCGCAAGGTGGGTGAGGCGCTGGAGAAGACGTTGGGCGACCGCATTGAGCAGGAGTGCGCCCTGCTCGCGCATCACTTCAGCCAGAGCGACGACAAAATTCGCGCCAGCAAGTATCTGGAACTGGCCGGGCAGAAGGCGCAGCGCGATTTCTCCAACGAAACAGCGATCCAGAACTACACCCTGCTGCTGGAGCTGTGGGAGGAGCAGTACGATCCGGAGGAGATTTGGGAGCGGCGCTTCGACATCCTCAAGCGGAGGCAACAGGTCTACGGGCTGCGCGGGATGCAGCAGGAGCGCGAGAGCGACCTCAACCGCATGATGCAGCTGGCCGAGAGCCACGCCGACGACGCCCTCCGCGCGGAGACGCTCACCCAGCTGGCCGATCTCTACCAGTGGACGAGTCGCTACGACGCGCTCGAGGAGGCCGCCAACGCCGCGTTGAAGCTCCAGACCGCGCGCGGCGACGAGGTCGGACAGGCCGCGGCCTTGCAGCAGCTGGGGGTCGCCGCCTACGTGCGCGGCGACTACGAGCGCGCACGTCCGCTATTGGAGCGGGCGGTCTCCCTGCATCAGGCGCAAGGGGATACCCAGGGCGAGGCGTGGAGCGCCATGTATCTGGGCATGATCCATCTGCAAACCGGCAACTACGGTGAGGCGGCGCAGCAGCATCAGCACGCCTACGCGCTGGCGCAAGGTCGCCAGGATATGTTCCAGATGGGCATCCATCTCACCAACGCCGCCCGCGTCTCCCTCCAGCTGGGCGATTATGAGCAGGCGTTGGCGCAATTCCGCGAGTCCCTGGAGATGAAGACGCGCGTGGGCGATCGCGTGGGACAGGGCTTCTCGCTCTACGGGGTGGGATTGGCGCAGCTCTACCTGGCGCAGTACGCCGAGGCCGAGATCTCATTACAGAAGTCGCTTGAACTGCGGCATCAAATCGAGGATAAGCGCGGGCTGAGCTACACCCTGCAGGGGCTAGGGCTGGTGAAACTGGCCCAAGGACAATTCGAGCCGGCGGCGCGGCACTTCCGCGAGGCGTTGGAGCTACGGCGCGCCTTGCAGCTCCAGCTGGAGATCATCAGCGATCTGTCGTTCCTGGCGGTAGCGCAGGCGGGACAGGGGCAGCTGGAAAAGGCGCTGGAGACCGCGCGCGAGGCGCTGGCACTGCTGGAATCGCATCCGCACCACAGCGAGCTGCCGCAGCTCTACCTCAACCACTACCGCGTCCTGGCGGCGAATGATGATCCCATGGCGGAGACGTACTTACAGCAGGCCGCCGACGCATTGCAGGCGCAGGCGCAGCGCATCAGCGATCCGGCGTTGCGGAAGCAGTTCCTTGCACAGGTGCGAGTGGGGCGAGAGATTGAGGCCAGTCTCAAGGCGCTGACGGCTGGATAAATAATTGGCGCATTGCACATCGCGCGACTCTGACAGTCGCGCGATGTTTATAGCTCGGCGGTCGCGTCGGCCAGGCGACGTTCCAGCATGGCGATATTTTCACGCTTACCGGCATTCCGCAAATCTCGCGCTACTTTGGTAAAGTAAGTGTGCGTGCTCAGGAACTGATGCTGGCGGTTCAGCCATTGCAACATTGGGATCTCCATCCCATGCAGCCGCAGCTCCTCGCGCAGCGCCACGCTGGTCGCCCAGTAATCCTCGCGCCCTAGCGAGTCCAGGTCCGCATCGCACAGCAGCTCTGCCAGATAGGTGCGCGGCGCTTGCGGCATGCGCGTCGCCATGATGATATCCACGATGGCTTCAATCTGCGCGGGGCTGTAGCCGAAATCCGGCAGCGTCTCTTCGGCCAGGCGCACGGCGATGGGTTCGTTGCGGAAGTACTGCTCGATGTAGCCCACATCGTGGTAGAGCGCGGCAGTTCGGAGCAACAGCCACGCCTCGTCATCCAGCCCGGCGAGCCGCGCCAACCGCTCTGCCGCCGGCAGGACATCGTCACGGGTGTGATGGACGCCGTGATAGCCCAACCCCTCAGGCAGCTCTAGTTGCAGGCGCTGAAGGATATACTGCTGTGCTCGTTCCCAATCTGGTGTAGTCATTTCATTTCTCAGTTGCGCAACCCGCATCCATGTCTTCACTATAGCACAAAATTCCCGGAATAGAATT
>Ga0209614_1002103_pt1 | contig 13630 bp, 7 predicted proteins | sample BlaSprsedimmetaG_FD_185484 | JGI IMG/M metagenome (GOLD analysis project Ga0209614, IMG submission 185484) | Hot spring sediment bacterial and archeal communities from California, USA to study Microbial Dark Matter (Phase II) - Blank Spring... ... | reverse complement strand
TGTAGAAGGCCTGCCCTGAGGTTGCCGAAGGGTACAAGCCTATGGCCGCGTCCTCGATTTGCCCTGTATAGCGCCGCGTCGTGGGCGTGGTCCCGGAGGTGAAGCGCGTTCCACCCCACGGATGATGAGCCTACAATACAGGCGAGCGCAGTTCCGTTGTTGCGCCAGTGGCGGCATTGTACGTTTTGGCGGTGGATCCCAGGTGGTCGCCGAGCAGGTAGTACAGTGTGCTCCCATCGCGCATCGCCACCCGCTGACCGCTAGCGTAGTAGTATTTGACCAACTTCGGCGTACTGCAAGTGGGGTCAGAACACTGCCACTCGAAGTGGTTGCCCACGTAGTAGGTGGTCACGCCGCCCATCACGGATTTGACGCGGTTGCCATCACCCGTCGTAGGTAAAGCTGGCGCTGGCCGCGCCGCTTACGGTCTCCAGGCGGTTTTCGGCGTCGTAGGTACTTCCATACCTCACGTTATTCTCCCGATTCGATTCCCAATTTATCACGAACCAATTTCACAAGACTTTTATAGTTCTCTCCACTCGCCATCAAAACGATTCCTCGGCACCAGTGAATTTGCCCGTTACTATCTCTTACTGGAGAATAGTGCAGAAAGCTTATCCCCTGCTTGATTTCCACAAAGGTTGTGTCACCCCTTGGATTGAATTGTGATGTATGTAGCCACGAGACAGCTCCTTGTACATCACTCCAGGGCACAAAGCGTCGTCTAAACAGACCAGTCTTCAGCTGTAGTCCGGTCTCATCAGCTTGTATTTCAGAACATATGACATTGGCGGCGTAACCAAATGTACCTATCATCAGCAGAACAACCAAACTTAACAGGATAAGAAACCAAAGTGGGGGGTTGGTTAGTTCCATTGGATCACTCAAATAAGCGATCCAAAGAAGTGTAGTGACTCCTCCAAAGATCAAACTCGTCATAACAGCGGCCCCAGCGTAACCAAGGGCTGCTTTTTCTAATCGATGGTTGACATAGGTAATCATAGTAAGCTCTCCTTGATGCTCTGTCCTGGATTCACTTTTCCTCTTTACGGAAATTCTGACTCCATCGCTCAAGAATGCTCAATAACGGCTTAGTGATATTGAAACCATGTCCTACTTGAGCATATCCTGATACTTCAGCACCCGCATTAAGGCCAGGACTCACGTAGAGCGAAGTGACTCCCTTTTCATTTTCTTTCATTGGCGGGCTATAACCCAAAGCCAATTCCACCCCGCCACACCCGGCAACCGCAGTAGCACCGATTTCCAGGTTTGGTCCAGTAAGCTGACCACTTTCTTCTAGCCCCCAGAAGAACAAGGGTCCACCACTGACTGATCCACCCTCGGTTAATCCTCCGCCACTGATTGTGACAAACACATTAAGAAGATCTGTTGGATCAGAAGCTTTGGGGATGTATACAAAGTCTAAGTTGACATCAACAGCAGCTTTAGACAGTAACCACAGAAGAGCTGCAAGGGGTTCTGTAAATGGTGTGGGTTCTGCAATACTGGCTAAACCTGTCAAATCTCCAAAGAATGACAAAGGAGCGACAGTACCTTCGAAACGAAAACCGATTGCATCGGGCAGTAGATTTGATTCAGGATTCCCCTCAGACTCGGGAGGCCGAGGCTTATGTCCCGTGGGATCAATGTAGCGTAAAGGATTGTTGTAGTTATAGGAGTACCGGTTGAGACTCTGCGGATTGGCCGGGCTGGGCACAATCGTATCCGCCTGGATGAAGCGGCCCAGCGCGCTGTCGTAGTAACGTGCATTGTAGAAATACAAGCCTATGGCCGCGTCCTCGATTTGCCCTGTATAGCGCCGCGTCGTGGGCGTGGTCCCGGAGGTGAAGCGCGTTCCACCCCACGGATGATACCGCAGTTCCGTTGTTGCGCCAGTGGAGGCATTGTACGTTTTGGCGGTAGATCCCAGGTGGTCGCCGAGGAGATAGTACACCGTCCCCGGATTGCCCCGGCGCATCGCCACCCGCTGACCGCCGGCGTAGTAGTACTTGATCATCGTGCTCGTACTGCCGGTCCACTCGAAGTGGTTGCCGATGTAACTGACTCTGGACAAAGGCGAACCCCATACCGCAATCTCCACCCAATGGTTGCCCGCATTGGCCGTAGAGCCGTTGGTATAGTCACGCACATAACGTACACTGCGGGCGGCGAAGCGGTGCGTTTTTCCCTGTGCAGTTTCGGCATACGTCCCCTGCGTGGCGCTATCGAAAACAGTGTACCACGTGCTACCGTCAGCGCTTACCTGCGTCTTGGTATTGTTGTAGGTGCGACCATCGGCCGCATAGTGCCAGACGCGCACGGTGTCCACGCTATACACAGCCCCCAGGTCTATCTGGATATATTGTAGGCCATTTACGGACGTATAGGCAAATTCCCCGCTGCTGCCGCTGCCGCTATCAGCCCACGGATCGCCATTGGTAGCGGCTTGGGGCTGGTTGAGCGTGACGCCACTGGCCGTGGTCGGCGTGCGTCCCGCTGCCAGGTTGCGATAGGCGGCCTGCTGCACCCGGTTGCCATCGCCATCGTAAGTGAACTGTGTTACCGTGTCTTGTCCGGCGACGCTGACTTGTTCCAGGCGGTTTTCGGCGTCGTACACATGATAGAACGTGCCTCCGCTGGTGCTGCGCTTGTTTTGATTGCCATTGGCATCATAAACATACGTGTTGCTCCCCCAACTAGTGACGGCGTGCGGGCGCACGCTGTTCGGCCCAGAAGCTGGATAGGTCAGTGTCCCGCTGCCGTTGTTGAGCAGGTTGCCGATCTTATCGTAGCTATAGGTTTTGGTGCTGTACGTCCCGCCGCTGCCGCCGCTGGCCCTGGCCGTCTTCAGGCGGTCCAGTTCATCGTAGGTGAAGGTCTGCACCTGCACCGTACTGGCCGTCTTGTAGTCGTAGATGTTCGTGACGTTGCCGACCGTATCATAGAAATAGCGCATATTTTGTAGAGAGGTCAAGTCACTCGATATGCCGGTTCTCAAGTACTGCAACCGTCCCTGCCCGTTGGCCGTTGTCCACGGGTAGTAGACGTAGTCTTGATGGAGGGTGTTCGTGCCGAGTACACGCAGGTCCACGCGCCCCGCCGCGTCGTAGGTGGTGCTTTGGACATACGTATACGTACTGGTTTCCACTCCCACAACGCTGTTGAGCGCCCCGTTGGCGGCGTAGGTGTAGTTGACCTGCTCGCCCAGCCCGCCGGTATTGCCGCTGGGGTATTTCATCCACGTGACGCGGTCTATGGAGTCATAGCCCCATTCTGTCTTGAACGTTCCCCCGCCGGTGATGTTTTTCGTCTCCTGCTTCACCCGCCCGCGGTTGTCATACGACCAGGTAGTGCTGCCGCTGCTGTCGCCCATGGCGGTGCGACGGCCTTTGCTCCAGGCCTGGGCCTGTAACTCCGCATAGTAATCCAGGTCTTCGACGCCGGTATACACCTGGTTCGTAAACTTCCAGCTTCGTCCACTCCACGTGGTGCGGGATTCGGCGCGCACAGCGCGCACGGACGGGTTGTCACGCTCCCACAGATCCACCTCGAATTTGTTCGTCCCGTCGATCTTCAACACGCCTTCGTACCACACGTTGGCCTTCAGCGTTAGCAATTGAACCAGGCTACTGCTCGTCCCTTCATAGACGTGCCGGTAGATCTTGCCGCCGCTGATGTAGAGTCCCCAGCGCCGGTAATTCGACTGCGCCCACGTGCCACTGTCCAGGTACAACGTTGCAAGTGCATTGGTTGAATTTAGGCGGAAAGCGAAACGTACCGCCTGCCCATCTCCTATAGTTGTTGTGCGCCGTACATTAGTGTTCCAACTACCGTTGCCGGTGATGTGCGTTTGCCCACCGGAAACCGTCACGGTCCCGGCCTTGCTCCATCCCGCGGGCAACGCGCTGCCGGCGAAGGCGTCGTAACGCAACAGTGCGTTGTCGTAGGTGTAGATGATGCTATCCGTGCCGCTGCACGCGCCGCCGTAGTTCTTGCTGATCAAGCGGCTCAATGGATCGTAGTTGAAGGCCGTCACGCAGCCGCGCGCATCCGTCTGCGTCTTTAGATTGCCGGCGTCGTCGTACTGGTAGCTCCACGCGCCCATATCGGGATCGACCATTCCCGTCTTGCGACCAAGGCCGCTCTCGTCGTAGCTCATTGTGGTGCCATTACCCAGGGCGTCGGTGACGGTGAGGAGGTTGCCAAGAATGTCATAGGTATAGCGCGTGCGAGCGTAGTAGCTGTTCTCCAGCGTCTCCCAGTTGAGCGACGTGGTATGGCTCCCCTCGTACTCGCGCACTTCCGCCAGTTGCCCGTAGCCGTCCACCACCGAGATTTTCAGATGGCCCAACGCATCCAGAGTCGCCGTCTGGCGGCCGTAGTAGCGGATGTAGGTGCTGGCCCCATCCGGCGCGGTGGTCTGGTTGACCTGACCCACGGCATTGTATTGTGTAATCGAGTGCGGCAGACTGGTCGAGGCCGGCACATAACCGTAACTGCCATACCCGCCATTCTCGCCGTGCGTCCCATAGTAGGGGACCCAGGTTTTCACCGCTTGCCCTAGCGCGTTGTACTGGGTGGTATTGCGCACTTCTTGCCCGTTGTCCGCTTTTTGATGCACTTGAATGGTGCGCCCAAGGCCATCGTAATAGGTTTCCTGCCAGAGGATGCTGTTTCGTCCCAGATACTTGATGATGCGCTGTTGCCCGATCGTGCCCTCTCCGTAATAGTTGATGCGTCCGGATACCTGGGTATCTCCCCATCCCGCATCGTCCGGCATACGGACTTTGACCAACCGGCCATAGGGATCGTAGCTATAAGCTGTGCGAGCGCCGTTAGGGTCCTTGACACATTGGACTTGTCCGAACAGGCCGGATCCGCCGCTGACAGCTGAGTCTTCGTTGACGTCGTAATAGTACGTGTAGGTGCACAGATTCAACCCGTTGGGATCGGCGCAGACCTTGATGGGGAAGTGGTGATAAGTACCGTCGTAGGTGATCGCTGTGATGGTGCCGTTAGGATCGGTTTCGGAGGTCACGTTGCCCCAGGTATCGTAGATATACGTAGTAATCGCCCAAAGGCCGCCTTTGCCGCGTTGTACCTTGGTCAAACGCCCCAGCGTGGGAGGCGTAGTATAGGAGCTGGCATAGTCATAGTAATTGATTGTCTGCGTTTTCAACTGTGGTCCGGAAACATTGGGAGTAATGCCTTCATGAATATTTTCCCACGCTAAAGCATTCACGATCCATGTGGTGGTGTTGGGATAGTAAGCGCGATGGATGCTACGCTCGTCGCCCACATCCGTCGTACGACTTACGTTCACTGCATCGACGTAGATCGTCCCGCCGCCGGCCAAAAGGCGCAAGTGGACGCGCACTTTGCCGGTGGCGTTGGCCGTATAGTTCAACGTGACGCTCTGCCAGGCGTCGCCCGGCGTTATACTTGTGGTTCTCGTATTTGAACCCGCCGTATCGTGCAACCACAACTGGAAACGCGCCGTAGTGATACTCGCCCCCTTGACCCACACGCGCACGGTGTAGGTTTTCCCCGGCAACAAACCCTCGACATCTTGAAAAGCGCCCCCATCGGTAGTTGCGCTTTGCAGTTTCAAGCTGCGCGAACCGGCAAACGCCGTATCCTGGCTGATGCTGGCAGGCGTCGGATTCCAGAAGTAAATCCAATTCGCCGCCCCCGCCTCGAAACCGCCGTTCACGACACGCTCCTCGGCGCCATACTGGTATTCCGCCGTGACGTTGCCGAAGGCATCGTACGTATAATCGGTGCGCGTGGAGGCCGGTCCACCATTGAAGTAGGTGGTCTGCATCTGCTGTCCGGCGTAGGTCAGCGTGCCGCGATAGGCGGCCTGCACCCCCCAAGCTGTATCCTGCTGCGCCACTAACGTTCCGGCAGGATTGTACGTCTGCACGTTGTACGCGCGACCCAGACGTTGGTAATCCAGGTGATAGAAATGCACGTGCCGGGAGAGCTTCGCACTGTCGTAATCGTAGTGCTCCACAGTGACCTGACCATAACCGGCCAGGGTTTTGCTCTCGCCTGATCCTAGCGGATTGTGACAGGGCTGGTTGACGTGATCCCAACAGCCGTTGGCGTAAGCGTAAGTCGTGCGCGCTGTATGGCCCATCCCATCCAACGTGCGGGACTCGGTCACGATGTAACTGTGCGGGATTTGATAGTTGCCGTGCCCGTCGCGCGCGTAGTCGAACTGGCTTACGCCGCCATAGCCGTTGGACACCTGGTAGAGGCGGTAATAGGGGTATGCGGATTGCCACCACGGTTGCATCGCCCAGTGATAGGCCGTCCAGTCGCTCTGGTTTTGGGGCAACGGGCAATCGCCCGACATACTGGGATGCCACCAGCAGGCATATTTGTTGCCGTGCTTGCCGTCGGCGCTGAGTTGCTGCGCGTACACAAACGTCGTCACCGGCAACGCCGCCGGCTGGCCGGGGTAATATTCGGTGATGCTGGTCAACAGCCGGCTAGGGATGGCATAACTCGGTACATTCGGGCCGCGCAGTACATTGTAGCTCAGGTTATACTGGCGCACCAACGCTGTTTGGTGCCAGACCTGGATAGCCGAAAGATAATTATTCTGCCACAGCAGCGTCCCGGAACAGTTTTCCACCGGACCTACCGACAAGTCCCCGCCCCGTTGTGCGCGCACGAGAACAACCTTGTCATGGCCATTAGTGGTAAAGTTGTAACGAATTTCGCTCAGGTAACTGGCGACATTGTACCCCTTGTTGTGCGTCTGCAGTGAGGTGTCACCGGCAGTGTAGTACAGCGTGTTGGATTCCGCATAGTCATATTCCATCCTGTGGTTAAACGCATCCTCTACCTGCCGCACGCGCCATCGGTAGGTCACATAGCCCGAAGCGTGCCCGGCATAATAGTCCGCGTCTGGCCTCTGTCCGCCGGTAAAGTATTGTCCGCTCCACCAAAACATCTCACCCACGACCTGCTCGGAACTGACCGTGTCGCCTAGCCGGTAAGTAAGCCCTTGTGGGGTGCGAATGATCCAGTATTCACCAGTCAAATTGTTGGGGGATGTTCCACATTCCGGCAAGGCCGTGGCAAAATCATTGCACCGCACAATATCCAGACCGGAGTAATCCGCCGTATAGTAACGGCCATACGCCGCAGGATATCCCGAATCCTTGATAAGCTGGTAGCTCGTGCCATTGAGTGACAGAGTGAATTTGTTTTGGTACCCATTGTAGTTTTCCTCGCGTCCGACCTTGCGCACCACTTCAATGGTATCCACACTCCACCCCAAACCGGCCCAATCGGATTGGATCCACGACATCACCCCATCCACGCGCCGGCTATTGTACGAAAGCGCGATCTGCGGCTGCAAACCACCGGCGCCCGGTATAACTTCGATGGGATAAGAAAAACTCGCCGCCCCACTGAACGTACTGACTTGCGGCGCGTTGTACAACAAGTGCCACCCACTGTTCAACGCGCCGGCCACGCCGGTCTCCCAAACCGAGAAATGGTCCGCTTGAGCCGTCAGCGTGCCGGCATCGGCGTCGGCGCGTACCGGAACCTGCTGCCACTCGCCAGTCTTCTCGTCCAGATAAGCGAGATAGGGCCAGTGATCGAAGCTGGGGGTCAGGTCCAGCAAGCCGCTCACGTTGATCGTCACCGTCACCGGTGTATTGAGCGGCAGGAGGGTTCCATCGGGCGCGTAGAGGTCGAGTTCGAAACGTTGCGCCGCACCGCGTCCTTCCACCGCTCGCTGAAAGCGCGGCGTATGGACCACCGTCGCGGCCTGGGTTACCACCCCCTCGGGGAATGTTACCTGTACCCGCCCGTCGGCGGACTGCAGGCGACCGCCGCGCGCGTCCACCTCCGCTTGCGCCGGAAGCGATACCCACACGGAGGCGCGGGCTGTAGCTTGTGTACTTCCGGCATCCACCAACGCAAACGCGACCTCCACAGTTTGGCCGGGCTTTCCGGCGGCACGGAATTGCAAACTGTAGGTTACAGCACCGCCAGGCTCGAGCGCCGGTAATGCAACCTGTAATTCGCGTGAGACATCTGTGTATGTCCATTCAGAGCGCTGCGGGAGCCAGTGCAACTCGGTTGGGAGCGTGGCCGTCACCGCTGCCGCGCTGAGTCGCTCGGCGGTTTCCGGTTGATGCACCGTTACCGTAAGCGTCACCATCTCACCTGGCGCGACACATTCCGGCATTACCTGGATCGACATCGCCGGCGCGCGCGTCGTATCGATGGAAGTCGGCGGCGCTGGGTCGGCGACACCGCCTGTGGGCGTGAGAACGTCAGTCGGAGTGAGCGGGGGTGTTTCGTCAAGAGACGCCGTCTCGTCAAAAGACGCTGTCTCTGCTAAAGATGCTACCTCTGTTTGAGACGCTATCTCTATCGGGGAAACTGTTTCTGTCAGGGGTATCGTCTCGACCAGAGACGCTGCCTCTGCAAAAACGTCAGTTTCTGTCAAAACTGCGGGGGGGGGGGGCGGAAACCGCGCCGGCCAAACCGGGCGGCAGAATGAGCGTACACAGCACAACAATCGATACAGCCTGATACAACCGTCGGGACCAACACACACGCATCATCTCGTGACCTCCTGAATTAGTACCTAACCACGCCAATCCTTGCCCAACGCACAAGAAAACGGGCGTCGAAGGCCTGTTGGGTTCCGGTTCACCCGGGTTAAGCTAGAAATAGCAGTATCTGCTAAACAACAAAGACAGTCGGATTAACCTTGGATCGGCCACACTATGATGCGGGGAGTTACACAAACCACTATAATGTTATGATAAGATTGTACAAAAGAACCGGAAAAACGCAAGCGACCGCTCATCAACGATCAAAGACGTGAGGAGTAAGTCCACTTTACCAGTCGTATACCACCACCAACACCCGCCCATCCGGTGCAGGTACCGCAGTCGTCGTCCCGCCGGGATAGGCCGCCTGTACCGCTTGTAGTTCGGCCAGCCGTTCCGCGACGAAGGCGAAGCGCGCCAAATGGCTCACGCCCTGCGGCATCTCGCCGGGCAGCACGTTCACGCCAGGCTGGTCGCGCAGCAGAAAAGCCAGGCTGCCGAAGTCCCAGTAGAGCGCCGGCGGCCCGAAGAAGTAGATGGGCGCTGGCTCGCCCGGCGGATGGGGATTCGCCAGCACAAACCGGGCGAACGTGGTGGCGACTTCCGCCGTGGGATTGCCGTAAGTCCGGCGTGGCGTGTAAATGTTGAAGTAGAAGCCGAGGTTGAACAGCACCGCCGCCAGCAGAAACGTACCCAGGAACAGCGACGCAACATTGGATAACGATAACCGGCCCGACAGCCTCTTCCAGGCCCACGCAGGTTGTGAGGACGCAGACTGTGTGCGCACAGTCACCCACCGCTGTGTCACCAATTGCCAGAGCGCCTCCACCCCCCACGCGGCGAACAGTGTCACCGCCGGGATCAGTAGCAGGCCGCGCTGGCTGCTCGGCGGATTCTCGGTCAAGGCCCAGGCCATCACCAGCGTGGACGCAAACCACAGCAGCGTCAGCGCGCGGGAAGGCCAGCGCACGCGCAGCAGCGCCGCCACAACGCCCACGAGCATAAACGCCCCGGTGATGAAGTCCACCAGCGGGAGTTGCGGGAAATACCAAAAGGTCGGATCGAACGTGAAATGGAACGCCGTCGCCGACTTCCACAGTTGTTGCAGCAGCAATGCGACCGTCGATTTGCCCGTAGCGGCTGCCGCCGCCGTCATCCACCCGGAGGCGAAGACGCTCACCGCATTGTACCGCTCCGTCAACGCCAAGGGATGCACAGAATACCACCCCAGTAACGGCAGCACGACGACCAGCCAACCGCCCGCGAACAGCCCCAATCCGCGCCAGTGCCGGGCCAGGAAGCGCGGCTCGACCAGCATCCGCCACACGACAATCAGGCCGAGCAACAACGTGACCCAGCGCGCGCCGAAGTAACCGTACCAGCCCACCCCCGCCACGAGACCCGCGAGGCCCCACAAACAGGCGCGGCCCTGTAACGCGGGCGCTACCCGGCGGTCAGGTTGCAGCGCCAGCCACACCAGCCAGAGCGCCAGCGTGCCGATCAGCGGATCGAAAATCTGGTTGGAAGCCAGGCGGCTAAAATGGATGTGGTAGTGCGAGAGGGCTAGCAGGAGCGCCGCCAGCCAACCCACCCGCCGCCCACCGAGCGCCCGCGCCAGCAGGAACGTCGTCAGCACGGTGAGCGTGCCTGCCAGTGCCGAAAGCATCCGCCCGCCCGCGATCGTCGCACCGAAAACCCGCATCGCCGCGCCATACACCAGAAACGACATCGTCGGGACGGAATACCAGCCGGTGGCAAAAGGGTTGTCGAGCGGGCGCTCGATCAAGCGCAGGCCATCCAACAACTGCGTGCCCTCGTCGCCACCGAGATTCGCCGGAATATGGCCCAGCGCCACAACCCGCACCAGGAATGCAACAAGGAGTAGCACCACCAGCCCGTACCGCTCTAATGCAAGAAAATCGCCCCAGCGTTTATTACGCAGCAGCGGGACGAGTAACGTAGCGGCGAAATACGCCACAGCAAACAGCCACCAAAGGAAAAGCCCGGTGTAATCGCGGGGGACAATGTCCCGGCGCGCCGCCAGGGCAACAATCGCCGCCACGAGGAGCATCGCCACCCGCCCCCACCCCGCAACACTGCGCGGCAGGACATGTGTCAGGTCAATCAGCGGACTTCTTTCACGCGTGACGGTGCGCCAGAGACGCCACAGCAGTCCCAAAACGGCGAGGCCCAACAGCAGAAAAGCGTCCCACACGTAACGGTGGGACGCCAGAAAATAAGTCGCTATCAGGAGCAAGACAAACGCGAGCGCGGTAAACCCCATAAACCTTATCTACCCGGATTGAGGAAGGACATACGCTGGCTGTCAGGCCCGGCAGAGCTGAGCAATCTGATCAACCGTAGTGCGCGCGTGGTGGCGCATCAGTCCCAGAGGCGCAGACCCGCGCACCGCGACGCCCATGATGGCGTTGACCTCCACACTCAGCGCGTAGAGCATATAGTCGCCCCCCGCGATGCTCTGCTCGAAGCGCACCTGTTCGCGGCCCAAAATGCGCGCGACCTCGGCGGAGGTACGCCAGCCATGGATGATCGCCCGCGAGATGGACTCGGCTTCGAGCTGTTCCAGGCCGCCCACCCACGTCAACAACCCACCGCCGAACGTCAACAAAACCGCATCCGCGCCCACGTCGTTTAGCAGGACATTCATCGCCTGCTCGACTTCTACCCGGTGGGTGACGAAGGCGTCGTAGGAGATGCCATAGCCGGCTACTTCTTCTGGGATAATGGACGGAGCCTGAGCAGTAACCGGTACAGGCGGCTCTCGAACAGGAGTGGGCTTTGGGGCAGGCGGTCTGGCTGGCTCGACTGCTTTAGGTGGTTTGGGGCGTGTAGCCGGTTTGCGTGTTTCCGCACGCGGCGTAATCGTGATAGCCGGTGCAACATCGACCTCTGGCCCGAAGATGTTCGCCTCCGGCGACGCGGCAGACAGCGCGGAGGGCGCAGACGTACTTTTCTCAACCGGCGGTACCTTCGCGGGTGTAGCAGGAGCAGCTCCATCCATAGGCGCCTCGAGCGCCGCCTGGATCAGTCCGGGAAGTTCAGGCAAGAAGAAGGGCTTGGGTAGCACCCCTTGCACAGCGACCGTCGCGGCCTGAGGCGAAAGCGTTTCGCCCATCAATGGAATCAGCATTAACCGCATCGTCGCATCTGTCTCGCGTAGCGCCTGCGCTAACTCAATCGCATCCGGATCGGCCAAAGCCATATCCAATATCGCCAGATCGAGGTGCTGTCGTCGGGCCAACATCAGCGCGTCCGCGCCGCGCAAACACATGTCGACTGTATACCCTTCGCGTTTCAATTCCTCGGATAAGAGAACCGCAAAAGGCTCATTAGGATCCACAACCAATATTCGCATAAACCCTATCCTCAAACGTGATTCGTAAATCGCAACTCGTGATTCGTGAATCATGATTCATGATTCATGATTCATGATTCATGATTCGTATTGTAATAGCGCCGCTGGAAAAGGCAAATTGCGTGGTAGAATACGTCTGAGGAGACGAGGCAATGAAACGACCTACCACGTACGCCAAACACCACGGCTGGCTGATCCTGCTGTTGATCACCATCGTGCTCGCACCACGATGCACATCGCGCACGCTGCCGCCCGCCACGCCGGACATCGTCACCGAACACCTTCACGCCGCCGAAGAACACATCGCCGCCGAAGAACACATCGCCGCCGGAAAATACACCGCTGCCGAAACCGCTTACCGTGAGGCGATCCAGGCCGCACCCAACGATCCGTACCCAATCCTCAAACTGGCACACCTCTACCTGCTGTGGCAGCGTCCACAGGCCGGACTGTCCGCACTCGACGAAGCGCTGCGCTGTGGTGCAGACGCGCAAGAGCACACAAACTTGCGCCTGGAATTGCTGGCACTGGCGGGAGACTGGCCTCAGGTCATCAGCGAAGCCAGCGAGCGCCTGCGGGCGTACCCGAACGATGGCGTAGCTCTCAAACGGCTCACCGAAGCCTATCTACAAGAGTACCAGTGCGTCGCCGCCGCGACCATGGCACAACGCTGGCACGAAGCTGCCCCCGACGATCGCGATGCAGCCCTCACCTGGAGCTTGCTTGTGCCGGACACCCTGTCACTATGCGAAACAGAGGCGCATCTGCGCGAAACAGAATTCTGTACCCAAACCGGTGACGAGAAAAATCCTGATATGGCGTTGGCTGGCGCACTCATCCGCAACGGCAACTGGCCGCTGGCAGCCTGCGTGCTCACACGCGCCGTCACACGCAGCACCGCCACTGCCGAAATGCACGCCTGGCTCGGCGAGGCGTTGACGCGCGTGGGACGACCAGATGAAGCGCAGAAACACCTTCTCGCCGCGACCACGCTCGCACCGGAGTCGCCACTCGGTTGGCTGCTTCTGGGGACGTATTACCTAAGCCAGCAAGAGACCGGCGCCGCACGAGAAGCCTTGCTCCGCGCGCGTAACCTCGATCCACACAATCCAGCGCCATACCTGGCACTGGCCGAAGCCACAGCCCAGGCCGGGCGCTACGATGAGGTCGATGTCTGGATCGCCGCCGCGCTCGATAACGCTCCGACCGATGCGGACATCGCCAAGGCCGCCGCGCGTTTCTACCTGGAACGCCATCTCATCCACGTGAAATATCCCTTCCGCGCCATCGAGAGCGCGATCCAACTCGCGCCGGATGACGGTGAGGCGCAAATGCTCCTGGGGGAGTTCCGGTTGATAACGGGCGATGACGCCGGGGCGCTGGTCGCGCTGGATACAGCAGTCAAACTGGCCCCAACCCTGGGACAGGCGCATTACCTGCGCGGGCTGGCGCTACAATCCGCCGGAAGACACGACGACGCGCAAAAGGCCTTCGTCCGCGCCGCCGACCTGGGCTACCGCCCCTGACACCCTGTCTACTGTCTACTGTCTACCGTCTACTGTAACAACAAACGCATCCTCACCGGTAGGCAGCAACAGGCGCGGCCCACCGAGCACGTACAGCCCCACACGGATTTCGTAATCACCCGGCGCGGCGTCGCCGG
>Ga0209614_1002102_pt1 | contig 13652 bp, 9 predicted proteins | sample BlaSprsedimmetaG_FD_185484 | JGI IMG/M metagenome (GOLD analysis project Ga0209614, IMG submission 185484) | Hot spring sediment bacterial and archeal communities from California, USA to study Microbial Dark Matter (Phase II) - Blank Spring... ... | reverse complement strand
CAACTTTTTCAAAAAGAACATCGGCAGTTATCTCAATGTTATGCGAGCCTGTAACTGCCTTTTGGCCGGTTACCGAAACAACCAGTGTTTCAATATCTGCCCGGCGCAAAACATCAATTATACTAACTGCTTCTATTTCTTCAAATCCTTCGGCTAAATGAACCGCTACTTTTGTTTCCATAATTCAACTGTTTTTGGTAAAAATAAAAAAAGATCCCCGGAAACCGAAGATCTTTTCAGATGAGATTTTATCCGTGTTTTAATTGTTTGAATATTCGTGCAGCGATTTTTCCAGTTTTTTGCGGGTGAAGAAAATCCGGCTTTTTACCGTTCCAAGCGGTAAATCCAGTTCTTCAGCTATCTCCTTGTATTTGTAACCGTCCAGGAACATGGTAAACGGAATGCGGTATTCGTCTTCCAGTTCGTCGATGCTTTTGTGAATTTCCTTCGTGCTGTAAAACGAGTCAGGTGCCGGATAAACTTTGTCTTTCGAAAACAAAAGGTGGAAATCGTTGTTTGAGTCATCAAACGTGTTCCTTGTTTTTACATTCCTTCGGTAATCGTTAATGAAGGTGTTTTTCATGATGGTGTAAATCCATGCCTTAAAATTCGTGTTTTGGGTGAACTTATCGCGATAAGTCAGCGCTTTCAACATGGTTTCCTGCAAAAGATCGTCGGCCCGTTCCGAGTCGGAGGTTAAACTGAGTGCATAATAATGCAGTTTGTCTCTTAATCCGAGAAGTGCGTTGTTAAATTGAACTTGAGTCATGGCGTTATAAATTTAAAGTTAATTATTAATTTTTCTTACAATTTGTCGAAACAAATATAGAAAGTGTAAAACAAATAAAAAAGATTTTTAGCTCTTTTAATGGTTGATTTTATCTATTTCTGATAAAGAATACTTATTTCGTGCAAAGAGGCTATTTGCAAATCACTCTGTTTAAATAATTTCTATGTGATATTAAACAGATTTTTATCAGGGTAAATCACGATTGATTGATAAATGTTTTATATTTGCGGCTTCAATTTTTAAATGGTTAGATTTCCAATTATGAAGATTCAAAAAAGTAAAATGCCGGGCAAAAATTACCTGGTTTTCAAAAAATGGGGAAGAAAATCCTACGCTTTGTTTTCCATTTTGCACAAAACAGTTAAAATTTCAGTATTGTCGGTTTCTTATTTTTTGGCGGTTCCGGTTTTATCATTTGCAATGGAAACAGATACAACAAGGCAGGTAAAAATGGAATTTGATTTGGAGGAAATTGAAGTTTCTGCTTCGCGGGTGCCTGCGGTTTATTCAGAAATTGCACGAGTGCTTACTGTAATTACCGCCAAAGAAATTGAGCAGGGACCGGCAACAAGCTTGCAGGATTTACTCGAACAGGTTTCATCAATTGATGTAAGACAACGGGGTGCCGGAGGAATCCAGGCAGATATCAGCATCCGAGGCGGCACGTTCGACCAAACTTTAATTCTCCTGAACGGCATTAACATCACCGACCCTCAAACCGGACATCATAATTTAAATATTCCGGTTAGTTTATCCCAAATCGAACGCATTGAAGTGCTCAAAGGTCCTGCTGTCCGTATTTACGGACCGAACGCTTTTTCGGGTGCCATTAATATTGTTACCAAACAAAATACGGGTAACGAGCTTTCTGCTTTACTTTCTGCAGGAAGTTTCGGATACTTTAATTCCAATCTTTCTGCCGGTTTTGTTACAGGGAAAATGAATCATTTGCTGGCCGGTAATTATAAAAGTTCGAAGGGATACATTAATAATACAGATTTTGGCGTTTCCAATTTATTTTATTCAGGAAAGCTAAATTCAAAAAAAGGAAAATTCTCTTTACAGGCCGGAATGACAGATAAAGGTTTTGGTGCCAATAGTTTTTACACTCCGGTTTATCCCAATCAGTATGAAAATACGCAAACACTTTTTTCATCAGCCAGATTCGAATCTTTTACAAAGTTGAATTTAACTCCGGTAATTTATTTCCGCAGGCATTCCGATAAATTTATGTTGTTCCGGGAAAATCCGCCGGAATGGTATCAAAATCATAACTATCACCGAACTGATATTTGGGGAGCAAATTTAAATTCCTGGTTTCTTTGGCAGGCAGGTAAAACCTCTTTTGGAACTGAATTCAGGTCTGAAAAAATTTTAAGCAATGTTTTGGGCGAAGAAATGGAACCCCAAAAAGTGCCAGGCGAAAATGCATTTTTCACCAAAACGAAAACCAGGAATATCACTTCACTTTTTGCAGAACATATTTTTTATCTGAATCGCTGGACAATTAGTGCTGGAGTTATGGGAAATCACATTTCGGATAATCAGGCGGGTTGGAATTTTTTCCCGGGAATTGACGGCAGTTATCAGTTGAGTCCATCGTTAAAACTGGTGGCTTCGTGGAATACCTCATTGCGGATGCCAACTTTTACCGATCTTTATTACTCCGGGCCAACCAACCTGGGAAACCCCGGCTTGAACCCGGAAAAATCAAAATCACTTGAAGGTGGAATTAAAATGAATTCTGCATTGGTAACCGGACGTTTTGTTGTTTTTCATTCAAAAGGGGAAAATATAATTGATTGGGTAAAATCCGAAAGTGATGAGTTGTGGCAATCGACGAACCACACTACCGTTCAAAACAGCGGATTTGAAACAGATGTAAAATTGCTTCCGTGGAAAATTTTAGGAAAAAACTGGCCGGGAACCTTTCAGTTTGGTTATTTATACAACAATCAAAGAAAAATTGATAGCGAACTGATTTCTTATTATGTGCTTGATAATTTGAAACATAAGTTTGTAGCTTCAGTAAACCAACCGGTTTTTGGAAATGTATTTGCTGATATCAAATTCATATTTCAGGACAGGGAAGGAACTTACACGAGTTTTGCAAATGGAAATTACGAGGCCGAAACCAGCTACAAACCATTTTGGCTGGTTGACTCAAAGCTAAGTTATCAGATGAATAAATTCAGGTTATTTGTTTCTGTCAATAATCTGTTCAACAGGGAATATTTCGATCTGGGAAATGTGGTTCAGCCAGGGCGGTGGGTTACAGCTGGTATATCGTTTCAAACAGATGCAAAACGTTAATGGATTAAAGCATCAACCGGAATGCAATACTGTAACCTATGCCAGACCGGTCGGGGAAAGTACCTTTGTAATCATAGCTCGGTTCAATCACATCTCCGGCTTCGTTTAATAAAACTGAGTTAATAAGGTGATACCAGGTAACCGAACCAATCAACTGGAAGTTGTGCCGGAGGTTAATACCCATGCGGGCGCCTAATTCAACAAAATTGGTTGACAACAGATTTTGGGATTGTGTTTGCCTGGTAAATTCCATTCCATATCCGGCATAAGGCCCCCAATGCATAAAGCGCAACGGATAGTAGTCTTTTCCAATACCTATACTCCCGCGTGTAAATGTAAACTGATCCGTAATTTCATCAACGTTTAAGTTATTTTTCTTCTGTCCCCCTTCAAAATAAATTTTTAGCGAGGTTAGTCCTTTTCCTGATTTGCCGGGCAAAATCATATCGCCCATGGTTTTTGAGAGGTAGTATTCAACACGGCCGGTGGTTGCAGAAAGGCCGTTGAACGTATTTCCTGCAATGAGGTTAAGCCCGATGTCACGCCTGCTTTTTATATATGTATTGCTAATTTCAATTTTTTTACCTGAAATCTGATAAAACGCAGCCAGGTTTTCTTCGGTTAAGGGCCCGACAGAACTCCTGGGGGCTTTCATCGATTTTAATACGGCAATCTGTTTTGGGTTTGTGGTTCCGTTTTTAAAATTTTCGTATTCATAAACAACAAACCGGTGATCAAATTTGAGCGATTGCTGTTTAGAGCCTTTGGCCTCAGTATTCGGGTTTAAACTGCCTGTTGTTAAGGTCTTATCCGGAGTGAATGTAAGCACTTCTGATTTTTTTGGTCTCTTAAGAATGGCCTGAGAAACGTGGTCGTAAGTAGAATCCTTTCCGGGTAAACCGATTCCATTGACAGCAAATAATGTATAAAAAAACGAAGCGGTAAATACTAATACAAATTTCATAAAAAGGCAATCTCCTCTGTTTCTGCTAACAAATATTCTTCTCTTGATTTTGCTGCGAAGATATTTGAAATGAAACAAAAATCAATACAAAATGGGTACTTAATTTTCTTTCCAATTTTTATTGGAGGTTTATTTTTGGGGTTACTTTAAAATTGTATCTTCGCACTAAAGATTTGAAACATGTTAAAAGGAATAATAGCCATTTCAGGGCAGCCCGGATTGTACAAAATGGTTGCCGAAGCAAAAAACAATATAATTGTTGAATCTCTCGATACGGGAAAACGCATGCCCGCCTATTCAACCACTAAAATTTCAGCGTTGGAAGACATTGCCATTTACACCGATGTGGCTGACGTACCTTTAAAAGAAGTTTTTCAAAAAATTTCTGAAAAGGAGAACGGAGGGGAGACCATCAGTCATAAATCATCCGCCGATAAGTTGAAAAACTATTTTGGCGAAATATTGCCTGATTATGATCGCGATCGGGTTTATGTTTCCGACATTAAAAAAGTGCTTCTTTGGTACAATATTCTTCATGAAAAAGAGATGCTCGATTTTTCGGAAGAGGAAGAAACAGATGAACCGCAGGGAGAAGATACCGGGGAAACCTCAGAACAATAATTTGTGGTTAAAGGCTTTTTGCCGGTTTAGTTTGTCATTTTCGATTATAAGCAATTCGAATAGTTTGGCAGTTGCAAGTGCATCGCCGGCAGCGCGGTGTCTTCCGTTTATTTCAATTCCCAGTTCAGCACATAATTTTCCCAGCGAGTAGGAACGATGTCCGGGAATCAGTTTTCTGGAAAGTTGCACTGTACATAAAGTTTTGCGCTGATAATCGTACCCCAGCCGTTTAAACTCTTCTTTTATGAACTTATAATCGAAATGAACGTTGTGGGCTACAAAAGTTCTCCCGGCAGTCATTTCAACCACTTTTTTTGCAATTTCATAAAATCGGGGAGCATCTTTCACCATTTCATTGGTTATGCCTGTAAGGCGGGTTATAAACAAAGGGATGTCCATGTCGGGTTTTACTAGCGTTGAAAAGGTATCGGTTACCTTATGCCCGTTGTGCAGAACTATCGCAATTTCAGTGATTTGACCAAAATGATAGCTGTTACCAGTGGTTTCAATGTCGATTATAGCAAACAAAATTGGTTAAAACTGTTTTTATTTTAAATAAATATTTAAATTTGTTAAAAATTTGCTTTTAAAATCTTACAAATAAAGCAATAATATAGTTTTGAAAGATTGGATTTAATTTATAAATTGCCTGTACAAATAAGAACACTAATTAAAAAATAATGATTATGAAAAGATTTACTCTGCTTTTTCTTTCCCTTTTTATTTTGGGAAGTGCATTTGCCCAAAATGCAGATAAAAAATGGGCCATTGGTTTAGGGCCGGGTATTTACCAAAATTTAGAGAAGAACGAATTAGGTTTCATGGGTGATTTTTATCTCAGCCGTTACCTAAGTCCTTCTTTCGACCTCTTGTTAAAGGCTCCGGGAGGATTTTACAACGATGGTGTTGATTTTTTCAATCCTTCGCTAAACCTGAGGTTTAAGTTTTTTAACGGAAACATTCTGTCTGAAACCAGCTCTATCCAACCTTATTTGTTTGCCGGACCGGGAATGTTATGGGATAATATGGACAACGGTCTGAACTTTAATGCCGGGCTGGGTTCCAAATTTCCATTGAGCCCGAGTACCTCACTTTATCTGGAAGCAGGTTATGTACATGGTATTGATGGAGAAAGGCACATCAACAATCAGTTAACCGCAGTTCAGGACAATCTGCTGAGATTAACGGGCATTATTGAATTTGCTTTTGGTGCAGCTAAAGATTCTGACGGCGACGGCGTTCCTGACAGAAGAGACAGATGCCCCGATACTCCTCCGGGGGTTCAGGTTGACGAACATGGCTGTCCGCTCGACCGTGACGGAGACGGCGTTCCTGATTACCTCGACAAGTGTCCTGATGAGCCGGGATTGCCTGAATTTGACGGATGTCCGGATCGTGATGGGGACGGTATTCCTGATCACCTCGACAAATGCCCGGATACTCCCGGATTGGCCAAATTTGATGGATGTCCTGATACCGATGGTGACGGCGTTCCGGATCACCTGGATAAATGCCCTGACACCCCGCGTGGTGTAGCTGTTGACCAGCATGGCTGTCCGCTTGACAGCGATGGCGATGGCGTTCCTGATTATCTGGATAAATGTCCCAATACTCCTCCTGGGGTAGAAGTTGACGAACACGGATGTCCACTGGAAGAAGAACTGCAAATTCCGGTTATTTATTTCGATTTCGATAAATCCGAACTTAGGCCTGAAGCCAGGGCAGTTCTCGACAAGCTGGTTGAAACACTTAGCAATGCAAGAGAATACAGCATTGTGGTGGGGGGTCATACCTGCGACATCGGTACCGGAACCTACAACATGAAGCTTTCAGAAAGAAGGGCACAATCAGTTGTGAAATACCTGCTTTCAAAAGGCATCAGCAATGCTTACGTTGGCTCTAACTACTATGGTGAAGAAAAACCTGCTGTTCCCAATAATTCTATCGAGAACAGAAGGAAAAACCGCAGGGTTGAGTTTGAGGAAGCTACAATCAAAAAATAAAACGTATTAAAATATATGAACAGAAAGCCTTGCCGTTCGGCAGGGCTTTTTGTTTGCATAAAAGTTACATCGCTGCTTTTCCCTCCAATTCCTGCCATCTAAAATCGTAAAACATTATCTTTGTCGCTCTAAAAATTTCTTTCTGTATGAATATTGAAAAAATGATGCATTCTGCCGTTTCAGATGCAATAAAAACGCTTTATAATTTTGAACCCGCTGAAGGAACAATTCAGCTGCAAAATACCCGTAAAGACTTTGAAGGAGATATTACCCTGGTCGTGTTTCCTTTTTTAAAACATTCAAAAAAACGACCGGAAGATACTGCCACCGAAATCGGACAATTTCTCCGGGAAAAAGTTGATGTGGTTAAATCCTTCAATGTGGTTAAAGGGTTTTTAAATCTGGTAATTGATGATTCATACTGGTTAACTGATTTGAAACAAGCTTGGAATGATGAAAACTTTGGTTTTAAAAAAGCGACTGGAAAGCCTGAAGTTGCCATGATTGAATACTCTTCACCAAATACCAATAAACCCTTGCATTTGGGGCACATCCGAAATAATTTGCTGGGATATTCATTGTCTGAAATTTTAAAAGCGAATGGATTTGAGGTAGTTAAAACCAATATTGTAAACGACAGGGGGATTCATATTTGCAAATCGATGCTGGCCTGGCAGAAATGGGGAGAGGGCAGAACCCCGCAAAATACAGGAATAAAGGGCGATCACCTTGTGGGAGAGTTTTATGTAGAGTTTAACAGGCATTACCAGCAGGAGGTGGAGGTGTTAGTGGCAAAAGGAATATCTGAAAAGGAAGCAGAAAATCAGGCTCCGTCTATACTGGAAGCCCGCCAGTTGCTGCGCCAATGGGAAGCCGGCGATAATGAAGTGGTAGAACTTTGGAGAACGATGAACCAGTGGGTTTATGAAGGATTTAATGAAACCTATAAACGCCTTGGAGTTGACTTCGATAAAATTTATTACGAATCGGAAACCTACCTGGTAGGAAAAGAAGAGGTGCTTCGGGGATTAAATGAAGGAATTTTTTATCAGAAAGAAGATGGTTCGGTTTGGGCCGATTTAACTGATGAAGGCCTCGACCAAAAACTGCTTTTGCGCAGCGATGGCACTTCGGTTTATATGACACAGGATATCGGAACGGCAAAGATGCGGTTTAACGATTACACGATTGACAAAATGATTTATGTGGTTGGAAACGAGCAAAACTACCATTTTCAGGTGCTTTCTGTTTTGCTTGATAAACTGGGATTCGAGTGGGGAAAAGATTTGCATCACTTTTCGTATGGTATGGTAGAATTGCCCACAGGAAAAATGAAGTCGAGAGAAGGCAAAGTAGTTGATGCCGACGATTTAATAAATGAAATGGTGCAGGTTGCCCGGAAAATGGCAGAGGAGCTTGGAAAGCTTGATTCTCTCTCTGAAAAAGAAGCAGAACGTACCTACGAGATGATTGCTTTGGGAGCTTTGAAGTACTTCATTTTAAAAGTGGATCCAAGAAAGAATATGCTGTTTAACCCGGAAGAGTCGATCGATTTTAACGGGAATACAGGAGCCTTTATTCAATATACCCATGCGCGAATTCAATCTGTTTTACGCAAAGGAACAGAAAAGAACCTCAATGTTGAAAAAATTGATGGTTTGAAGCCGGACAGTGTGACAGCTAAGGAGAAGGAACTGATGAAACGGATAAGCACCTTTCCGCAGGTGGTAAAAGAAGCCGGGGGGAGCTACAGTCCGGCACTCATTGCCAATTACTGCTATGAGCTGGCCCGCGAGTTCAATCAGTTTTATTACGATCATCCCATCATTAACGAAACAAATCCAGGGCAAAGGGAATTCAGACTCATGCTTGCCGCTGTTGTTGGGAAAGTGATTCAGCGCGGAATGAAACTGCTTGGCATAGAAGTTCCCGACAGAATGTAAAAAAAGGGGGCTGCACCACCCCCTTTGTAAATAATTAACCGATTTAATTTAATGGTTGAAGGAAAAAGCACCTTCCTATTAAAATGTTCTGTTTTTAAGGAAAAGGTAACCCTCAAAATCAAAAAAATCTGGTTTTTTTTAATCAGAACCGGTAACCGCTTGTTTTTCAAATTCTAAGTTTTTCATTTTTTCAAGCTTAAAACTCCCATGCGGCACTAAAATCAGGAATAAAATAACCCTGTGGTGTATGTGTTTGTATTTTAGTTATTTTTGCTTGTTTTTTTGTATTTGGTGAAAAATATTTTTCACTTTTTTGCAAAATGAGGGTTACCTTTTTTACTTTTAACGAATAATATAATAGACGGACATGAAAAATTACAGTGATGAGCAAATCCTGAAAGGGATATTAAGACATGATAATTTAATATTGCAATACATCTACAAACAGTTCTATTACCAGGTTAATTTATTTATAAAGAAGAACAGTGGTAATGAAGATGATGCAAACGATATATTTCAGGAGGCGATAATAGTCATCTACCGTAAGTTGAAAGAAAACGATATTGTTTTCGAAGCGAGTTCTTTTCAGGGATACCTTTTTTCAGTATGCCGGTTTTTATGGCTTAAACAGCTCGAAAAGCTACGCATTGAGCAGGAAAAAATAAATGATTCCTTGCCATTCCAGGAAGATGTTTACGACGATAACCTGGTGGAATTGGTAGAAAAAAATGAAAGGTATGGTTTATACCAGAAACATTTCAAAACCCTGAGTACAGATTGTCAGAAATTATTGCAGTTATTTTTCGAGAAAGTCCCTCTGTCTGAAATTGCACGGATTATGGGCTACAAAGGCGAAAAATATGCCAAGAAAAGGAAATTTAAATGCAAAGAACTTCTGATTAGCAGAATAAAGCAGGATACAGAATTTAAAAAAATACTTGAAGATGATACCTAAAACAAGATTTTTTGAGTTGGTTGAAGAATATTGCATGGACGCACTCAACCAGCAGGAAAAAATCGAATTTGAAACAGAACTGAAAAGCAATGGCGAATTAAGTGAAGAAGTAAAATTCGAGAGAGAGATGCAAATGGCAATCTCGGAAAAAGAAGTTCTTAACTTGCGGGAAAAACTGCAAACAGTTGCAAAACAGACCAGAAGCGGAGATACCCCCTTCGACCTTCTGGAAGATTTTGAAAACATCAGACAGCTCACCGAAACACTTCCCCCCGAAGAATTACTCAAATTTTATGATTCGTTACCCAAGGCACATGTTTATCAGCACGAACTGGTTTCAAACGAAAACATTCACGAATTTTACCGGGAGCAGGAAAAATCAGCGTTTGATAATGATGCTCTGTTCGATGAATGGGACGATGACGAGATTGAATTTGAAGGACTCGATGAAGCTCTGTTAGAGAAGGACATTTTAAACCTGCGCGATACCTTAAATAAAGTCTCCGCATCTGTAAGGGAACAATGTTCGGTAGAAGAAATTGACCGGTACCTGAACGGAGAACTTACCGGGCAGGAACTTGAGCGTTTTGAACATGAATTGAAAGTAAATAGCATTCTGCAACGTGAAGTGGAGTTGCACCGGGAGGTGAAAAATGCCTTGCTGGAAGTAGATATTATGAACCTGAGGGGCCAAATGGCTCACCTGATGAAAACAGAGACCTCCTGGAATGTCAGTGAACAACAAATCGAAGATTATATTGAAGGAACACTTGAAGGCGCCGAGCTGGAATCGTTCCTTTTCGAATGGAATGAAAATGCCGGGCTCAGAGCCGAGGTGAACCTGCGTAAGAATGTGGAGAAAGCCCTTGAGGAAAAGGATATTTTTACACTAAGGGATAAATTGACTGGGATTAGTAAGGAGCTGGAAGGCAGGGAAATAAAATCATTGATACCCGAAACAAAAGTGCACTCATTGCACTGGTGGAGGGCAGGAGTGGCCGTTGCGGTTATTCTGCTTGCGTTTGCAGGGCTTTTTAGAAACGAATTTGGAAATATTAACCATACCTATAACCAGTATTATCAACCGCCGGAATGGGCACCTCAAAGGTCGGTTACAGCCGATTTGAATGTTTTGCAGCAAGCAAACGGTTACTTCACTGCCGGAGAATATGACAAGGCTCTGCTTTTATACGAAAAGGCCATTGGTGAAAACGACGAAAAATTTGTATTCCAGTTTTACAAGGCCGCCACACTGCAAAATCTCGAAAAATACGAAGAGGCCATTCCTGAATATTCACAGGTAATTACCCACGGCGATAATATGTTTGTGGAAGAAGCCCAATGGTACAGGGCACTTTGCTACCTGAAACTGGGCAAAAAAGATGTGGCCCGTGAGCAACTGGTTGCCATTATGGATAAAAACGGATTTTATAAAAACGATGCAAAAGCAATCATTCGCAAAATGAAATTTTCAATGCGGTAAATTTGATTCGTTAAACTTGATATCAACACATTCATTCATTCATTCATTCATTCATTCAACAAACGTTCTTTACAAATTTGAAAAACCGAAAAAAGCAAAAGCGTTAAAATTGAAAACCACACATTCTCAAATAGAAACGCTTTGAAAAAAGAAAATCGCAGAAATAAAAGGAAACGTTATTTTGAAAACCACACATTCTACTTTTTGTAACGTTTTTTACGCGCTTTTTTCATTCGGATAAACTGGTCGGCAGTTATTACCAAAAGGGCCAAAATAACGAGGCCCATAAAGTAATAGTCATAGCTTCTGAAAAGGGTTTGTGCGCTTCCTATGCTCACATACCCCAGCCAGTAGTGAGGATGGGCCATTCGCGGATTGGCGTCCTCAAGGTATTTCAGTTTGGCCAGCCGGAGCGATTCGTCTGTCGTTCGTCCTTTCTTCAGGTTTTGATAAAAGGAACTCATGATTTTTGTTCCTGCATTGTCTTCCACTTCCCAGAGGGTCATTACAATGGTGGGACAGCCTGCATATAAAAATCCCCGGGCCAGACTCATCACGCCTTCACCCTTGCGCAAACTTCCACTTCCTGTATTACATGCACTTAGAACTGTGAGCCTTGCATTTAAATCGAGGTTATATATGTCTGCCGTGTTCAGCCAGCCGTCGTTATCTGGCATGTCTTCCCTGTTTTGGGCAAAAGCAAACCGCGAAAATGCCGGCAATGAATCGTTAATAAATGCATGCATGGCCAGGTGCAGAATGTCATGGTTTTGGCTGTAATTCCTGAAATTCTGTTCCGTTGCGTCATCTCCCCTGAAAAGCCGTGTGTTTATCTCTTTCGAGATGATATCCACCTCCTTCTGAACTCCGGGCAAAGGAACCAGAATCAGTTTTTCATTTTCAAAAACAACTGTATCCGATTGATATTCAGGAGCAAATGCGATGATTCGGTTTTTTGCTTTTCTATTTTTCCGGTTGAATTTAAAAAGCAGGTTGGCCGAATAGGCATAATTTACAGTGTTGGTGCGGATTAGATAGGGGAGTTGATTGAACTGAATCTGGCCGGTTGTGTCTGGCATTTTGGTTAATAGTGCATCAAACGGAATGTAACTCAGTTTTCCGTCGGGAATGATGGTTATTTTTTTGTTCTGTATCTCACTTTCAAAAGGTTGAATTAGTTTTTGATACAAGTGATGGGCTGCTGCACAAAAATTCTTTGAATCTTCATTTCGGGTAAATAAGTAGGCCGGATTCGACATGAACCGGAAAGTTGTTTCAATGGACTGGATAAAAGCAGAATCGATATTCATTTTATGAAAACCTTTACTGCCGGAGGAAAAGACGAATGCATACAATTCGGGCACCGGTTCGGTTTCGTTTAAAACATATTCAATCAGCACTTCGTTGCTCCTGATGTTCTGCTGCACTTCCTCGTGGTGAATACTGTTTCCTGCATACTTCAGTTCGTAATAGTCACTGTAGTTCCTTTCCAGGTATTGACTAAGTTCGTCGCGCTGCCGTTTCAATTGAAACAGAATGGAATCTGTTTCGTTAATCTCATGGTTGTCAGTATTTTCTGATCGTCTCAGGTTGTATAGTTTTTCTGTGTAACTGGTTATGCTGTAATTGAGGGTTCTTTCCAGATTGGTCAGGCTGTCGGGTATCAGGCTGCTCTCTTTGGCCAGCTGATCCGATAGCCGGTCGAAAACCGAACTTGCTTTCATGCGCTCGGCATTCTCAAAAGCAAAGCCGGCAACTTCCGGTTTCCCATCCATTTCGTAAGCTTTGTATGCGGTCTGAACAATTTTGTGAAAAGTTGCTTCCTCCAGTTCGCTGAGCTGGATTTTGTTCTCGTCGGAATAAATTTCTTTCCTTGCCTGTTGTATGATATTTGATGTAATTTTATAGAAATCAATAGCCTGGTAAATCGATTCTTTTCTTTTTGGGTGCCTGGTGTCGGAATAAATATCTGCAATTTGTGTATAGGTGTCTGCAATTATTTTTAGCAAATCGAGGCTTTGGGTGAGCGACAGGGCATTTTCCAGGGAGGTAACAGAGCCGGAAAGCCTTTCTGCGTCCACACCGAGAGCTCTGAGGCCTTTTTGGTAGCTGCGAATGGCTTCGGTTAGGTTCGATGTTTTTTGTTCTCTGAAAGCGTTAAAATCATTCGTTTCCACCTTTTTCCCGGCATGAAGGTTTCCAAGTATGAAATAATACTCTGCCAGGTTGGTCCCGGAATCTTTTTCAGTTAGCACAATAATTTCCTTCGCCTTCTCAAGTGTTTCCGCCGCTTTTTCTGTTTCCCCGGCAGAAATCAGAAATGTGGTGAAATTCAGGTACTCAAAGGCCACATACATGTCGGTTTTGGAATAAATGCTTTCTGCATACCGGATGGCCTGCATGTATGCCTGTGTAGCTTCTTCTGTCCGGTTTTGGGTTTGAAATATGGCCGCTTTCAGGCTCAGGAAAAACAATCGTGTGTCGGCATAGGCATTATCGCTGTATTCTTCGATAATCTCCAGTGCTTTCGTGTAATTGCCAGTTAGGAAATGGATATTAGCAACGTTATAATATATGTCA
>Ga0209614_1002101_pt1 | contig 13657 bp, 14 predicted proteins | sample BlaSprsedimmetaG_FD_185484 | JGI IMG/M metagenome (GOLD analysis project Ga0209614, IMG submission 185484) | Hot spring sediment bacterial and archeal communities from California, USA to study Microbial Dark Matter (Phase II) - Blank Spring... ... | reverse complement strand
GGGTTACCTTGGCCTTGAACACCGGGCTGTACCGCTTGCGATGCTGCTTGCTCATGGTCATCTCCTTTTTTTGAGGGTGACTCAGAGCTTAACCCATTGTCCAGTTTTTGGGGACCACCGCAGATGGTGGTGGTCCCGCAGAAGCAGGGCGCAGGCCAGATTGACCAGCAGTCCCAGCACCGCCACCGTGATTGCTTCGTTGAACTGAATGGGGCGGGGATCGAGCAGGCGTTGTCCCGATTCCATGAGCATCATCAGGGCGACCACCGCCAGGGCCACCGCCCCGGCAAAGCCGCCCAGCACCCCGACCTTGCCGGTGCCGAAGGTAAAGGCCGGCCGAAAATTCCCGGAACTGCTCCGGTGCCAGCAGATCGATTACGGTCGCCTCGGGGTAATGCTGGCGAAGCCAGGTTGATTTTCCGGTCCCTCTCGGCCCGAAGAGAAAGAAACTCTGGGCCGGCGCCTTGAAAAAACGAGATAGCTTTTCCATTTTCGCTTCCTTTTTTGAATTTACAATTCACAATTTACGCGAAGACAGGCTGAATGCAAGCAGAAAAAACCGGAGGTTATTCGTGACATCAGTCGGAAACTGGTAGTCGGCGGCGGGGTAATGGCCCGGCTGGACAAGACCTTTCCCACCAACGACTGCTCGCTCTGCATCCTCGCCCCCAAGCTGGTGGAGGCAAGCCACGACCCCAATATTTAGGCTTGTTGCCGCCAGGAGAGTGACACCTCTGTTCAAAAATCCGAATAACACGAAATACAGGAAAATAATTTTTTAGGGCTTGACACCAGACCAGATCACCCGTAAGGTATTACGCAATTTTGATTCGTGTTATCACCCACTATCAGGCGGGGGGGGGAATGAAAAGAAAAGAGGAAAAATCAAGCAAATTCATGATATTGGCCACTTGGTCGGGCATTTTCCTGGCCTGGCCGGGAATAAGCCTGGCTGCCGGCTCCGGCCACTTGGTTCTGGAAGAGATTCTGGTAACCGCTCCGGCCCCCAATGCGCCGGCAGCCCTGGAAATCGGGAGCAAAAGCATTGAGAGCACCACCAACTTCAACATCTCCGACGCCATCCGCGATCAGCCGGACATCACCAGCAGCCGCCGGGCCGCGGTGGGCGATACCGCCGATACCGTGGCCATTCGTGGCCTTTCCGGCAACCGGATCATGCTCAACATCGACGGCCGCAGCGTCAACTCGGCCGGGGTGGTGGGCGGTCACTATATCGACTGGGGCACCCTGCCCTTGGACAATATCGAAAAAATCCAGGTCATCCGCGGCGGCAGTTCGGTCCGCTACGGCAACAACGCCCTGGGCGGAGTAGTCAACGTCATCACCCGCCGTCCCACCGAGCAACCAACCATCACCCTCTCCGGCAACCTCGGCCATAACGATGATTTCACCACCCAGAATTACCGCCTTACCCACTCCTACCGAGTCGGTGCCTGGGCTATTCGGTGGCCGGTAGCTTCCAGAAGAGCGGTGAATATCTGTGGAACAATGATTTCGAGGGGCGCAACCTCAGCCTGGCGGCGGAATTGGACACCATCTGGCAAGGCCAGTTCACCTTCGGCATCCAGTATGCCAACGCCGAGCGGGGCTTCATGCGCAACAACCGGCAATCGACCAATCCCGATAACCCCGGTTTCCTGCAACCTCTCGATGCCCGTTATCCCGTGGCCTTCGGCGAGAACCTCAGCGGCGGGGGCGGCAACGCCTTTACCCCCGGCCCCGGCTCCCACTGGGACAAAACCAAATACTATTTCGATCTGGGCTACAGCCAGCCCATTGGCGACACCCTGGCCGAGCTTAAAATCTACAAGAATTACGAAGACCGCGACGAGAAAAGTTATTCCCGGGCCGGGGTGGTGGCCGGATACGGCGATGGCGCCCTGGTTCTGGACCGGACCGTCGAATCGGATCGCTCCTACGGCGGGGTCTTTACCATCAGCAAACCGCTGGGAGAGCACGAAATCCTGGTCGGCGTTGATCACCAAGTCCTGGCCTATGGCGATATCACTATCAGTTCCGTGGACAACACCTACAACACCACCGGTTTCCCCGGCTGGGTCTGGGGCACCACCAGCTACCAGCCTTCCCAGAAAGGCGAAACCTGGGGCTACTATCTGCAGGATGACTGGCGGATTTCGGACCGCCTGCTGCTGACCGCCGGGCTCCGTTATGATCGCTACCACAACCAGTCCATCAACGGCAGCACCTTGCCGAGCCTGAAAGATGACGCCGTTACTCCCCGGCTCACGGTCTCCTACGACCTCACTTCGGACGACAAGGTGACGGTGGCGGCCTATCAGGCCATGCGCACCCCCGGCATGCCGGAAACCTACTGGTGGGCCGAAGGCGACACCAATGGCAACCCCGCCCTCAAGCCGGAAAAGAGCAAAGCCCTGGAGCTGACCTACCGCCGCAACTTGCCGGGTTCCGGCTTCCTGCGTCTGGCCGCCTATCACTACAAAATCGATGATTTCATCCTGTTTCGCTTCGATTCCGGCGGCTTTCGCGGGGTTTACAACCTGGATCGGGCGGTGCTGCAAGGAGCCTCCCTGGATGGCCGCCTGGAGTTGACCGACTGGCTCACCGGCCGGGCCAACCTCACCCGGCAGCACAGTAAGAAAGAGGGTGATGCCTATGACACCGCCGGACTCTCGGGCGAGATTGACTACCTGCCGGCCTGGAAGGGCAATCTCGGCGCTGAAATAAAGCTGCCTTGGGAGATGGTGTTGAATGCCGATCTACGGTATGTCGGCAAGCGGGAAGGGATTTACTCCTACAGTGCGGGCTGGCCAGCGGTGACCAATTTCAAGCTGATGACGCTGAGTTCGCACACCACCCTGGATCTCGACCTGCGAATTCCGGTGATGAACAAGGGTGAGATCGGTCTCTATGTCGAAAATCTTTTCGACAAAAAGTACGAGGAGCGCCTGGGCTACCCAATGCCGGGCCGGATGATCGGGGCGACTTTCAAGATTAATTTCTGATCAGGAGCTAACAGATGTGTAAAAGAGCGACCGCCTGGGAGCGGTGTATCGAGTTTCATGGCCACAGCTGCCCGGGGCTGGCCATCGGCTATCGGGCGGCCCTGGCGGCCCAACAGCATCTGCAACTGGCCTTTTCCCCCGACGAGGAGCTGGTCTGCGTCACCGAAAACGACGCCTGCGGGGTGGATGCGATTCAGGTGCTCACCGGCTGCAGCATCGGCAAGGGCAATCTACTCTATCGTGACCTCGGCAAACAGGCCTTCAGTTTTTTCAACCGGGCCGGGGGGAAGCGAATCCGGATCGTGCTCAAACCGGGGGTTTTCAAGGAAGGAGTCAGCCGGGATGAAGTGCAAAAGATGATCCTGGAGGCCCCCGAGGATCAGTTGTTTGCCTTCAGCCAACCGGCGGAGTTACCCCCGGAGCGAGCCCGAATCTTCACCAGTGTGGTTTGCGCGCAGTGCGGAGAGAGCACCGCCGAGCATAAAATCCGCCTCCATGAAGGCAAGAAGCTCTGCCTGACCTGCTGCCCCGATTACTCGCGGGGGTGGTAGATGCTTGCCTTGATGAAAATTATGCTGCTTCTGCCGGTTCTGGGCTTTGCCCTGCTCGGTTTCCCGTTGCCCGGCCTGCCATTAAGCCCCGTAAAGGTCCAGGCCGCCGAGGCCACCCGAACTCTGATCGACATGAGCGGCCGTGAGGTCACGGTGCCGGCCGAGATCAAACGGGTGGTGCCGTTGGGCGGAGCCCTGCGTTATCTTGTCTATCTGCGCAGTCTCGACCTGGTGGTCGGGGTTGAGAATATCGAACGGCGCTGGACCTCGCCGGGCCGTCTTTACGGCCTGGTTACCGCCGCCCCGGCCCGGGATCTGCCGCTGATCGGTGAGGGCGGACCCGGCCGACTGCCTGATTACGAGCAGTTGCTGGCGGTTGATCCCGAGATCATCATCACCATGGGCATGGAGAGGGATCAGGCTGAGGCGATCCAAAACCGCACCGGCCTTCCGGTCTTCACCCTCAACTACGGCGAGCCGGGGGTGTTGGAGAGTTCCACTCTAAAAACCGCACTTAACCTACTGGGCCAACTGCTGGGGCGCGGTGAGGAGGCATCCCGCCTGAGCTCCTACCTGGAGGATCTGGAGGCCGACCTGGCCGCCCGCCGGGCCATTGATCAGGCCGATAACCCCGCCGCCTATGTCGGCGCCATCTCCCACCGGGGCACCCGGGGCATCAACAGCACCCAGCCCGGCTACCCTCCCCTGGTCTGGGCCGGTGGTCGCAATGTGGCCGCAGCTGAAAACGGGCGCGGCGGCCATATCTTTATTGATCCCGAGAGCTTGTTGCTCTGGGACCCGGAGACGATCTTCATCGATGCCGGCAGCCTGGAGCAGGTACGGGAAGATTACCGGCGTAATCCCGGCTACTACCGCGCCTTAAGTGCCGTCCGCCGGGAGCGGGTTTTTCTGGTGATGCCCTACAACTTTTATCACACCAATATCGAAATCGCCTATGCCAACGCCTATTTCATCGGCCAGACCCTCCACCCGCAGCGGTTTAACGAGATCGACCCCGCCGCCAAAGCCGATGAGATTTTCCAGCACTTTATCGGCTTGCCGGCCTACGAGGCGTTAAAGGGGGAATACCACGGTTTCGGCCGGGTTCGGTTCGGGGAGCGGGATATTGAGCTGCGCTGATGATCGCATCGGCCGCCAGTACCAGCAGCTGCTCCGACAAAAGGGGCTGGCCGTGCTGCTGCTGGGCGGCGGCCTGGCGCTGCTGGCTTTCTCTTCCCTGAAGACCGGTTCGCTGCCCCTGACTTGGGGAGAGATCATGGCCGTTCTTCTCGATCCGGAAGCGGACGCCCGGGCCGCTCATGTAATCCAGCAGATCCGGCTGTCCCGCACGGTGGCCGCTCTGCTGGCCGGAGGCGGCCTGGGGCTGGCCGGGGTGATAATGCAGAATGTGCTCAAAAACCCCCTGGCCTCGCCTTTTACCATCGGCGTTTCTCAGGGGGCCGCCTGTGGGGCCGCCTTCGCCATTATCATTCTCGGGGCCGGCACGATCCAGCAGGACGGGAATACGGGGTTTCTCGCCGGCTCTTCCCTGGTGGTGCTCTCCGCTTTCGGCGGGGCGATCCTGGCGGTGGGCTTTATTCTGGTACTGGCCTCGCTGGAGGGAGTCAGCACCGAGGCGGTGATCCTGGCGGGGGTGGCGCTTTCCGCCTTTTTCGGGGCCGCCACCATGCTGCTACAATATTTTGCCGACGATCTGCAACTGGCCGCCTCGGTCTTCTGGACCTTCGGTGATCTGGGCAAGGCCGGTTGGGCGGAAAACGCCTTGATGGCGGCGGCCTTTATCCCGCCGCTGCTCTATTTCGTGGCCGGACGCTGGAATTTCAACGCCTTGCAGTGGGGGGACGAGGTGGCGGCCAGCCTCGGCATCCGGGTAAAACGGCTGCGGGTGATCGCCATGCTGCTGGCGGCCCTGACCGTGGCGGTCAGTACCTCCTTTCTCGGCATTATCGGCTTTATCGGCCTGATGGCCCCCCATTTGGCCCGACCCCTGGTGGGCAACGACCATCGTTTCCTGATTGCCGCCTCGGTGCTGATGGGCGCCCTGCTGCTGCTGGCCTCGGACATCATCGCCCGCACTCTGCTGGCTCCGGTGGTGCTACCGGTGGGCATCATTACCTCCTTTGCCGGGGCGCCGCTCTTCCTCTATCTGCTGATCTGCCGGAGGCGCAACTGAGTTATGCTGGTGCTTGATAGAATCTCCTTTTCTTTCAAAGGCGCCGAAGTTTTGCGCGAGATCGGTTTTGCCCTGCAACCGGGGCGATTGGTGGCCCTGCTGGGGATCAACGGGGCGGGCAAATCGACTCTGCTACGGACGATCAACGGCCTGTTGCCGCCCCAGCAAGGGACGGTGCTGATCGACGATATTCCCTTAACCCGGCTCAGCGGCCGGGAGGTGGCCCGGCGGGTCGGATACCTGCCGCAAAAAAGCAACGGCACCGCCGTCTGCACCGTCTTCGATGCCGTCCTGCTGGGCCGCAAGCCCCATTTTAGCGGCAGCCCGGCCGCCAGGGATCTCAAACTGGTGGAACAGACCCTGCACACCATGGGGTTGGAACGCCTGGCCCTGCGCGATACCAGCCGGCTTTCCGGCGGCGAGCTCCAGCGGGTAATGATCGCCCGAGCCCTGGTGCAGGAACCCAGGGTGCTGCTGCTCGATGAGCCGATCAACCACCTCGATATCAAAAACCAACTGGCGACCATGTCCCTGCTCAAACGGCTGACCACCGAGCTGAACCTGGTCACCGTGGTGGTGCTCCACGATCTCAGCGCCGCCCTCCGCTTCGCCGACCGCTTCGTCCTGTTGCAGGATGGCCGCCTGTACGCTTGCGGCGACCGCCGGGTGATGAACGAGACCGCCATGCGCGAGGTCTTCGGCATGGAGGCGCTGATCCGTGAAGTGGAAGGCATCCCGGTGGTCCTTCCCCTGGCCCCCTGCACCCCGTAAAGCGCAGAACAGGGCCGCACCGGCGACATTCCCAGATGGCGTCAGTTATTGAGCAGCCCCGCTTGGTGTATCGATAAAACCGATGATATTGTTCAGTTTAATCAATATTAACTATTAGACAAGCGGCGGCAAGCAAGGCATAGTTGTTGCCGTTTTGCTTTGTCCGGCTGTTCCCGGGCAGTCACCCCTATTACCTGGAGAATCGATTTTGCAATTTTTCATTTCCCATTGCTGAGCAAGCCAATCCGCCCCGGTTCGGGGCGGTAACCAAAGCTGTTGTTCAGCCGGCCTTCGCCTCCCCCCTCTTTTCTGATCTCTCTCTTCCTGCGGATCAAGGCCGGGAGGTGCACCGGCCCCACAGTCATCCGGAGGAATATAAAATGAACGCTCCCCAATCCGGGAAAAGTGAAGCCGACGCCACCAGGGTCTCATCCGGCTCGGTGCTGGTAGTCGGCGGCGGGGTGGCCGGGGTTCAGGCCGCCCTCGACCTCACCGAACTCGGTTTCAAAGTCTATCTGATCGAAAAGAGCGGGGCCATCGGCGGGGTAATGGCCCGACTGGACAAGACCTTTCCCACCAACGACTGCTCACTCTGCATCCTCGTCCCCAAGCTGGTGGAGGCGGGCCGCGATCCCAATATCGAAATCCTCACCCTCTCGGAATTGGTCGAGCTGACCGGTGAGCCGGGCAATTTCACCGCCCGCATCCGCAAGCAGCCCCGCTACATCGACGAGGAGGTCTGCACCGGCTGCGGCCAATGCACCCTCTACTGCCTCAAGCAGATCGGCAACGACTTCAACGAAAACCTGGAGCGCAACCACGCCGCCCATATCGACTACTCCCAGGCGGTGCCCGCCTCCTACTATATCGACGCCAAGGCCTGCCTGCGGCTCAATTACGAGACCTGCGGCCTCTGCGCCGTTGCCTGCCGGGCCGGGGCGATCCGTTTCGACGACCGCGAGAAGGTGCTGGATCTGAAAGTGGGGGCGGTGGTGCTGGCCCCGGGTTTCGGCCGGATCAGCGACGAGGTTATGGCCCGTTACGGTCTGGGCAGATTTCAGGATGTGATCACCGCCTTTGAGCATGAACAGCTGATGTGCGCCTCCGGCCCCACCGGCGGCGAGATTCTTCGGCTTTCCGACCGGAAGCACCCCAAGAAAATCGCCTTCATCCAGTGCATCGGCTCCCGTAACGAGAATTGCGGCAACAACTATTGCTCCTCGGTCTGCTGCATGTACGCGATCAAACAGGCGACCTTGGCCCGCGAGCATGATCCGGAGTGCGAAATCACCCTCTTTTACATGGATATCCGCACCCACGGCAAAGGCTTTGACGCGGCCCGGGAGCGGGCGGTACGGGAAGGAAACTTCCGGGTGATCTACGCCCGGCCGCCCCGGGTGGAGGATGTTTTCGGCGGCGGCCTGCTCCTTACCTGGGCCACCGAATCCGGCCAGCATTTGAGCGAAAAATTCGGTCTGGTGGTGCTCTCCCAGGGGCTTGAGTCCCCCGACGGGGCGGCGGAACTGGCCCAGGCCGCCGGGATCGATCTCAACGAATACCTTTTTGCCAAAACCGCCATCAACACCCCGCTGGCCACCAGCCGGCCCGGAGTTTATGTAATCGGGGCCTTCCAGGGGCCGAAAGATATCCCCGACTCGGTTACCCAGGCCGGCGGGGTCGCGGCCCTCTGCGCCGGGCAACTGGTCAGCGGCCGGGGCAGCGAAACGATCAAGGCCGTCTTCCCGGAGGAACGGGAGATCAGCGCCGAGGAGCCGCGAATCGGGGTCTTTGTCTGCCACTGCGGGATCAACATCGGCGGGGTGGTCAAGGTGCCCTCGGTGGCCGAGTACGCCCGCTCCTTGCCGGGGGTGGTCTATGCCACCGACAACCTCTACTCCTGCTCCCAGGATAGCCAGAAGCTGCTGATCGAGACCATCCAGCAGCACCGGCTCAACCGGCTGGTGGTGGCGGCCTGCACCCCCCGCACCCACGAGCCGCTTTTCCAGGCCACCATGCGCGAGGCGGGCTTGAACCGTTCGCTTTTCGAGATGGCCAACATCCGCGACCAATGTTCCTGGGTTCACATGCACGAGCCCGAAGCGGCCACCGAAAAGGCCAAGGACGCGGTGCGGATGGCAGTGGCCAAGGCGCACCATCTCACCGCCCTTGCAGAGCAACAGTTGCCGGTGACCCCCTCGGCCCTGGTGGTGGGTGGGGGGCTGGCCGGGATGAGCGCCGCCCTCGCCATTGCCGAGCAGAGTTTTGAAGTGACCCTGGTGGAGCGGGAACCGGAGTTGGGGGGCCGAACGGTGCTGCTCACCGCCGACCGTTTCGGCCATGATCCCCGCCAGAGGATGGCGGAGATGGTTGCCGCCGTCCGGCAGCATCCCAAAATCACCGTCCATACCAAGGCGGAGATCGCGGCGGTCTCCGGTTATGTGGGTAACTTCACCACCACCGTGGCCACCGATCAGGCCAGCATCGTGGTCAACCACGGGGTAATGGTCATCGCCACCGGCGGGCGGCCGTATGCGCCAAGCCAGTATCATTACGGCCAGTCGCCCAGGATTCTCACCCAGCTCGAACTGGAAAAGAAGCTGGCCGGTAAGCAGCCCTTGGCCAAAAACGCAAGCCAAGTGGTGATGATCCAGTGCGTCGGTTCTCGCGGCGAGGATCTTGCCTATTGCAGCCGGGTCTGCTGCGGCCAGGCCCTTAAAAACAGTTTGCGCCTCAAGAAGCTGCGGCCGGAGCTGGCAATCACCGTCCTCTACCGCGATATGCGCTCCTACGGCTTCCTGGAAGACGACTACCGGGCGGCCCGGCAGGCGGGGGTGATCTTCACCCGTTATCAGGTGGAGCAAAAACCGGAGGTGACCATTGGCAAGGGCGGCAAGGGCAGCGCGGTCAAGGTTCGCTACCACGACCCGCTGCTGGCCGAAGAGGTGGAGCTTGCCGCCGATCTCCTGGTGCTCTCGGTGGGTATTGTCCCGGAAGAGCCAACCACCCTGGCCAGGATGCTCAAAGTGCCGGTGACCGCCGAGAAGTTTTTCCTCGAAGCCCACGTCAAGCTCCAGCCGGTGGATCTGCCGGTGGACGGCACCTACGTCTGCGGCCTGGCCCATTCGCCCCGCAGCATGGACGAGACCATCGCCCAGGCCCAGGCGGCGGCCGGCCGGGCCTGCCATCCCCTGGCCCGGGGCTCGATCACCCCGGCCCCCATCGTTTCGAAAGTCGATCCGGAAAAGTGCATCGGTTGCGGTGTCTGCGAGGCCTTTTGTCCCTACAAGGCGATCGTTATTTACAAGGAAGAGAAGAGCCGCAAGGCCCGGACGCTTACCGCCTCCTGCAAGGGCTGCGGGGTCTGCGCGGCCCGCTGCCCGACCATGGCCATCGACATGGGCCGTTTCACCTTTGACGGAATCATGGCCCAGATCCACGCCTTCGGCGAAGGAGTTCAATCATGAGCGAGATCTACCAACCGAAAATCCTCGGTTTTTTGTGCAACTGGTGTTGCTACACCGCCGCCGATTCGGCCGGGGTCGGCCGTTACCAGTATCCCCCCAATCTGCGGGTGATCCGGATGATGTGTACCGGCCGCCTCGACCCCCCCTTTCCTTTAGAGGGGCTGGCCACCGGCGCCGACGGCATCTTTGTCGGCGGCTGCCATCCCGGCAAATGCCATTACATCGACGGCAACTACCACGCCCTGGTCTCCGCCGCCCTGGTCCACGAAACCCTGACCCGGCTGGGGGTGAACAAGGATCGTTTCCTGATCGAATGGGCCTCGGCCGCCGAGGGGCCGAATTTTGTCAAGATCATCACCGCTTTCACTAAACGGATGACGGAACTCGGACCGTTGGGCGTCTCGGAAGGGCTCAATCCGGGGGAGTTGCGGGCCAGCTTGGCAACGGCGGCTGAAACAGCCCGGGGCCGCAAAGTGAGAACCGGCCTGATCAACGCCGCAAAAGAGATGATGAAGGGCAGCGATTTTTCCCGCAAGACCATCGCCGGTCTGGTGACGGACAAGTGCGCCAAGGCCTTGGATGAACTTATCACCGCAGCAGATTAATCAACCGTAATCAAAGGAGAAAACCATGCTAACCGTAACCGAATCGGCAGTAAGTAACTTCAAAGAGTATCTGAACCAAAACAACCTGACTGATTCCTCGATCCGGGTGATGCTGCAAAGCAGTTGCGCAGGTCCGGGGCTGGGCCTGGGGCTGGATGAGAAAACAGCGGATGACCAGCTCTTCGAACAGGACGGCCTCACCTTTCTGGTGGCTGACGGCATTTTTGCCGCCACCGGAGCGATCACGGTCGATTTCGTCAAAGAATCCTCGGGTTGCGGTTGCAGCGGGGGCGGCGGCTTCAGTGTCACTTCGGAAAAACCGCTGGTCGGCGGCGGCTGCGCAGACTCCTGTTCATCCGGCTCCTGTGGTTGCTGAGAGCAATCACTAACCCCCAAAAGCGACCCTGTCAATTTCTGCTCCGGCTCGGCTCCAACAATGGGATGTCGGCCTGGAAGGAGACGGGACGGACGGTGGCGGACAAATAGTCCTTACGGAAAATACAACGTAACAGGAGGATTGAAGATGAGTACAGAAAATTTTACAGTCAGACCCTATCCGGAAATGTGGGCGGCCCTGGAGATGGATGTGCCACGTTTCGACAAGGCGCGCCAGATGCTGGGCGAGGTCTATGGCAAGCTGTTTCTCAGCCAGGCGAACCGCCCGCAACGGATGACCTATTTCGATGAGATGATCGCCGAGATCTTCGGGCGCCGGGTCGAGGAGTTACTGGCCGCCAAAAAAGAGGGCAGGCCGGTGGTGGGCACCTTCTGTGTCTATATACCCGGAGAGATCGTCGTCGCGGCCGGCGGGATCTGTGTCGGCCTCTGCGGCGGCTCGCAGGGCTCGGTGCCGGATGCGGAGAAGATACTCCCCCGCAACATCTGCCCGATGGTGAAATCGGCCTACGGCTTCAAGGCGGGCCGGATCTGCCCCTATTTCCAGGCGGTGGATTTCGTCTATGGCGAAACCACCTGCGATGCCAAGAAAAAGACCTGGGAACTTCTCGACCGGCTGGTGCCCACCCATGTCATGGAAATTCCCCAGATGAAGCGGGCCCGGGACAGAACCATGTGGCTGGAAGAGGTCCGGGATTTCAAGACAAAGGTTGAAGATGTTTGCCAGGCAACCATTTCCGCAGACCAACTGGCCGGGGCCATCCGGGTGATCAACGACAAACGCCGGGCGCTCCAGCGGCTTACCGCCCTCAGGGCCGCCAATCCGGCTCCGATCAGCGGCAAGGATGCCCTGCTCATCGAACAGATAGCCTTTTACGACGAGCCGGTCCGCTTTGTCCGGGAGGTCAATCTCCTTTGCGACGAGCTTGACCAACGGGTCAAGAACCTTGAGGGGGTGACGCCTGATTCTGCTCCCCGGGTAATGGTTTCCGGCGTTCCCATGGCCCTGCCTAACTGGAAGGTGCATAATCTGGTGGAGAGCGCCGGCGCGGTGGTGGTGGGCGAGGAGTCCTGTATCGACAGCCGCTATTTCAAGGATCTGATCGACGAAAAAGAGACCACCATGGATGGCCAGCTTGAGGCCCTCACCGATCGTTACATGCAGATCGACTGCTCCTGTTTTACCCCCAACGATGAGCGGATTGAGCAGGTTCTCAAGGAGTATCGCGCTTCCGGGGCCCGGGGGATGCTCCATTACTCGCTCCAGTTCTGCCACACCTACAACACCGAGGAGATCAAAATCCTCGAGGCGTGCGAAAAGGAGAAGATCCCCTATCTCTCCATCGAATCGGACTATTCGCCCGAGGACGTGGGGCAGTTGCAGACTCGCATCGAGGCTTTCCTCGAGCAGATCAGGGGGTAGCCGTGCTGGTTGGCATTGATCTTGGTTCCCGCACCATCAAGCTGGCGGTCATCCGTGACGGTCACCTGGTTGACCAGCAACTGGCTGAAAGCGGCTTTGACTCCTACGGCCAATCCATGGCCATGCTTGGCCGATACACGCCGCGGCGGGTGGTGGCCACCGGCTATGGTCGCCACCTGGCCCAAAAAACATTTTGCCCAGGAGGTGATCACCGAGATCAAGGCCCATGCCATCGGAGCCCGCCATTTTTTCCCGGATTGTACCACCGTGGTCGATATCGGCGGCCAGGATTCCAAGGTCATCGCGCTGAACGAAGAGGGGCGAGTGGTAAATTTTCAGATGAACGACAAATGCGCCGCCGGTACCGGTCGCTTTCTGGAGATCATGGCCGCCACCCTCGGCTTCCGCCTGGAGGAGTTCGGCCCGGCGGCGCTGGAATCGGAAACAGAGGTCGCCATCAACAACATGTGTACGGTTTTTGCCGAATCCGAGGTGATCTCCATGAAAAATCAGGGTGTTCAGCCGCGGGATATTGCCAGAGGGGTACACCTCTCCGTGGTGGGGAGGCTGGTCGGGATGCTGAATCGGGTCGGCTGCGGTCGGCAGGTGGTCTTCTCCGGCGGTGTAGCCCGCAACCCCTGTATGGTTCATCTGCTCCAGGAGCGGCTGGACGATGTGCAGGTGGTGACCCCCCCGGCACCCGATATCGTGGGCGCCATCAACGCGGCCATTCACGCCGGCAGGAACGATTAAAAGAGTGAGTGAGTTATGCCGACCTGGAAGCTGAAAATCGACGATGAGCTTCTGTTTCACCATCTCTGCGCGAAGTGCGACCAACGCATGGCTGATGGACTTCTCAAGGCCGATTGGGTCAAAATTCGTGATAACGAACCGGTGGTTTGCGGCGAATGCAGCAGAAAATGCGGCCTCACTGTCCGGGCGCTATGGGGCGCGGATGAAAAGAGTCGTTACGCGGTCTGCGCGCAATGCGCGGAGCTGCCCACCTGCCCTTTGCAGGGGCGTTATTACTGTTGATACTCCCTTGCTTCGTCGGTGACTGCACGAATTTGGTAAAAAATGACTTTTCTTCAGCTATTCCCGGACCGTCACGATTGACAGCCTGAAAGTTGATTTTGTTGCCGACAAGAGGCCCAATACCCAAAAAACGACCTCAAGCGGCGGAGAATTAGCCTGAAATTGTTTGCCATCGGCAAGATAACCCATTTTTTGGACATAGCTGTCCATTCG
>Ga0209614_1002096_pt1 | contig 13678 bp, 12 predicted proteins | sample BlaSprsedimmetaG_FD_185484 | JGI IMG/M metagenome (GOLD analysis project Ga0209614, IMG submission 185484) | Hot spring sediment bacterial and archeal communities from California, USA to study Microbial Dark Matter (Phase II) - Blank Spring... ... | reverse complement strand
GCGCGGCGCTGCCCCAGCCGCCCACCTCACCCCACCAGGCCCGCGCCAGCAGGTAGAGCGACCACGCCGAGCCTACCAGGCCCAGAAAATAGGCGCCGTAGAGGGCCACGGGCCACGAGAAGCCCGCCAGATGCAGGAGCGCCGCCACCTGCGCCGAAAGCGGCCCCTGGAAGATGAAGAGCGGATACCCATACCCCCACGCCATCGCAGGCGACCACTGCGGCCACAGCACCCCGGCCCGCAACAACCGCTCGGCCTCGACCGCCCGCCATAAGTGGAAGCTGGTATCGAAGCCGCTAGGCCCTTGTTCCGCCAGCAACGGCGCGCCCGCAATGCAGGCCAGCACCGCCAGGCTCAGCCAGGGAAGCAGCGCCCGCGAGAGGGTGAGGGGGGACGGGTGTTGCGTATTGCATATTGCGTATTTTGTTTGCAACCACTCGCCGACTCGCTGCCTCACGGAATCTCCAGCGTCAACTCAAACGCATCCTGCCCATCCGGCAGGGTCAGACGCGGGCCATCCGGCAGATACAGCCCCACGCGCAGGGTGTACCGCCCAGGGCCGGGCGCGGAGAGCACCCGCGTCTCCGTGACCACCTCCCCCACCGCCCAGCCGGTGGTCGGGCGCGACCACGCCGCCGGTTCGCCATCGCTCTGCGCCGCCAACCGCCCGGCCTCGTCCACCAGATGCACGAAGACCCGGTACGACTGTGTCATCTCCGCCACGGCCTGCCACGCCAACGTGACCTGTACCTCAGCGTTTTGCTCGATGGCGTACCCGGCCAGCCGCACTTGCTCGCCGAAAAACGCATTCAACGGCGTCAGATCGGTGGGTACGTCCCAGACCCGCTCCGGCGCGACGACGGTCAACGGGACGTGCGCCAGCGCCTCGCAGCCCGGCAAGGCGAGCGCCAGCCGATAGTCGCCGCTCTCCAGGCCGCCGGGCAAGCGCACCACGGGCCGCCCCACCCACCGCTCGCCCGCGCGCCACTGATCCGTAGGCCACCAGGAAGCCGCGAGGGGCAAAGACGGGAGGCTAACGGATGAAGAACCAGGAGCGTGCAAGGTCAGCGTGACGGAAAGCGCCTCGGCAGGAGCGGCCAGCGCCTCCCAGACCCAACGCAGCCCGACGATCTCGCCGGGGGCGGCCTGGAGGCGGTCGGCGGTGAAGGCCCACAGTTGAAGGTCGCCGCAGGCGAGCGGCGCGGCATCCTCCGGCACGTCGAGCGCCGCCAGCGTCGGCGGAACGGCGGGGCGCGTGAGCGTCACCGTCGTCAAGGGCAGCGTCGGCCCCAGCGGATTGCCGTCCGCGCCGAGCGCCGAGGCCGGTTCGAGCGTCTCCCACACGAAGAGCGAGGCGACCGCCGTGTAAACGCCCGGCGGCGTCCCCGGCAACGGCAACACGATGTGTGGATCGTAGACGTAATGGCCCGGCTGCCACATCTGCGAAGGGGGCGGCGGCTCGTAGCCACGCGGGCGCAAGGTCCCCGCCGGACTCCACGAGAGGCCATCCGGCCCCACCAGCTGCACCGAGGCGCGGTACTCCGCCGGCGGTTGCTGTTGCGTGAGCCACCAGAGGTCCACGGTGAGCTCCTCATCGCTGCCTAGCGCCGCCGGATAGCGCGCGTACGCGGTCAGCTGCAAACCGGCGTCGAAGGGCTGGCGCAGCCACATCGGCGTGACCCGCGCCCCGGTGTCGAGCCGCGTCACCGGCGGCAGAGCGCGCAGCGCGCCGGTCTCGTTGAGGCGCGAGCGTTCCACCGGCGTGACGCCCTGTGGAATCAGCACCAGGCGGACGAGCAGCAAGGCCACCGCGCCGCCGAAAATCGCGCCGGGCCAGACTAATGAGGGGGATGCAGCGGCCTCAGCGGGGGGCGCGGGTCGCCAGCGACGCAGCGCCAAAATCGCGCCCAACGCCGCCACCGCCGCCAGCGAGATGAAGTTCGCGGCGCGACGCAGGAACGTTTCCCCGAAGTATACCTCGATCTCGTGCTCGCCGGCAGGAACGGCGAAGGTCAGCAAGCCGCTCTCCTGCTCCGGCGCGACGGGGACCGCCGCGCCGTTGATCCGCACCTGCCAGCCGGGGAAGTACAGCCCTAGCCAGCGCGCGGTAAAGGCCTCCGGGGTTGCCAAAGTGAGCGTGGCGCGCAGCGGGCCATAGTCCGCCGCCAGCACGCGCGCGCCCGGCGGCAGGGCGCTGACATCCAAACGCGCGGGAAGCGCTCCCTCCACAAAAGCCGTGGCGACGGTCATATCCTGCGGATGCGTCTCCACCCAGATCGGGAAGTAGCTCCCCTCAGGGTCAACGCCCATGTGCCCGGCAAGCTCGTAAGCGTAGAGCGCATCCATCGTCGGATAGGCATCGAAGGAGCAGTAGCCCTTCGGCGGGTAAGTTTCGGGCCAGGCAAAGATGACGAGCAATGCCAACGCGCCCAGCGTCACGCCCCAGCGCCGCTTTTCCCCCAACAGCGGTACGGCTTCCGGGGCCGTATCGGCAAAGAGCGCGGCGGCCAGCAGCGCCAGCGGCAACGCCGCCCTTCCAATCAGCCGCCAGGGGAACTGCACGAAGGCCAACATCGGCATGGCCTCCCAGACGGGCCGCGAGCCGGCGGTGCTCATCCAGAGATAGGCCACTGTCATCCCGGCGAAGAAGAGCAGCAGCGCCCGCCGCTCCCGATCCGCCCGCTCCCGCCACAGCCCCCACCCCAGGCCCGCCACGCCCAGCAGCAGCGGCGTCACGCCCAGGTAGAGGCGCAGCGGCGCGTTGAGGAAGTTCACGTCAAAGGCCAACGGCCAGGTGAGGAGCATCTCCCGCCAGGTGGCGAAGTTGTAGCGGAAGTCGTTGTTGCGCGTGGTGCGCGAGAGATGCAACTGGACGAGGCCCTGCTCCCCCAGCGCCGGGATCAGAAACCACGCCGCCAGTCCCACCGCCAGCGCCACAGCGACGAAGGCCCAGGGCCAGTGTCGCCGGTCGCGATGGAGCCAGGCCAACAGCGCCACATAGCCGCCCAAGAAGGGGGCGAAGAGCAAGGTGGTGATGTTATGACCGATGAAGAGCATCGCCAGCAGCGCGACGCCCGTGACGAAGGGCCGCCAGCCCCCTCGTGTGATGATGCGCCGGAAGATCAGCAACAGCCAGGGGAGCAGCGCCAGCGCCACCGATTCTTGCATGTTGCCCCGGCGCAGCGCGTCGAGGAGCAGGTAAGGGGCCAGCCCATAGGCGACGCCCGCCACCCAGCCGGCGCGCTCGCCGAAGAGCTCGCGGGCCAGCGCGTAAGCGCCCCACGCCGCGCCGATCAGCCCGATGGCGTACAGAATCCCCAGGACGAGCGGCAGGGGCAGGCCCATCACAGCGAGCAGCTCGCCGCCCACGTAGGCCAGCGGCTCCCGATAGTTGAAGAAGGGGTAGCCGTAGCCGAGCGCCAGGTTCGGCACCCAGCGGGAGAAGAGCCAGCCATGTTGTAGCGCATCGCGCAGCGCCAGGATGCGGAAGTAGTGCAAGGAGTTATCGTGCGTGCAGGGGAGGCTCGTGCTGCGCAGCATCGGCAACAGAGCGGGCAGCAGGAAGACGGTCAAAGCCAACGGAACCAGCGCATCTTTTATCCAGCGTCTCATAGGGCGCATTCTACCATAAAAAACGCGGGGCAGCAGCCCCGCGTAAGTGAGTGATGTGCAGCGATTAGCGCAGCGATTGGCGATAGACGTGCAGGATGCGTTGGATGACTGTCACCCAGGTGAGCACAGCGAGCACCCAGAGCGTCGGCAGCGTCCAGCCCAGCATCAGCCCGGCGCTGAGGAGCAGCACCCGCTCGACGCGGGTGAAGAAGCCCACCTTGCAGGTCAGGCCGACTCCCTCGGCGCGGGCGCGGGTGTAACTTACCATGACCGAGCCGAGAAGCGCCGCGAAGAGGAGGTAGATCGGCAGCGGCGCGCCCTCCCCCACCGCCCAGACGAGTAAACCGCAAAGCAGCGCCCCCTCCGAGAGGCGATCCAATGTCGAATCGAGGAACGCTCCGAAGTCGCTCTTCTTGCCGGAGAAGCGGGCCACGGCCCCATCGAAGGCATCCAGCGACGAGGTGAGCGCCAACAGCAGACCGCCCAGCTGCAACCGCCCCCGCGCCAGCACGACCGCCACCGCCGCCGTCAGCCCGAAGCCCAACAGCGTCATCGTGTTCGGGTGGATGCCCAGATGCGTCAGCCAGCGCGCCGCCGGCGTGGTGATCACCGCCGCCTGCACGCGCATCCAATCCGTCAACGTCTCGTAGCCCCCCACGTCAAGCCGACTCATGGCAGCTACTCACGCACCACAGGGAGCGTCTGCGCCCCATCGCCGCGAATGTACGCCTCCAGACGATCCAGCGCCTCATCATCGGGGATCTGGATCGGCGGCGACTTCATGAAGTAGGCCGAAGGCTCGACGAGCGCCCCGGAGAGACCGCGATCCAGCGCGAGCTTGGCCGTGCGCACCGCGTCAATCATCACGCCGGCGCTGTTGGGGCTGTCCCACACCTCGAGCTTCAACTCCAGGTTGAGCGGCACGTTGCCGAAAGTCGTCCCCTCCATGCGGATGTGGCACCACTTGCGATCCTCCAGCCACGGGACGTAATCGCTCGGCCCCACATGGATGTCATGCGCGTCTATCGCATAGGGGATCTGGCTGGTGACGGCGTTCGTCTTGGAGATCTTCTTCGATTCTAACCGCTCCCGTTCCAGCATGTTGAGGAAGTCGGTGTTGCCGCCGAAGTTGAGCTGGTAGGTACGATCAATGCGGACGCCGCGGTCGGTGAAGAGGCGGGCCAACATGCGATGCAGAATCGTCGCGCCCACCTGGCTCTTGATGTCATCGCCGATGACGGGCAAGCCGCGCTCGGCGAAGCGGTTCTGCCAGTAGGCCTCGCGCCCGATGAAGACCGGGATGCCGTTAACGAAAGCGCAGCCCGCCTCGAGCACCTGCTCCACGTACCACTTCGTCGCCATCTCGCTGCCCACCGGCAGGAAGTTGATCACGACATCGGTCTGCGTCTCCTTGAGGATGCCGATGATATCGGCGGTGGGGCCAGGGGCCTTCTCGATCACCTGCGAGAGGTACTTCCCCAACCCGTCGTGGGTCATGCCGCGCGAGACGGACACGCCCAGGTGCGGCGGCTCGGCAAAGCGGTAGGTGTTGTTGGGACCGCAGAAGATCGCCTCGGAGAGGTCTTTGCCCACCTTCTCCGCGTCCACATCGAAGGCCGCCGTAAATTCGATATCGCGGACGTGATACGGCCCCAGCCGCGCGTGCATCAAGCCAGGGATGAAGGCATCCTCCGGCGCATCACGGTAGAAATGCACCCCCTGCACTAAGGCCGAAGCACAATTGCCAATGCCAATAATTGCCACACGGATCTTATTCCCCATCTTTGGACTCCTCCATTATAGAATTTTCGGTGGGATAGAGCGCGGGATCGAGCAAGGCTGCCAATTCCAGAAGCAGCTCCCTGATCCCCGCTTCACATAGCCGATAGTAGACCTCGCGCCCGGAGCGCTCCGCCGCCACAAACCCCACCCGGCGCAGCTCGGCCAAATGCCATGAGAGTAGCGGCTGACTCACCCGCAACTCCTGGCTGAGCACAGAGACCTGGTAAAGGCCGCCTTCCCGCAAAGCGGTCAAGATTTTGAGGCGCAACACGGCCTGCAACGCACGTAAGCGTTTGGAGGTCTGACGCAGTGACTCTTCTAAGCGTTCCGGCATCACAAATCCATAAACAATTCTTTATACATCATGCGGCTATGATAAGATAAAGCCGGGAATTGTCAACAGAGAGTTGACAGGGCTGTTTTACATCCGCAGCAATGGGCGTAAAATCACGTAATGGAGATTTTGCCACCAATTTCACGAATTGCACTCGTAGGACAGGTTGGCAACCTGTCCTACGTTCAGGCTATTTTCAGAGAAGGGGGACAACCATGAATAACACACACGAACTCGCCACACTGGGCGGGGGCTGCTTCTGGTGTTTGGAAGCGGTCTTCCAACAACTGGCCGGCGTCGAGAAGGTCGTCTCGGGCTACGCGGGCGGCGAGGTGGCGAATCCCACCTACGCGCAAGTCTGCACCGGCACGACCGGGCACGCGGAGGTCGTCCAGCTCACCTTCGACCCGCAGATCATCAGCTACCGCGAGCTGCTGGAGATCTTCTTCGACACCCACGATCCCACCACGCCCAATCGCCAGGGCAACGACGTGGGGCCGCAGTATCGCTCGCTCATCCTCACGCACTCGCCGGAGCAAGAAGCGACCGCCGCCGCCTACATCGCCGAGCTCACGGCGGCCCGCCGCTGGCCCAACCCCATCGTCACCGAGGTGCAACCGCTGGAGACCTTCTACCCGGCGGAGGATTATCATCAGGACTACTACCGCCAAAACCAGCGCCAGCCCTACTGCCAATTCGTGATCGCGCCGAAGGTCAAGAAGGTGCAGCAACACTTCGAGGCGCAGCTCAAATAGCCAGCGCCGCGACGTAAGCCGCCGCTTCCGCCAGGGTGAGCGCGTGCTCCTTGGCGTTCCCACATGCGCACGTTCTCACATCAACTTGCGTCAGACCCGGCCTGGGTTACAATCCAACGATATGCAAACGCACACGATTCAACTATTGCCCGAACATATCGCCGCCCGGATCGCCGCCGGTGAGGTGGTTGAGCGCCCTGCTTCGGTCGTCAAGGAGCTGGTGGAAAACAGCCTGGATGCGGAAGCGACCCGGCTGGAGATCACCACCGCCGATGGCGGCCAGGCATTCATCCGCGTGCAGGATAATGGGCACGGCATCCCCACCGCAGAGGCAGCGCTGGCCTTCCGCCGCCACGCCACGAGCAAGCTCCGCACCGCCGCCGATCTGGAAAAGATCGCCACGCTCGGCTTCCGGGGCGAGGCGCTGGCGAGCATCGCTTCCGTCAGCCGCATCACCTGCACCACCCGCCACCGCGACGAGCCGACCGGCGCGCGCCTCCGGCTGGAAGCGGGCGAGATCGTCAGCCAGAGCGCCAGCGGACGCCCTCCCGGCACGGAGATGGAGATCCGCGACCTCTTCTACAACGTCCCCGCCCGGCGCAAGTTCCTACGCACCGCCCGCACCGAGCGCCGCCACTGCGACGCCTTCCTCACCCGCTACGCCATCGCCTATCCCCAGGTCGCCTTCCAGGTGAGCCACGACGGGCGGACGGCCTTCACCACCCCCGGCAATGGCGATCCCCGCGAGGCGCTGCTCGCCGTCTACGGGCTGGAGCTGGGCGGCAGCCTGCTGGAGATTCCCGCCGCGCTCACCGCCAACGATCCCCTCCAGGTGCGGGGCTTCGTCGGCCCACCCGGCGTCCACCGCGCCGACCGGGGCTACATCACCCTCTTCATCAACGGGCGCTGGGTGGCCGATTTGCGCCTCACCTACGCCATCAGCCAAGCCTACCACACCCTGCTCCCCACGGGCCGCCACCCGGTCGCTTTCGTGCAGGTGACGATGCCGCCGGACGAGGTGGACGTCAACGTGCATCCCGCCAAGACCGAGGTGCGCTTCCGCGAGGGCGACGCGGTCTTCCGCGCCGTGCAGCGGGCCGTCCGCGCCACCGTTATCGAAAGCGCGCCCACCACCCGCTCCTGGGAAGCGCCCGCCAGCGAGACGCCGCGCACGCCTCAACAAGAGACCCGCGCGCAGCTCGCCGCGCTCCAACCTGCGCAACAGCTCGACCTGCCCGCAAGCGCCCCCGCCCACACGTCCCGCTTGCCTCAGACGGAAGGGAATCACCCTACCGCCGCCGCCGCCCCCTCCCCGTCCGCACGGGCCGGCGCTGGCCTGCCGATCCTGCGGAGCATCGGGCAGATCGCCGCCGCCTTCATCATCGCCGAAGGGCCGGACGGCCTCTATCTGATTGACCAACACGCCGCGCACGAGCGCGTCCTCTACGAGCAACTGCTGGCGGACTGGATGTCCGGGGCAATCCCCTCCCAGCCGCTGCTGGAACCGGTCACGGTGACGCTCCCCGCCGACGAGGCGGCGCAATTGGAGGGCCTGTTGCCGCACCTGGCCGCGTTGGGGCTGGAAGTGGAACCGTTCGGGCGGGGGACCTTCCTCGTGCGCGCGCTGCCGGCCCCACTCGGCCACGTCACGCCGGCGGGGCTGCTGGCCGACCTCGCCGCCGCCCTGGACGCGCGCGATCCCATCCGCGAAGCGCAAGAAGAGGCGCTCATCCGCCGCATCTGCAAGCGAGCGGCCATCAAGGCCGGACAGGTGCTCACGCCGCAGGAGATTGAGGCACTGCTTGACGCACTGGAAAGGACACAGAACCCGCGTACCTGCCCTCACGGACGGCCCACCGTGTTACAAATCACGCTGGAGCAACTGGCGCGGCAATTTGGCAGACTGGGATAAATGTGATACAGTATAGCAAGTGGGTGAAATTGTGAGGAGAGAGAGATGGCAACTTTTGTAATGCTTTCTAAATTGGCGCTACACCAACCGGGCGAGATCAGCTCGCTGGCGGAGTTGGAAAAGCGGCTGGCCCATCGCCTGGCGACCGAGCATCCTGAAGTGAAACATGTGGGCAGCTACGTCCTGCTAGGGGAGTACGACTTCCTCCACATCCTGGAAGCGCCCGATGCCACCAGCGCCGCCAAAGTGTCACTGCTCATCCATCATTTGGGGATGGGGGCGACCCAAACGCTCACGGCGATCCCCTTCACCGAATTCCGTGACCTGAGGGAGGAGCTATAAGTGCAAAAGGAGTTCAATCCCGCCGATCTGGAACGGATCGAACAGCTGGCCTATCGCGTGATCGAGCATTACGAGTACAAGCGCCCTCCGATCCCCATCGAAGAGGTTCTGGCCAAACCTCCGCAGGGGATGCAATCGATGGATATGAGCGACCTCTCGCTGGTCTTCGGGATCGGCGAGCATCGCTACGAATACCGCATGGCGATGGGGCGCTTGTTCTACCGCGAGATAGCCCGCCACGGCAGCAACGGCTGGGCCGGGGAGGAAGTCCCGTACAACAATGACGCCTCGCGCTACTTCTCCGCCTGCCTGCTGGCCCCGTTGGAGTGGGTGCAGAAGACTGCGCGCCGCCCGCTGATCACCCTGGAGCAGTTGAGTGAAATCTACAAAGTGCCGGAATACGTCATGTCGAGCCGCCTGGCGCAGCTGGGCAAACGGGTGCGGGGGATGTAAGCGCCAGCTACAGCAACGGCACAGCGCCGGGAATTCCCGGCGCTGTTTGTGTAGTAGACTTGTTCCCGAATAAGCCTTGAGCAGGTATTGAACGCAGATTCACGCAGATTTCCGCTGATTTTTAAGAATTATCTACGTGAATCTGCAAAAATCTGCGTCCTGATCCCGCGTGGATGATTACGGTCTGACCTCGATCAGTTGCCGCCCCAGCCCGCGCCACTGCCGGGTAAAGGGCTCCGCCGCCTGCCAGGCCACGCCATCGGCGCTCTGCACCGCCGGGTCAACGAAGGCCCAACCGCGCTCCATATCCCAGCCGTAGAGCACCTTGTAGTGCGACCAGGGATGCCAGCGCTTCCCCACCCGGTGGAAGAGATCGCCGACGATGACGATGGTGGTCACGTCATTGCGGAGGTTTTCCCGCAGCCGCTCCTCCGTCGCGCCGACGCGCCAACGCACGTCCAGGCCGCGCGCGCGCAAGCCGCGCGCCACGCCCCAGGGGAAGGTCGCCCAGTTGGGGATACGGGAGGGCAGCGCGATCCCCTTGGCCTTGGGAAGGGGCGGCGGGGCGGGCTTCTCCCCTGCCACCGACGTGGCCGCCTGCGCCTGCGCCGTCACCACCGGGCCGCGCAGCGCATCGCCCACAATTGCCACGCAGTACGGGCCGCAATCATTGCTCTGCCCCTGATAAGTATGCCAGCGCGGCAACGACCGCGAAGAAAAGAGCGTCTTCACTTCCGTGGATTTTTCTGTCATCGTATCACCCCCGATACCAATGGTTGTCCCGGCAACACGTAAGCGTAAGACATGTTCGGCGTGTTGTGCGCCAGGCCGATGTTCCCCTCACGATCCACCATGATGACGCCGCCATAGCCGCCGACCCGCCGCTCCAACAGGGCGATGGCGGCCTCGGCGGCGGCCTGCGCCGTGAGGCCCGCCGCGATGCCATCGCAGGCGGTCTTGGCGGTGACGATGCGCATCAGCCGCTCCCCCCACCCCGTGGCGGAGACGGCAGCCGTCTCGTTATCCGCGTAAGCGCCGCAACCGATAAGCGGCGAATCGCCCACGCGGCCCGGATGCTTGTCGGGCGTGCCGCCGGTCGAGGTCGCCACGGCGAGATTGCCCGCCGCATCCAGAGCCACCGCGCCGACCGTCCCGCCGCTGCCGCCCATCCCCGGCGGCGACCAGGTCTCGTCCTCGTCGCTCTCGCGGCGTCCCAGCAACAGCGCCGGATCGCACAGCGCCATCCCAACCGCCTGCGCGAAGCGCTCCGCGCCCCGCCCCACGATGAAGTTGTGTTCACCGTGGCCCATCACCCGGCGGGCCAGGGTGATGGGATGCAAAATCTGGCGCACGGCAGCCACCGCGCCAAAGTCGAGCGTCTGCCCGTCCATGATGATGGCGTCCATCTCGACTTCGCCCTCGCGGTTGAGGTAGCTGCCGCGCCCGGCATCGTAGGTCGGATCGTTCTCCAACACGCGCGTCGCCGCTTCGACGGCGTCCAGCGCCGAGCCGCCCTGCTGCAACACCTCCCAGCCCGCCTGCGCCGCCCGCTCACAGCCGCCCCGGTACTGCGCCTGTTTGCTCGCGGGCACGAACCACGCCCCACCATGCACCACAATCACCGGTCGTTTCAAAATCGCCTCCAATATTCGCCCGTTTTCACGATTATAGCGTCCCTCCGCGAGGAGACAAGCACCATCCACAACACAATGTTGCTATTCTGAGAAAATCGAGCAATAATGTAGATAAGACCACCTGAAAGGAGCTGCAAGATGAAACGCTGGATATGGGTATTGTTATGGGTCATGGCGCTGTTAATGCTCTCCACTGGCGTCGCGCTGGCGCAGGGCGAGGGCGGCGCGACCGGCGAGGACAGCCTATGGATCACGCTATCGCCGATCATCGCCATCGCCACCATGGTTGAGCGGATGCTGGAGATCTTCTGGGGGCGCTGGGAGAAGAAAGATGTCTGGCCGAACAAGGACGGGATCGCTGACACACGGAGTAGCCAGTACCGCTTCCAAAAGAAACAGAACAGCCAATGGATCGGCACAGCCTTCTCCGTGATAGCGGTGGGGCTGACAAACGCCCGCTTCTTCCGCCTGCTGGGGCTTGAGGTGCTCTTCTCCGGTGTGATGCTCTTCTCCCTGCCGGCGATTGGGGGCATCCTCACCGATTTCACGCTCGGTAGCATTGTAGACTGGATCGTGACCGCTGCCATCATCGGCTGGGGCGGCACGGAGCTCGTCCACAACGTCATCGAGGGGCTGGTGAAGGGGCGGAATCTGTGGAAGGAGACGCAGCAGGTCCGCGCCGGCGAGCGGCAAGTCACCGATACGCACCTCTTCACTACCTACATCCTGCCGCAGATCGAACTCCTGGGTCTCCCCCGCCAGACATTCTTCCAGATCATCGGCTGGCTGCGCGAGGCCAACGTCCCGCTGGATGCCCTCATCCAGGCCGCGGTGAACAACTCGTTCGATGCATTGTTCAGCGAAATGGAAAAGAGTCCCACCGGAGCGCGCGCAGTGGAAGCGCTGCTCAATCTAATGGAACGCGAGGCGGTCTCGGCGGGTATGCTGGTCCAGTTGCCGAATGTGCTGGGGCTGTTGCCTGATAACATTTATGAGCAGGTGGTAGGGCCACGCTAACCGGCTTAAAGGCACCGCGACCTTCGAGGAAATGGGGCTGCGCGCCCGCTAAAACCGAGCGCACAGCCCCGCAGACGATACGGCGACCGTGGTTTGTTGTCGGCGCAACGCGATCAGCCAGGCGGTCAGGGCCAACAAGACGCCGACGTGCAAATGCACGTTGTTGACCAGCAAATTGTCCACCAGATCGTGGACAGCGAAGTGCGTCCACGCGCCGCCTAGCCCCAGAGCCAGCGCGCGCGGCCATCCCTCCAGGACGCGGGAAGCGCGCCACAACTGTACACCGAGCGCGCCTAGAAAGCCCAGGTAGGCCACCAGGCCCAGCAGTCCCGTCTCCGCCAGGAGTGTGAGATAGTAGTTGTGCGCGTGGCCCAGACCTAGAGGCCAGTTGATGAGACTGTAGGCCGCGTAGGCCGGCTCGTAACAGCCCAGGCCCACGCCCAGCCAGAAGTTCTCCCGCCACATCTCCAGCGCAGCCTGCCAATGAGCCATCCGCTCGATGACGGCGTAGTTCGCCTCGTTGATGCCCACCCCGCGCACATCCTCGAAGCGCGTGTAATCGAGAAAACCCGTGAGGCGGTGCGCGATGGCCTCCGGCAGCCGCCCGGCGCTGTAGAAACCCAAGCCTATCACGATCACCAGCGCCACCACGATCACGCCCCACAGCCCGCGCCGGGGCAGCAGCGCCGCGATGACCAACAGCGCCGCGCCGAAGCCCATCCACGCGCCACGCGACCAGGAGGCGTAAAGTCCGGCCCCCGTCACCAGCAGCGCACCCGCCAGGGGCCAGAGCCATTGCGACGGCCAGCGGCGCGCTTTCCAGCAGTCCCAGGCGCTCACGATCACCACGCCGGCCAACAATGCCGCCATCATCCCCAAAAAGCCGCCGAAGGGGTTGGGTTGCTCGAAGGTGCCGTAAGCGCGGTAACGGCCCGCCGCGATCATAAAGTGATCGGGGGCCGCTTCATAATAGCCGAAGTGCTGCCAGAGTCCCATCCCGGCCTGGATCACCGCCACGCCTGCCAGGATACCCAACAGCGCCCACGTCGCCCGCTGACCGCCGAGCGCCTGTACCCGCTCGTAGGTGATGATGAAGCAGAGGGCCAGTTGCGCCCACTTGCCCAGCTCGAGAAATCCCGCCCAGGGATCCGCCGCCGACCAGAGCGAGAGGAGGCCCACGCTCAGGAAGAGCGCCAGGGGGAACGTCAGTGGGGGCAGCGGCAGGCGTAGATCGCGGCGGAGCAGGCCGCGCACAGCCCACAGCCCCACCGTCAGCACGAAGAGGTACTGGCCGATCTGCGGGGGGATGTGGGGCAGTTCGGCGCTGAGCCAGGCACGCAGCGGTCCGGCGAAGAGCGCTGCCCCAATCCCCACCAGCGGCTCGAAGAACGCAGCCACGACCACCGCCGCGACGCTCAAGAGCACAGCGGCTTCGAGCAGCGGCAGGCGGATCAGCAGGAGCGCCGTGAGCACCGCCGCCAGGATGAGGGGCAGCATGTAGGCGCGCGCGCGCCACGCGCCCCAGAAATCGCTGCTCAGTAGGCCACCCATTCGGTCAACTGCAAGGCCGCATCATAGGTGAACTTAGCGTGGAAGAAGGAGCTGGCATCATCCAGCACGCGCGGCGCGAAGATTTTATCCGCCTGTGGGATAGGCAGCGCGTTGAAGTAGGTCTCCCGCGAGACCCAAGCCAGCGCTCCCTCGCGGAGGTCGGGGCGCAATTCGCCTGTGAACGCACGCCCCACAAAGATGAAGAGGAACCACTGCCATCCCTCCAGCGGGGAGACCTCGGTGCAGAAGCCGCGCAGCTGCAAATCGGTCACGTGCAGCCCGGTCT
>Ga0209614_1002090_pt1 | contig 13706 bp, 12 predicted proteins | sample BlaSprsedimmetaG_FD_185484 | JGI IMG/M metagenome (GOLD analysis project Ga0209614, IMG submission 185484) | Hot spring sediment bacterial and archeal communities from California, USA to study Microbial Dark Matter (Phase II) - Blank Spring... ... | reverse complement strand
CAATTAACTCCCTGAATTTACTCTTATTCTGTGCATCCTCCCACGATTTAAATATTAAAAATACAAACCAATAATCCAACTGATCATTCATATGGATAATAAATTGCAAAAGATTTTTCCCTGAAAAAATAGCCGACCAGAGGCTCAAAACGGAATTTAAAAAATAAGAAATTCTAAATCAAATATCAATAGTTTTTGGGGAATGAAATGTGAGCTGTAACTTCAAACAATTCAGCTCGTATATTATCCCCGAATCTGAAGCAATCAATTACATTGCTACTGCAAACCTTTTTGGCTAATTTATTGTCTAATGCTTCAAAAATAAAGCCAGTACTGAAATAGCAGGAGTTGAAATGTTAAAATATTTGACAATGACATGTGTTTGTTTTTTAGCTTCAGTGGGTGTTAGCTTCACTGAACAAACCTTGAAGACTGTACGCGCGGTTAGAACCAACACACCGGTAGTGGATGGTAAATTTACCAATGACGAGTGGTGCGCTGGTGGGTTGGCTAAAGATTTTATCCAAATTGAACCACACGAGGGACGCCCCGCTTCAGAACCCACTAAAGCCTATTTCTTGTACGATTCGCAGTTTTTATATGTCGGAATTAAATGTTATGACAGCGAACCGGATAAAATTATGGGAGAACTATCAGGCCGCGACAGCGAAGGCGCTTCTGATGTGATTTATCTGGCGTTGGATACTTATAAAGATGGTCGAAACGGATATTTTTTCGGGACAACGCCTACCGGTGTGCAGATAGATGGCCGTATTTTTAACGAGCAGGAAACAGATAATAGCTGGGATGGGGTCTGGTACGTAGAAACAGGGATATGTGATGACGGCTGGTTTGCTGAATTTAAAATTCCCTTTAGCACGCTTTCCTTTCCGGTTAAAGAAGAACATGTATGGGGATTGAATATACTTCGCAAAGTCGAACGGAAAAAAGAGGAGTCGTTCTGGCAGCCGGTCAAGCGCGATGAGGGCTTTCGCGTTTCAAATTTTGGTAATTTGGAAAATCTTCATGGAATTGAACCTGGATTAAATTTGCAAATCCTGCCCTATGCTACCAGCAAGCTTCGAAAAGACCGACTAAATCCGTTGACGTTTCAAAAGGACAATGGCTTTACCGGAGTCGATATTCGATACGGCGTCACTTCAAACCTGACAGCGGTTCTGACAATTTATCCGGATTTCGCTCAGATCGAGGCTGATGAGGATCGAATCAACCTGAGCCGTTATCCTTATATCCTTCGTGAAAAACGTCCGTTTTTTCTCGAAGGCGCTTCAATTTTCCACAACGCCGGGAATTCCATGTCTGATGGGGAATATCGCACCGCATTGTTTTATTCCAGACGAATCAACCAGCCAGTTTATGGCTTCAAAACTACCGGCAAAGTTGGTAATTGGGACATGGGCGTGCTGCATGCGCTGAATGAAAACGACATCGGATTAAAGACTAAAATTGAAAATGGAGAGCTTGGTTCAAAGATCGATCCCAAAGCTTTTTACAATGTTATTCGAATGAGCCGCGATATTTTTTCGCGATCACAGATTGGATTTATTGGAATGAGTAAAGAGTACCGAGACGGCTTTAACCGAACCTTTGGCATGGACACTAAAATGCGTTTTTTAAACAATTACACGATTTCCTTTGAGGGAGTGAAATCTTTCACCAACAATATTCATAACGGTAACCACTCAATAAATTTGTATTTCTCGCGCTATAGCGATTTTTTTAAATTTTCCACCTGGTACCAGGAGCAGGCGCCGAATTTCATCGGCAATGAGTTGGGATTTTATGATTACAATAACTTCAGAAGTAGCGGTGGCTGGATGCAACTGGCTCCGCGGCTGGAAAAGTTTGGAGTCCGTAGAATGGGGCACAACATCAACTTTTGGTATAAAAACTTTCAGAATAAAAACTTTTTTGATTACGCCTCCCTTACGCGGGGTTGGAATTACAATTTCTGGACGCAAACCATGAGCTATTGGATGTTTGGCGCCGGTAAGAGTTTTACAAAATATTTCGATCGTTTTGATGAGGTACTATATCCAGGTGATTCTTATTGGATCAGGCTGAATAACAATTGGAGCTCAAAGATTAATTTTAGCATCAATCATTCTCAAGGGAAATATCGTACCGGCTATCGCTGGAGCTATAACAGTTCGTTGAGGATTCGCCCCAACAATCGATTTAACATGCAGCTCAGCTACAATCGAAGCCAGGTAATCTTAAGGGATTCAGAGACCGGATCAATGAACCAACATCAATTTGAAATCTGGCGTTCAAAAATCTATTATCATTTTAATCGAAATTTAAATGCGCGGTTGATTTTACAGTACAATGGCATCAATCGGCAATTAGCAGCCTATTATCTGATCGCTTACAACTTTAAGCCCGGAAGTTTTCTGTATATAGCATATACCGAACAGTTTGATTCGGATAGCTATCTAAACAATAGCGGCGTGGAGATTCAACCCAACTTTGGGTCTTCAGCCAAATTATTACAGGTTAAACTCTCATACCTGATCCAAATATAAGTTTTGACAGGCTCAACTGAAAAGCATCATAAGTGTTAACACAAAATAAATTTTATTCAGCGCCCTGCCGTTCATCATTGTTGATAACAGCCGTTGATATTGATAAACGCCTCAACAGCTTGTCGATGAACCCTAAGTTTTGTTAGTTTGAATTTCATTGCGATCTTTAACATAAGTCTCAATAATTAAAGAGATTGCTTCTCCCGCTGAAGCGGGATCGCAATGACATGTACTTTTTGAATTTTTTTGAGTTCATGTACAGCCTGTCAAGGCTCTGCTCTATGAACTAAATAATACCCAAGCCTGTTTGCTTTCCCGAATCAATCAACTTTTTTTTCTGCTCAAGAAATTTTTATTGCAAAATCACCCGATATTTTGTATCTTTGAGCCATATCATCTGTAACTACGATACGGGAAAACTATATGACACGTCTCTATTTTATTTCTGATCTTCACATTGGTGCCGGTCTGGAAGCAGAGGAGCAGCAAAAACTAATAAATTTTAAATCGTTCCTTGCTCATATCAAACAGCCGGGAAATGAACTGTATATCCTCGGAGATTTGTTCGATTTCTGGTTTGAATATAAACACGTTGTTCCTGCGTCGCATTTTCAGTTTTTATATGAATTATCAAAGATCATTGACTCCGGCGTAACCGTGCATTTCCAGCGCGGAAATCACGATTGCTGGATCAGAAATTTTTTCTCGAATCAAATGAACATTCGTGTTCACCCTGACGTTTATACATTTGAGCGTGAGCAAAAAAAATTCTACCTGTTTCACGGCGATGGAGTTTTGAAAAGAGACCGGGGATATCGGCTGCTAAAAAAAGTGTTTCGCAACTCTATCAGTATCTGGCTTTATCGCTGGCTTCATCCTGATATTGGCGTACCGCTGGCTAAATTAATGTCCCGAACCAGCCGAAATCAAAACTCTCGAAAACCTTTTCCCAATTCAGAAGACTACCTTCGGTTTGCAACCGATAAAATTGATCAGGGATTTGACTTTGTTGTCTTGGGTCATATTCATCAACCCTATTTAAAAAAGATAGACCGGGGCTGGATACTAAATTTAGGTGATTGGATCAATCACTATTCTTACGGCGAATTTGATGGGAACGAGCTCTCGTTAAAATTTTGGGATGAGATCAAAGTTAAATGATTGAGCCGGTTAGCTGATGGGCGGCTTGTTGGGAATTTATACTTTTGGCAGGTTTCCAACGACGGAAATAGCCAACAATAAATAAAAAAATTGGATCATTTATGAAAAGGCGAATCCGCGCAACTGAAAAACAATTTTCCAAACCAGAAAATTCTTTTACCCATTCCGGGAGAAAATGGGCAATACTTCTGTTGTTATTGCTTGGGGGGGTCATTTTTCTGACTATGCTTTTTATCTATTTAATTCAGGGGCTGCCGCCCCTGGATGAATTGGAGCACTACAGTCCAGAGCTGGCCACGAAAATTTATTCACAGGACGGCGTTATTATAAAGGAATTATTTACCAAGAAAAGAAGTTTGAGACAGCTAAATGAAATTTCTGATTACATGGTTCAAGCGGTTCTCGCTACTGAGGACCGGGATTTTTATTCGCATTGGGGAATTAATTCCAAACGGCTGGCGAAAGCGATTTTGGTTGATATTTTGCACTTTAGATTTAAAGAGGGCGCCAGCACCCTGACCCAACAACTTGCGCGCCAACTTTACTTAACTCTTGAAAAATCAATAATTCGAAAGATCAGAGAAGCGATAACCGCAATCCAGATTGAACGAACCTATACCAAGCCTGAAATCCTCTCCATGTATCTAAACCACATGTATTTTGGCCATGGCGCTTACGGCGTACAGACCGCGGCTCAACGATATTTCAACAAAGACGCCATCGATTTGAATCTTGTCGAATGTGCGCTGTTAACAGGAGTTTTGGCAAGCCCCACCACTTTTTCTCCTTACCGATTTTATGATAGAATCTTGCAGCGCCGAAATTTAGTACTGCACAATATGTATACTCAAGGCTATATTTCTGAAGAAGAATATTTACTGGCAAGATCAGAACCGATTGTTGTTGTTGATTCGGATAAACGTTTAGAGTTTGGCATCGCACCGTACTTTACTGAGCATATTCGGCAGCGGCTTCAGCAATCGTATAAAATGAATCTTTACACCGCCGGTTTGAATGTATATTCTACGCTTGACACGCGACTTCAATCCGCAGCCGAACGAGCGGTTGAAGCGCAGTTAAACAAATTGCAGTCCAGTTTCAACGAGCGGCTCATTGCTACTGGTAAAATTCGAAATTATCTACCGGATTCTTTAGCGAAAATTCCAATACCCCAATTAAAGAAAAATCAACCGGGGTTATTAGATTCGATTGCGACCAGTAACTTCACCATGCAAGTCGCATTTGTTGCTTTAGATCCAAACAATGGAAACGTGTTGGCAATGATCGGCGGGCGTGATTTTGAAGAGAGCAAATACAATCGCGCGGTTCAAATGCGTACCAGACAACCGGGTTCGACTTTTAAACCGATTGTTTACACTGCTGCGATTGACAACGGTTATCCGCCAAGTTTTGAATTATTGAATCAACCCGTGGTTCTATATTTACCAAGTGGCGATCGCTGGGCGCCACATAACTATGATCGTTCACAGGGTGGGCCAACAACGCTTCGGGAAGGGCTAAGGCGGTCTTTGAACCTGGTTACAGCCCGACTGGTTCAGGAAGTCGTCCCGCCCAGAACAGTGGTGGACTATGCACGTAAATTGGGTCTGACAACAGACTTGCCCGTTGTGGACGCAATTGCCTTGGGTTCGGGGAGTGTGTCACCTATTGAGCTAACCTCTGCTTTCGGGGTTTTCGCCAATCAGGGCATTCTGGCAAAGCCTTTGTTCTATAGCCAAGTTGTCGACAAATCGAATAATATTTTAGAAGAACATCAACCTGAAGTTCGCGAGGTGCTGAGAAAAGAGACGGCTTTTATCATGACGGATTTACTCCAAACGGTGGTCAATCGTGGGACCGGCGCGTCAGCCAGGTCTGTTTATAATTTTCGACATCCCGCCGGCGGCAAGACCGGAACCACCAATGATTATACCGATGCATGGTTTGTCGGATTTACAAAACACATCGTTGCCGGAGTATGGGTCGGTTTTGATGATCCGATGAAATCCCTCGGGCCGAATCAAGCAGGAGCAGTGGTTGCCCTTCCTATCTGGGCAAATTTTATGAAAACAGCGCATGATACACTTCAACTGCCCCCTACGCCGTTTAAAATGCCGGCGGGAGTAATTCGTTTGGAAATTTGCCGGGAAACAAAAAAACTTGCAACTGAATTTTGTCCGGAAATTATGTCGGAAATATTTGAAGTCAAAACCGCACCCAACCAATTATGCGATAAACATACCGGACTATTGAAAGAAAGTAATGTTAACAGGGGAGAGCGCAAACGCTTTTAAAAGGAATTCGGCGAATCAGTTTTAATTTTCATCCCAGTCACCGGAATCATGTCGGCTGAGATGTTTTAAAATTAACGGTTTGATTTGGTTGGGGGTTGATAAAATTTCAACCGCTTCAAAAAACTTCTCTTTTATTGTCTCTGACTCAAGATTGCTTGAATAATATATTTGCGCCAGTGATTCCCCCTTTTCAACCTGGTCGCCTTGTTTTTTTTGAAGAACGATGCCAGCGCTATAGTCAATGTCGTCCGACATTCTTCGCCTGCCCGCCCCCAGGTCTCTTGACAACAAGCCGATTTTCAAGGCATCGATCGAGTGCACAAAACCGGTCCGATTGCTCCGAATCGATAAATGATGGCGGCTCCGGGGATAACGATCAGGATCTTCCACCACGCTAACATCACCGCCCTGCAGCTCTACAATCCGAATAAATTTTTCCAAAGCCCTGCCATTAGACAGCGAATCGGTTAAAGTTTTGTGGGCTTCTCCATGATCATAGCTTACGCCGGCCTGGATTAACATCTCTGCACCCAAGGCAAGTGTAATCTCGATCAAATCTTTCGGACCCTGCCCCTGTAACGCCAGAATCGCTTCCCGGGTTTCGAGCCAATTTCCCACAGCAAATCCGAGCGGTTGATCCATAGCGGTCATCAACGCTGACGTTTTGACATTAAACTTATCCGCTGTGGTAATGATTGCTTTCGCCAGTTCCAACGATTGATTATACTCGCGAAAAAACGCTCCTTTTCCGGTTTTAACGTCCAGCACCAGCGCTTTAGCGCCTTCGGCAATTTTTTTGCTTAATATACTGGCGACAATTAATGGAATCGATGGGACAGTGCCGGTGCTGTCCCGTAATGCATAAATTTTTTGATCTGCGGGAACGATCTCGTGGGTCTGCCCGATCATTGCCACCGCATTTTTTTCCAAAAGTGAAACAAATTCTTTCAGCGATAAATCGGTGCGGAAACCGGGTATTGCCTCCAATTTATCCAGCGTACCGCCGGAATGTCCCAACCCACGCCCGGACATCATCGGAACAGCGACGCCCGCCGTGGCAACCAATGGTGCTAACACGATGGAAACTTTGTCGCCAACACCGCCGGTGCTATGTTTATCAATCGGGAATTGATTTAAATGGTCGAGATTAACCCGCTCGCCGGATTCAATCATGGTCTGAGTCAGCAGGCAGGTTTCTTCGAAAGTCATTCCGTTAAAATATATCGCCATCAACAAGGCGGCCATCTGGTAGTCTGTTACCTCGCCGCTGATAAAACCATTTACTAAAAACCGAATTTCATTTTCGTTTAATTTTTGTTTGTCTCGCTTTTTAACAATCAGATTTTCAGCCGTCATCAATCAGTTCTGTTTTGGTTGGTTTTGTTTGTCTAATTCGTCTATAATTTTTACACTGGCGCTGGCGCCAATCCGGGAAGCCCCGGCGCGGATCATTTTTAAAGCTGTTTCCAAATCTCGTATGCCTCCGGCCGCCTTTACGCCCATTCGACCTCCAACCACCGACCTCATCAGGGTTACATCTTCAACTGTTGCACCGGAAACATTAAAGCCCGTGGATGTTTTAACAAAATGAGCGCCGGCGGCTTGCGCCAGCTCACAGGCGGTCCGTTTCTGCTGGTCAGTCAACAGGCAGGTTTCAATTATCACCTTGACTATGGCAGTTTCACCTGCGGCAGCCACCACGGCGCGGACGTCTTCACAAACATAAGCTTCCTGATTGGATTTCAACATTCCCACCGAGATTACCATGTCGATTTCCTGAGCGCCCTGCTGAATCGCTTCTATGGTTTCACTCACTTTCGTCTTGGTTGTACTCGCGCCGAGGGGAAAACCGACAACCGTACAAACTTTTACCGCAGCGTCGAATAATTGGTCACGGCATCGACTCAGATAGATCGGATTGACACAGACCGCTGCAAAGCCATTTTTTTTTGCTTCGCGGCAAAGCTGATCAATGTCCGACGCTGTCGCCTCCGGTTTTAAATTGGTATGATCAATATATGCCGCCAGTTCTTTTTTATCCATATTTTTTTCTGGTTATTTTTGCATATTTAAAACATCAGTCGAAGTCTCCGCCTATAAGTGAAATAATACTTGCAGATATTTATTGTGCTTTCTATTTGGATTTCAATAGTTGTTTGACATCTTGAATTAGTTGAAATCCAAGCGCTTCAGCTTCTTCCATGGTTTTGGCTTCGGAATAAACCCGGATGATCGGTTCTGTATTTGAAGGGCGAATATGAACCCATCGATCGGGCCAGAGGATTTTTATCCCATCAATTGTGTCAGTTTTCTCGGTCTGATATTTCTTCAACAACCCATCCAGCACCGACGAAACATCGAGTTCCTTGAGCTCAATCCTGTTTTTTGCCTGAAAGTATTGCGGTAAAGACAGATGCAATTCTGACGCCTTCGTCCCAGACTCTGCCAGTTGCATCAAAATCAAGGCAATCGCCAACGGCGCATCTCTTCCCAGATGCAGTTCCGGCAGAATGACGCCGCCGTTACCTTCTCCACCGATTGCGGCTTTGACTTCTTTCATTTTTTGGGCGACATAAATTTCGCCGACTTTGGTTCGATAGACCCGAGTATTAAATTTCACTGCCAAATCATCCACAGCCTGGCTAACCGAGGCATTGACAACGATGGGTCCGTCCTTTTTTGATAGCACATAATTGACGGCGGCTGTTAGCGTATATTCTTCACCAAAAGGCTTGCCCTGCTCTGAAATGATAGCCAGTCGATCCACGTCCGGATCCACGGCAAAGCCGATATCTGCTTTTTCGGCTTTAACCACTTCACAGAGTTCGGTCAGATTTTCCGCCAATGGTTCTGGTTTGTGGGAAAACAGCCCGGTGGGTTCGCCGTTGATAAAAATCGCTTCGCAACCGAGTTGCTGTAACAGCGCTGGCAAAATGGTTCCGCCGGCGCCATTTACACAGTCCACGACAACTTTATATTTTCGTTTCGCAATTTGGTCAGGATTAACCAGGTTCAATTTCAATATCGCTTTAATATGATCATCAATCGCCTGCTCATATATTTCAGATTTTCCAATTTGATCCCAGGCTACATTCCGAAACTTGGCCTCGTTTACCGCTTTAATCACATTATTACCCTGGACTTCATCGAGGAACATGCCTGAGGAATCAAGCAACTTGAGCGCATTCCATTCGATTGGGTTATGACTTGCTGTAATGGCGATGCCGCCCCTTGCTTTTAAATTCATAACCGCCATCTGCACGGTTGGTGTCGGACAAACTCCGATATCAACCACATCACAGCCGGTCGAAATTAAGCCTGCCATTACTGCATGTTTTACCATGGGACCTGTTACCCGAGAGTCCCTGCCAACGACAATTTTTCCGCCGCCTAAATAGGTACCAAACGCCTGGGTAAAATTAACAATCAATTGAGGCGTCAGACCGTCTCCGATGACACCTCGAATTCCGGAAATACTCATCATTAAATTAGGCAAGATAACCTCCATAACAATTCATCGCTGGTAGCTAAAATTTATTGAAGTGAACAATATCTTCGAGTCTTCGTTTCGGGACATGGAGTAGCCCGTTTTCATCCTTCCAATATTTTATCGAATTATCAGCAACCTCGACGACCGGAAATTCCGACGGGTAACCGAATGCAACCACCGAATCTATCCGGTAGTTGTCCGGGATGCTGAAAAGCCCCCGAATTTCTTGTCGATTGATTGAACCCAACCAACATGTGCCAACGTCTTCCTCAAGTGCCGTCAAAATCATGTTTTCAATAGCTGCGGCAGCGTCAACCTCGCCTTTTTCTTTTTTAATTTCAGTGTTTATTAAAACGATGATATAGGCGGTTGGCCTTTTATCCGACGGTGGATCTCCTGCTGGTGCAATATATGCGGCCCATTTTAAAGTAGCAAAAACTTTGCCCAATAAACTTTGTTCAGTAATGACGAGAAATTCCAATGGCTGCAAATTTGCGCCAGATGGCGCCAATCTTCCGGCATTGGTAATTTTCTTGAGCAAGTCTGGCGCGATGGGTTTTTGCTCAAAACTTCTTATGGTGCGTCGTTTAACAATTAAATCATAAACGCTCACTTTTATCATCTCCTGTTTGTGGGGTCTATTGAAATGCCTGTTTAAGTTTAGTTAACTTGTCTTTGTCCAGACTTTTTGTGTTGAAAATAATAACTCCCTGATTTCCTTCGGATCGCTTTGCCGCTGACAGCGCTTCTTGAAATTCATTGGCGGTAAATCGAATCGGCAGCTTTTTGTGTTAATCCGGGCATTGAAGATTCAGCACTTTCCACAGCCGCTGATTTACTGAATCCGGGACATCTTTATCCTCAAAATGGCGATAAAGATAAACGACCTTCCGAATAGAATCAACTTCAGCGCAACATTTGGGACAATGCTTTAAATGTTCTTTCAGCTCAGTGCATAGTGGCTTGTCAATATCCTCACATAGTTCGTCGCAAATTTGTTGTAAAGTTTTCACGCAGTCCATAACACACTCGTCATTAATTCCACATTTCAGACAATTTGTTTCTTAGGGCAACTCTGGCTCTATGTAAATTTGATTTAACAGCGGGCAAAGAGATGTTTAGCAGATCAGCAATTTCTTTTAGCGCCAAGCCCTCAATATCCTTTAATACGAAAGCGGTTTTATAATTTTCAGGCAACTCTGAAATCGCAACGTCCATTCTTTGCTTGAGCTCTTCATTGATCAGATTATCAAGAGGGTTTTGTTCTAATGTCCGCATAAACGAAGAATAATCCCGATTTTCGTTTTCGAGATTTTCATCAAACGATTGCAATCGTCGCTTTTTAGCTCTTAGGCGCATCAAAGCCTGATTGGTGGCAATGCGGTAAATCCAGGTTGATAGTTGTGATTTTTCTTGAAATTTGGGCAGGGCTTGAAGAACTTTTAAAAACGTTTCCTGTAACACCCCCTCGGCCGATTCTTCGCTACCTAACAACTTAAGACCAAGATTAAATACCATTTTCTCATTATTTTTGACAATTTGAGCCTGCGCGGTCGGGTCTCCATTCTTGGCGCGTTTTATTAATTCTTTTTCAGAAATTTCCATCGCTCTCTTTTCCATTGTTTCTTTTTACAAAGCCGAATAATCTAATAAATTTTGCAAAAAAAAACAAGCTTTATTTGACGGAAATTTCAACTTTTTGTGAATAATCACAAATTATGTAGCAATAATCTCATAACCATATTCAATCTCAGCCGTTTTGTTCAGCATATTAGATGCAGAGCAATATTTCGTACTGGACAGCTCAATGGCGCGTTCCACATCGTTTGCTTTAATATTTTCTTTATCGCCATAGACCAAAAAAGTTACTTTTATTTTCTTAAAAACTTTGGGGTGATCCTCAGCGCGTTCAGCTTCCAATTGCATATCAACCCTTGTAAAGGGAACTCGCTTTTTTTGTAAAATAGAAATCACATCCATACCTGCACACCCCCCAAGCGATATAAGCATCAGCTCCATAGGCCTCATCCCTGAATCACTGCCGCCAACCTGTTCGCTGGCATCGATCACAACTTCGTGATTGGATGAGGATTTAGCGATCAATTTCATTCCACCTGCATGAGTAATTTGAACCTTCATAGCTGCTCCTGTTTTATTAAAATCGATTTTCCGATTATGATTTAATGTCTTTGATAACCGTTAAACGAAAATACAAAAAACCTTCTTTTGCTCAGCCCGCTTAGCTTTCACTTACATTTTTGTCAGAACCAAATATTTTTTTTATCAACCTATCGATTCGCTGTCTTAGCGCATCAATCAGCTTGCTGTCATGGTAATGCCGATCAGCTTCAGTGCAGATAATTTCTTTGAGCAATTCTGCAACCTGTTCGTCACAACAAGATTCGATTCGTTTTTCAATCTCATTAAAAGATGGCGGTATGTTTTGTTGTTTGTTCATTCAATTTATCCTTTGTAAGTTTTGATGTTTCGTCTCTTCATAGGATTCAAATATGGTGGAGGTGCTTCGAATTGTGTGATAAAAATATAAATATTGTCTCCATTGTCGTAAAAAACTTCTGGAGCGATTAGAGGCGCAGCTGAAAATGGGGGTACAGTTTGTCGCTATTCTCCGATAACATAACAACAAGTAAAAACCATGGTTTTCGCCAGTCTTAAAGCTCATTAAAAAAAGAATACCATCCTCAATACATTTTAAGGATGGTATTCTTAAACCATTAAATAATTTTAATTGTGCAACTGAGACTATTCTGCTGATTTTTCCGGTTCGGTTTCGGTGTCTGAGGGTGCATTGTCTTGCTCTTCTTCGTCTTCCTCCTCTTCCCGGTCTTTTCGATCTAATAGATTTTCATCGTCCTTTTTCTTTCGCAGGATAAGATAAGATATGGTATTACCAATGTTCAATGTTGCCACACCATAGGACGCGATAAAGCCACCGATAAGCAAAATCCAAACGCTGAAAATGTGTGAAACGACCACCATGTAACCGGGAAGTGGCAGTGGATCAAATTCCCGACTGAAGTAGATGAGCCCGGAAAAATCGCTGAACACCGACTGTACCCACCCGATTGAATGCATCACCCAAACGCTCAACAGGTACATTCCGTGCGCAGAAATATTGATAAAGTCATCCCCCATGGTATTTGCAAATAAGCGATCCATTAAAATAAATGCTTGTTTTGACAGCAGCGCCAAAATAAAAAAGGCGGCGAGCGCCAGCGCTCCACTAATGACTGCGTATAAAATCAACCGCCACGGTTGGCTCCATAAAAGAGAAAATGATTGAAACACTGCTTCAAAAGCATCATCATCAGTGGTTGCAATAATCGCCGGGGTTTGAAAGGCAGAAACGACAACCACTAAAACCAAAAATACAGTTACCAGGGCTGCAATAAACCAGATCGGCGTTAAAATTGTTAAACCAAACTCACCCACGTACGGTATTAAATCCGCCAGCCAGCCGACGATGGCACCACCGAGTAAAAACAGTCCGATAAGAATTGCTAACGCAACCGGCGTCAACACAACCGATACCACCTTTTTTTTCGCAAAACTGAACGCTTCGCGCCAGGTATAAAAGTTGTTTCCCTTTACCAGCATGTAGCTCGCTCTTGATACAGCCGTGGCTGTCACCAAATACAAAACAACCAACCAAGCCGCCCCCAAAAAGTAAATAATAAAACTATACCAGGGAGCGCTTTCTCCGAACAAACATGGCAAAAGGCCATATTTTCGCCATGAAATCTCTAATGAGATACCAGCGCTAAGCAGGCTGACATAGGTAAATATTATATAGCCAAGCATACCGACGAACAATCCCAAAAATTGGATCCACATTCGTTGCAGACTTAGTCCCAATCTTGGAGATTTAAAAAGATCTCGAACATCAAATCGAAACTGATGCATAACGCCCTCCGCGAATTGTTTTTAATTATTAATGAACAATTATTCAACTAAAAATTTTATTCTATAGTAATAAAATTTCAGCTATTTGTCAAGCTATTTTTTAATTGATTACAACAATGTTTGGTAATGAAAAAGTACCTTTGTCGACAGAGCCATCTTATTTGCCTGTGTCTGACGCTGCTGCATTTTCTTTAATTAACAGAACTTCGATGATACGATTTCTATCTACCTTCTCGATGATCAATTTGTAGGGACCATATTCGATCTGTTGTTTTATTTGAGGAACAGTTC
>Ga0209614_1002087_pt1 | contig 13711 bp, 3 predicted proteins | sample BlaSprsedimmetaG_FD_185484 | JGI IMG/M metagenome (GOLD analysis project Ga0209614, IMG submission 185484) | Hot spring sediment bacterial and archeal communities from California, USA to study Microbial Dark Matter (Phase II) - Blank Spring... ... | reverse complement strand
CGGTCCATGTGCCCCTCTCCGTTGAGTCGCAGGTGGAGGCCCGGATTCTGATGATGTCCACCAACAACATTCTGTCGCCGGCCAACGGCTCGCCGATCATCATTCCGACCCAGGATATCGTCCTGGGGCTCTATTACATGACCAGGGAACGATACGGCGCCGCCGGTGAGGGTTCGGTGTTCGGTTCGGTGGAAGAAGCGCGGATCGCCTATGACCACGGGGCGGTGCACCTGCAGTCGCGGGTCAGGCTGCGGATCAACGGCGCCATCGTCGATACGACCATCGGCCGGATTCTGGTCAGCGAACTGCTGCCGGAAAAGATTCCCTTCAGCCTGGTGAACAAGGAACTGTCCAAGAAGGAGCTGTCCTTTCTCATCGACTATACCTACCGCCACGCCGGCACCAAGGAGACGGTCATCCTGGCCGACCGGCTCAAGGACCTGGGGTACGAGTACGCCACCCGGGCGGGCATCTCCATCTGCATCAACGACATGAAGATCCCGGTGGAGAAGGAAGAGCTGGTCGAATCGGCCGAGAAGGAATCCATGGAGGTGGAGCAGCAGTATTCCGACGGCCTGATCACCGATGGCGAGAAGTACAACAAGATCGTCGACATCTGGTCCAAGATCACCGACAAGGTCGCCAAGAAGATGATGGATGAAATGTCCGTCGAGTACCAGCGCGACAAGGACAACAAGATCGTCGAGACCAAGAGCTTCAACTCCGTCTTTATCATGGCCGATTCCGGCGCCCGCGGCTCCAAAGACCAGATCAGGCAGCTGGCCGGCATGCGCGGTCTGATGGCCAAGCCTTCGGGGGAGATCATCGAGACGCCGATCAAGGCCAACTTCCGGGAAGGCCTGAACGTGCTGGAGTACTTCATCTCCACCCACGGCGCGCGCAAGGGTCTGGCCGACACCGCCCTGAAGACGGCGAACTCCGGGTATCTGACCCGGCGCCTGGTCGACGTGGCCCAGGACTCGACCATCGTGGAAAAGGACTGCGGCACCATGAAGGGCATCGCCGCCGAGCCGCTCATCGAGGGCGGCGAGGTGATCGTCCGCATCGGCGACCGCATCCTTGGCCGCGTGGCCCTGGAGGACATCGTCGATCCCTATTCGAGCGAGGTCCTGGTGCCCATGAACGAGGAGATCACCGAGGACAGGGTGGCAGCGATCGAGGCGGCCGGCATCGACAAGGTGATGATCCGTTCGGTCCTGACCTGCGAGTCCAAGCGCGGCATCTGCGCCAAGTGCTACGGCCGCGACCTCGGCCGCGGGCACATGGTCAACATCGGCGAGGCGGTGGGCATCATCGCCGCCCAGTCCATCGGCGAACCCGGCACCCAGCTGACCATGCGGACCTTCCACATCGGCGGTACGGCGAGCCGGAGCGTGGAGCAGGCGGAAGTCCGGACCCAGCGCGGCGGCGAGGTCAGGTACAAGAACCTCCAGTCGGTCGCCAATGCCGCCGGCTTCGAGATCGTCATGAACCGCAACGCCGAAATCAGGGTGCTTGACGACCAGGGGCTTGACCGGGAGCGATTTCCCGTACCTTACGGCGCGGAGCTCAAGGTCCGGGAGGGCGAAAAGGTCGAACCGGGCACCATCATCGCCGACTGGGACGCCTTTTCCATTCCCATCGTCAGCGAACTGACGGGCCGGATCAAGTACGGGGACGTCATCGAGGGCGATACCATGCAGGAGCGGGTCGACATGGTCACCGGCAAGGCCAGCAAGGTCATCACCATGGCGACGGTCTCCAAGCAGGCCAACCCGCGCATCACCATCAAGGATGAACGGGGCCGGACCCTGAAGCTGCCCGGCGGCGACATTCCGGCCCGCTACTCCCTGCCGGTCGGCTCGATCATCACCGTGGCCGAAGGCGAAACCATTTCCGCCGGAACAGTGGTGGCGAAAATTCCACGGGAAACGACCAAGACCAAGGACATCACCGGCGGTCTTCCCCGGGTGGCGGAACTGTTCGAGGTGCGCAAGCCCAAGGAGCAGGCGATAATCAGCGAAATCGACGGCCGGGTCAGTTTCGGCAAGGACCTGAAGGGCAAGCGGCGGGTCATCGTCACCCCGGAAACCGGCGAGCCCAAGGAATATCTGCTGCCCAAGGCCAAGCACATCACCGTGCACGAGGGCGATTATGTCAAGGCCGGGGAGCGGCTGATGGAGGGGTCGATCCTGCCCAACGACATCCTGCGGGTGCTCGGCGCCGAAGAGCTGGCCTGCTTTCTGGTCAACGAGATCCAGGAGGTCTACCGGCTGCAGGGCGTACATATCAACGACAAGCACATTGAAACCATTGTCCGGCAGATGTTGAAGCGGGTTCAGATTACCGAAGTCGGCGATTCGAACTTCATGCTCGGCGAGCAGGTCGAATGGTGGCGGTTCCGCGAGGAAAATGATCGGCTGATTAACGAAGACAAGAAGCCTTCCACGGCTGAACCGCTTTTGCTTGGAGTAACCAAGGCAGCAAGAACCTATTCGTTTATCTCGGCGTCCTCGTTCCAAGACCCAATCAATGTGCTGAGCAATGCGGCCATGGCTGGAAGGATTGATCATCTGCGCGGGCTGAAGGAAAACGTGATCATGGGACGATTGATACCGGCCGGTACAGGTCTAAAGCGCTATCGGATTGAGCACGACGAAATTGAGATTGGCAATAAAATGAAGAAAGAGGAAGAATTTTGCTTAGAACCCGGCAATATATGGGACAAAGAATTTTCTTACTCTTTCTATCGAACAAAGTGTCAAGAGAAAGAATTAGAAACGATCCAAATCAATGGCAGTGAAGCTGAAACAGAGGAGGCAAGCTTTCTTCAGGAAGATGAGCTGGACGAAGAAGATGAAACCAGCGACAGCGAAGCTGGTACAGAGCAGGAATTGTTTTCCCCTCGAAAAGTTGCGTTGGATGATGAAAAGGAAACCAGCGGCAGTGATGCCAGCAGAGAGAAGGCATATAAGTCACAGGTAATTTTGAGAGAAAAATCGCAAACACCTCGATGGTTTAGCATTTCTATGGTCCTATTTATGCTTTTTCTTTTAGGGTTACTGTTATTTAACCTTTTCGTCTAAGGGTGATAAAAATAAAAAATTGTTTCACAAAAACAGATAAAACTCTCCACCCGCAACAATTACTGATCGTTCCCTTTTGCTTCCCCATTCTTGACATTCACCTGGCTTGGGGGTATTCAATTCTTAATAATTCCATTATGATCCATTTGTTACCATAGAATGTCACGAGATATGGTTTGATAAAACTCGAAGATCTTCAACCCAATGCAGCTCTACGAGGTCTTCTGCCGGATTGCCTGGTAACAGTCGTCAGCGTACAATGGTTTGGATCGGAGGCCCTCGAACTCACGTACAAGACACCGGCCGGCAAAGTCGCAAACGAACTCCTGTACCGCAGCGATGAGCCTCGCCTCGAAATTGTTGAAAAGGGGTGCCTCTGGAGCTTTGATGGTGACGGTGCATTATTTCGTTTAGTCTCGGAAGCACATCGGATTCGCCTGGCACATCTTTTTGACCCTGTCCTCGCCGTCCACACTTCGCTCGTCGATCCCCTGCCGCATCAAATAACGGCGGTCTATGAATCTATGCTGCCAAGGCAGCCCTTGCGATTTCTGCTTGCCGACGACCCTGGTGCCGGCAAAACAATCATGGCCGGCCTGCTGATCAAGGAACTCATCGCCCGCGGAGATCTGCAGCGCTGCCTCATCGTCTGCCCGGGGAGCCTTGCCGAACAGTGGCAGGACGAACTGTATCGCCGTTTTAACCTGCCCTTCGAGATCCTCACCAACGACAAACTTGAGGCCGCGCGGACAGGCAACTGGTTCCTTGAGGCAAACCTGATCATTGCCCGGCTCGACAAGCTCTCGCGTAATGAAGATGTCCAGCTGAAGCTCAAGGCGCCAGACTGCCGGTGGGATCTGATAGTCTGCGATGAAGCGCACAAGATGTCGGCCACTGTCTTCGGTACGGAAACGAAGTACACAAAGCGGTATCGGCTTGGTCAGCTTTTGTCCACCCTCACTCGCCATTTTCTGCTGATGACGGCAACCCCCCATAACGGCAAGGAGACGGATTTCCAGCTTTTTATGGCCCTCCTTGACGGGGACCGCTTTGAAGGACGGTTCCGGGACGGCATACATGTTGTTGACGTCTCTGACCTTATGCGGCGGATGATTAAGGAAAGCCTGCTCAAATTTGATGGCACCCCGCTCTTTCCGGAAAGGATTGCCTATACGGTCCCCTACAGATTATCGGACGCCGAAGCCCAGCTCTACAAGGCCGTTACGGAATATGTGCGCGAAGAGTTCAACCGGGCAGAAGCGCTCGAAAACGACAGACGCGCCGGCACGGTCGGTTTTGCCCTGACTATTCTTCAACGCCGGCTGGCCTCGTCACCCGAAGCAATTTATCACTCACTGCGCCGCCGCCGAGAAAGGCTGGAAAGCCGGTTGCGCGAGCTGGAAATCCTCCAGCGAGGCGGACGGATCGCCCCCATACTGGCAACTACCCTTCCCGAGCTTGATACCGAGGATGTGGAAGACCTGGAGGATGCGCCGGACAATGAAGTCCAGGCCGCCGAGGAAGAAATTCTTGATCAGGCCACTGCCGCACGTTCCATCGTGGAGCTGAAAGCGGAGATAGAGACCCTGAAGGGGTTGGAATCTCTGGCCCTCGCCGTCCGCCGCAATGAAACGGATACAAAATGGTGCGAACTCGCGAGCCTCCTGAATGAAATATTTACCCCCAAATTCGGGGACAATATATGTGAACCTAATGCACCCTATGGATCGGGAAAGATACCCCCGCCAGTACCCTCGCCCCACCAGAAACTGGTTCTCTTCACTGAGCATCGCGATACCCTGAACTATCTGGAATCCCGCATTACGACATTACTCGGCCGGAAAGAAGCCGTGGTCATGATCCATGGCGGCATGGGCCGCGAGGACCGCATGAAAGCCCAGGAGGCGTTCAAGCACGACCCTGAGGTGCAGGTGCTTTTGGCCACTGACGCGGCCGGAGAAGGTATTAACCTGCAACGTGCGCACCTGATGGTCAATTATGATCTCCCCTGGAATCCCAACCGTCTCGAGCAGCGTTTCGGCCGCATTCACCGTATCGGCCAGACCGAGGTGTGTCATCTCTGGAATCTGGTAGCGGAAGAAACCCGCGAAGGGGATGTATACCGCAGACTGCTGGATAAACTCGAGCAGGCCAGGCAATCCCTTGGCGGGCAGGTTTTTGATGTCCTGGGCAAGCTTCAGTTTGAGGGAAAACCGTTGCGCGACCTCCTTATCCAGGCCATCCGCTACGGGGATCAGCCGGAGGTCCGGGCACGGCTGACAACGGTGATGGAGAACGCGCTGGACCGAAACCAGCTTCAGAATTTGCTTGAGAACCATGCCCTTGCTCATGATGCAATGGATGTCAGCCGTATCCACCGTATCCGCGAGGACATGGAACGCGCAGAGGCACGCCGCCTGCAGCCGCATTATATAGAGTCGTTCTTCAAAGAGGCTTTTCAGCTGCTGGGCGGGTCATTCAAACAGCGCGAACCCCGACGCTACCAGATCACCCATGTTCCAGCCCCGGTGCTTAACCGTGACAGGTTAATCGGTATAGGGGAGCCGGTTCTTCAGCGATATGAACGAATTGCGTTTGAAAAATCCCTCTTATCGCCCCAGGGACAACCATTGGCTGCCTTTGTCTGCCCTGGTCATCCATTGCTTGACTCGGTGATAGACCTTACCCTGGAGCGCCACAGGGACCTCCTGAAGCGCGGAGCTGTCCTGGTGGATGAACGGGATAACGGCACCAGCCCGCGCGTCATGTTCTATCTCGAACATGGAATCCAGGACGCGGGAACAACCAGGTCAGGGGAGCGTCGTATCATTTCCAAGCGTATGCTCTATGTGGAGCTTGGCGCTGATGGCGCCGTTCGCCATATCCATTATGCCCCCTATCTTGACTATCGGCCTCTTGCCGAGGGTGATCCGGGCCTGGCAGCAATCCTTGATCATCCGGAGTGTGCCTGGATTACCCGGGAACTGGAACACAAAGCGCTGGGATATGCGGTCACGCATGTGGTGCCGGAACATTTATCAGAGGTAAAAGAAAGCAAACTGGCGCTTCTTGCTAAAACCGAAGCGGCTGTGAAGGACAGGCTCACAAAAGAGATAACCTACTGGGACCATCGGGCTGAACAGCTCAAGCTCCAGGAGCAGGCCGGAAAGCCAAATGCCCGGCTCAATTCCGGCGAGGCCCGCAAGCGTGCCGACGCGCTTCAGGCCCGGCTGCAGAAACGTCTGGATGATTTGAAGCTGGAAGCACAGATTTCTCCGCTGCCGCCGGTCGTGCTGGGTGGCATGCTGGTCATTCCCATGGGACTCATCCGGGAAATGACCGGGCAGCAGCCGACTGTTCCGGTGCCGGTTGACACCCATGCCAGTGCCGCCCGCGCCCGGGCCATCGTCATGGAGATCGAACGCAGGCTGGGCTACGAACCCATTGACCGTGAGCTGGAAAAGCTCGGCTATGACATCGAAAGCCGCATCCCCGGTACGGGCAGGCTGCGCTTTATCGAGGTGAAGGGCCGTGTCTCCGGCGCTCCGACCATCACGGTGACCAGAAACGAGATCCTCTATTCCCTTAACAAGCCTGAAGACTACATCCTCGCCATTGTCGAGTTTTTTGATGCCGAGAAGCACAATGTGTATTACCTGCGCCAGCCCTTCCAACGGGAGCCGGATTTCGGCGTGACCAGCGTGAACTATGATTTTGCTGAATTACTGATACGAGCGGAATCGCCCCGATAAAAATAATTTCAACGAGCCGATCTATTCGAGCGGCCGATACTGGATAGAATGTCATGACTGAAAAACCGATCAGAAAGAAGCTCATCGAGGTGGCCTTGCCGCTGGAGGCGATCAACAAGGCAAGCGCATTAGAGAAGCAACCATTCACCCGTAAGCATCCAAGATCAATTCATATTTGGTGGGCCAGACGTCCCCTGGCCGCTGCGCGGGCGGTGATCTTCGCCCAGATGGTGGACGATCCCTCGGCCTGGCCCGATCTGTTCCCCACCGAGAAGGCCCGGGACAAGGAGCGGCAACGGCTGTTTAAAATCATCGAGGAGCTGGTCAAGTGGGAGAATACCACCAACGAGGAGGTGCTGCAGCAGGCGCGGGACGAGATCTGGCAGAGCTGGCGGCGGGCCTGCGCCGAGAACGCCGACCACCCGCGGGCCAGGGAACTGTTCGACCGCAACAAGCTGCCGGCCTTCCACGACCCCTTTGCCGGTGGCGGGGCACTACCCCTGGAGGCGCAGCGGCTGGGTCTGGAGAGCTATTCCAGCGACCTCAACCCGGTGGCGGTGCTGATCAACAAAGCGATGATCGAGATTCCCCCGAAGTTCGCTGACCGGCCGCCGGTGAATCCGGAGTGGCAGAAGAAAAATCAGGCGGAAAAGGCCCTGGCCCTCTGGAAAGGTGCGCGGGGCCTGGCCGAGGACGTCCGCTACTACGGCCGGTGGATGCGGGACGAGGCGGAGAAGCGCATCGGCCACCTGTACCCCAGGGTCGAGGTGACTGTGGAGATGGCCACGGAGCGGTCGGACCTGAAGCAATACGTCGGCCGGAAACTAACGGTCATCGCCTGGCTCTGGGCGCGCACGGTGAAGAGTCCCAACCCGGCCTTTGCCCATGTGGACGTGCCGCTGATATCCACCTTCATGCTCTCTACCAAGGCCGGTAAAGAGGCCTACGTGCAACCGGTGATCGAGGACGGCGGGTATCGGTTTACAGTGAAGGTAGGCAAACCCAGGGATGCGGCAGCATCGAAGCTTGGGACCACTGCAGGCAAAAGGGCGGCGTTTCGTTGTCTGATGTCGGGTGTACCAGTTACCTATGACCACATCCGGGAGCAGGGTAAAAAAGGGCAGATGGGTTCCAAGCTGATGGCGGTGGTGGCTGAGGGAGATCGTGGCCGCGTTTATCTGCCTCCCATGAGCTATCATGAAAATATCGCTCGCAAGGCTTTACCGGAATGGAAACCTGACATGCCGCTTCCCGATAACCCGCGTGATTTCATGACACCAAACTATGGTTTGACCACCTTTGGCGACCTCTTCACCCCCCGGCAGCTTGTGGCTCTGAACACCTTTTCCGATCTGGTGGCCGAGGCGCAGGAGCGAGTCAAGAAAGATGCCATCGCCGCCGGCCTGCCTGACGACGGCACTCCTCTGCGCGACAACGGCACAGGTGCCACCGCCTACGCCGAGGCGGTGGGGGTGTACTTAGGTATTGCCATCTCCCGATGGAGCGACCTTTCAAATTCTATGTGCAGCTGGAATAATACAAATCAAAATTTGCGAGCACTTTTTGCTCGGCAAGCAATTCCAATGAACTGGGATTATGCAGAACTTTCCCCCTTTTCGAAAGTCGGTCCCTGGTTCTCAACCGTTGAGTCCTCTGTTGAGGCAATGGGAAATTTTGCAAAAGGAAAGTTTGGCTTTGCCGACCAGGCCGACGCATCATCACAGAGTACTTCAGATGGTAAAGTTGTATCTACTGACCCACCCTATTATGACAATATTGGTTACGCAGATTTATCTGATTTTTTTTACGTTTGGTTGAGACGTTCTTTGCGGCAAATTTTTCCTGAATTGTTTGCAACCATGGCTGTGCCTAAGGCCGAAGAACTGGTCGCTACGCCTTATCGTCATGGCGGCAAAGAGAAAGCCGAGAACTTTTTTCTCGCAGGTATGACCCAGGCCATGCACCGCGTGGCTGAACAATCGCATCCAGCCTATCCGGTCTCCATCTATTATGCCTTCAAGCAATCGGAGAGCGATGGGAACGAGGGAACGGTCAATACCGGATGGGATACCTTCCTGGCTGCGGTCATTGAGGCAGGTTTTGCTATCAGCGGGACCTGGCCGATGCGTACAGAAAGAGGTTCTCGTTCAATAGGTATTGGTACTAACGCCCTTGCCTCCAGCATCGTTCTCGTTTGTCGCCCTCGGAATACCATTGCAAAAAAAGTAACCCGCCGCGAGTTCCTCACCAAGCTGAAAACCGAACTCCCCGAGGCCCTCCGCCACCTGCAGGCCGGCAACATCGCCCCGGTGGACCTCGCCCAGGCAGCCATCGGCCCCGGCATGGCGATCTACACCCGCTACGCCAAAGTGCTTGATGCCGAGGGCAAGCCGCTTCCCGTGCGGGCCGCGCTGGCCCTGATCAACCAGGTGCTGGACGAGGCCCTGGCCGAGCAGGAAGGGGATTTTGACGCCGATTCCCGCTGGGCCTTGGCCTGGTTCGAGCAGCACGGCTTTGGCGAGGGCGAGTTCGGGGTGGCCGAGACCTTGTCCAAGGCCAAGAACACCAGCGTGTCCGGTCTGGCCGAATCCGGCATCCTTGTCTCCGGCAAGGGCAGGGTTCGGCTGCTGCATCCCTCCGAGCTGCCGGCAGACTGGGACCCTATGACCGACAGCCGCCTCACCGTTTGGGAGATGGTCCACCACCTCATTCGCGTCCTGGAGGGAGGCGGCGAGCCTGCGGCCTCCGAACTTGTGCGCAAGCTGGGCAGCCGGGCTGAGACCGCCCGCGAACTCTGCTACCGCCTCTATACCCTGTGCGAACGCAAGAAAAGGGCCGCCGAGGCCATGGCCTACAACGGACTGGTGCAAAGCTGGCCGGAGATCACCCGCCTGGCCAAAGAAAGCGAAGCTGCCCAGGCACAGCCGAGGAATCCTCAACAGTCCACATTGTTTTAACAAGGAGTAACCCATGGCAATGACCAACCATGAACGCGTGGGCAAGGCACTGGAACTGCTGAAGCAGGGACTCGGTCCATTTGTGGAGCGGGAGTTCAAAAGCGCCTTTCAGGACAAGGCCCAGGCGGAGATGGGTCGATACTTGGGCGATGACCGGCTCAATGCCAAGCGGCCGGTGGCGGAATGGGACGCCTCCGCCCTGATCAAGATCATGTGGGACGCCTGGAACGAGGTATTCCGCAGGACCCTGGGCTATGCCGAGCGCAGCCTGGTTTCTGAAATCCGTGACTGGCGCAACAAGTGGGCGCACCAGGAGACCTTTTCCAGCGATGATGCCGACCGGGCTTTGGACTCCATCGAGCGGCTGCTGGCGGCCGTTTCAGCCGGGCAGTCCGACGAGGTGCGGCGCCTGAAGCAGGAGCTGCGTCGGCTGGTGGCGGACGAGCAGGCCCGGGGCGAGCGGCGCAAGAGCGCCGGCATCGCCATCGAGGGCCATGCCGCGGCCCATCTGAAGCCGTGGCGGGAGGTGATCACCCCCCATGCGGACGTGGCCAGCGGCAGATACCAGCAGGCCGAGTTTGCCGCCGATCTCTGGCAGGTTTATCTCGGCGAGGGCGGACCAGAATACCGGAACCCGTCGGAGTTTTTCCGGCGTACCTTCTTGACCCGGAGTCTGTACAAGCTCCTGGTCGGAGCCATGGAGCGGATCAGCGGCAAGGGCGGCGATCCGGTGGTGCAGCTGCAGACGAACTTCGGCGGTGGCAAGACCCATTCCATGCTGGCGCTGTTCCACCTTTTTTCCGGGGCCAGCGCCAAGGAGCTGCCCGGCATCGACGAGGCAATGCAGGATGCTGGCATCTCCTCGCTTCCCAGGGCCAACCGGGTCGTGCTGGTGGGCAACAAGATCTCTCCGGGCAACCCTGTGACCAAGGAGGATGGCACAGTGGTGCAGACCCTGTGGGGGGAGCTTGCCTGGCAGTTGGGCGGCAGGAAGGCCTTTGCCAAGATTCAGAAGGACGATGAGCGGGCCACCAGCCCGGGCGACAGGCTGCGCGAGCTGTTCAACGAGTATGCACCCTGTCTGATCCTGGTGGACGAATGGGTGGCCTATGCGCGGCAGCTCTATGACCAGGGCGACCTGCCCGGCGGCGGTTTCGAGACCCAGTTCAGCTTTGCCCAGGCCTTGACCGAATCCGCCAGGCTGGCCAGAAACTGCCTGCTGGTGATCAGCCTGCCGGCTTCGGACACGGCGACTTCGCCTCATGCCTTGGCCAACAGCGAGGAGGTGGGGGGCATCCGCGGCCAGGAAGCACTGGCACGGCTGCGCAACGTGGTGGGGCGCCTGGAATCCTCCTGGACGCCGGCCACGGCGGAAGAGGGCTTCGAGATCGTGCGGCGGCGGCTGTTCGAGCCTATGCGCGCCGATCATTTCAAGCTGATGGATGCGACCGCCCGCGAGTTTGCCGACATGTACCGATCCCAGCAGCAGGAGTTCCCGCCCGATTGCCGCGAAAGCGATTATGAAAAGCGGATAAAAGCTGCCTACCCGATCCATCCGGAAATCTTCGACCGGCTCTATACCGACTGGTCCACCCTGGTGAAATTCCAGCGGACCAGGGGCGTCCTGCGCCTGATGGCGGCGGTCATCTACAGCCTCTGGGAGAAAGGCGACCGCAACCCTTTGATCATGCCGGCCAATGTCCCCATCGACGATACCAGGGTGCGGGACGAGCTGACCCGCTACCTGTCCGACAACTGGAAGCCGATCATCGAGAAGGATGTTGACGGGCCGGATTCGCTGCCGCTCGCCATCGACGGCGAAGTCCCGAACCTCGGCAAGTTTTCCGCCTGCCGGCGGGTAGCGCGGACCATCTACCTTGGCTCCGCGCCGATCACAAGCGCGGCCAACAAGGGGGTGGAAGACCGGCGGGTGAAGCTGGGCTGCGCCATGCCGGGCGAGACGATCGCGGTCTTTGGCGATGCCCTGCGGCGGCTGGCCCAGAGGGCCACGTATCTCTACCAGGATGGCAACCGCTACTGGTACGACACCCAACCGACGGTGACCAAGCTGGCCGATGACCGGGCCGAGCAATACCGGCGCAGCCCGGACAAGATTGCCCAGGAGATCGAACGGCGCCTGCGCGCCGACCTGGCGCGGCGTGGGGATTTTCCCCGCATTCATCCCCTGCCGGGAAGCAGCGCCGACGTGCCGGACGATACCGATGCCCGCCTGGTGGTGCTGGGCATCGACTGTCCTTACTGCAAGGAGCGCAACTGTGCTGCCGAGCAGGCCGCTGTAACAATTCTCGAAAACCGCGGCAACACCCCGCGCCTGTTTCGTAATACCCTGATCTTCCTGGCGCCGGACAAGCAGCGTCTGCAGGATTTGGACGAGTCTCTGAGAAAATTCCTTGCCTGGGAATCCATCCTGGCCGAGAAGGATGCCCTCGATCTGCGTCCGCATCAGGTCAAGCAGGCGGAAGCTCAGCTGAAGACTGCCGATGGCACGATCAACGCCCGCCTGCCAGAGACCTTTCAGTGGCTGCTGGTGCCGGGGCAGTCAAAGCCCCAGGCGCCGGTAACCTGGGAGGCTATAAGGTTATCTGGTCAGGATGCCTTGGCGGTCCGTGCCAGCAAGAAACTGAAGTCGGAAGAACTGTTGCTAACCAGCTTTGCCTCGTCCCGTCTGCGCATGGAGCTGGACCGGGTGCCCCTCTGGCGAGGGAATCATGTGGAGGTGCGGCAGCTTGTCGAAGATTTCGCCAGGTATCTTTACCTGCCGCGGCTCAGGGACTCCTCGGTGCTGCTCCAAGCCATTGACACCGGAACGGCTCTATTAACCTGGGAAAAAGACGCCTTTGCCTATGCCGACAGCTATGACGAGGATGCAGGCAGGTATCGGGGGCTGCGCTGGGCGCAGATGGTCTCCTTGACCGATGCCGGCGCATCGGGACTCCTGGTGAAGCCGGAAATTGCTAAGCAGCAAATGGAGGATGAGGGAGGCAAACAGCCGGAAGAAGAGGAGGAAAAGGGAGAAGAAGGGGCAATTACTGGTGGTGAACCTCCAGAAGGGGACGATGAAGGCGGGGGAGGTCCCAAGCCGCCTAAACAAACCCAACCGAAGCGTTTCCACGGAACGGTCGATCTGGACCCGACCAGGGTCGGCCGGGACGCCGGCAGGATCGCCGAGGAAGTCATCGCCCATTTTGCCGGCCTGGTTGGCGCATCGGTAAAAGTAACCCTGGAAATCGAGGCAGAAATTCCCCACGGCGCTCCGGATCATGTCGTCCGCACCGTCACCGAGAACAGCCGGACACTCAATTTTACAAACCAGGGGTTCGAGAAGGAATAGGAACATGATTAAATGCTTTGTTTGTAAAAATTGGAAAATACGGGGCGCATGAATAACGGGAGCCAAGGAGATAACGGTAAAACTTTTGTTAAGTATTTTTATACACCTACAGTTTTGGCAAACAGTTTAAGGTGTGCCGAAAGTCGTCCGACTGGTACCCAGAGTGTAGCGAAGTCGACCGCCGCGACACGTTGGATTAACAATAAAGTGGCTCTTAACCAAACTCAGCTATTTTTACAGGTGTGTGAGCCAAGCATGCGTTGAGCAATCTCAAAGGCATCTCCGGTTCCCAGAACCTACGGTTAAAACGATAACAAAATTCATCCAGGTATTCCTGCAAATAGTTTGAAGACACGCCATGAAATGTACCGTTGATGAATTTCTTCATATTGCCAATCATGATATGGACAAGCGGAAGCCATTCAGAAGCCTTGTGCGGCGGAGTAACTTTCTTCTCGTGAATATGATCTTCACCAACGGCGTTCAAGGCTGGCAGCGCATCCGTCCGTATGGTCTGCCCTGGCTGCATATGGAAAGCGAGAAAAGAAGATACGGTTTCTTTGG
>Ga0209614_1002086_pt1 | contig 13713 bp, 11 predicted proteins | sample BlaSprsedimmetaG_FD_185484 | JGI IMG/M metagenome (GOLD analysis project Ga0209614, IMG submission 185484) | Hot spring sediment bacterial and archeal communities from California, USA to study Microbial Dark Matter (Phase II) - Blank Spring... ... | reverse complement strand
AAGGCCATCATTAATAAAGTCAATCAGCAATGAACGCGCCAATGCCGGTTTACAATAACTTAAATAAGGACTCTCTCTCAGCTGTAAAAACCCGCGCTTGGGTTACATTTTATTTTGAGGCAACTCGGCTTCATGATTTCCGGATTTTCGAAAACTGTCGGAAAAAGAGCGTTGTGAATCGATAAAAAAGACAAAAAAAAGAAACAGACCGGTTGAATCAATGAAAAAAACAATTGATATTCAGAAAGGTCTTTTATATATTTGCAGTTTGGTAATCATTCGATTCATTTTCGCGGGAGGAGTTCTTGGGTATCAAGGAAGCCGTTCATCCGGAAAGAGTTCTTCTGGTTCGAAGTGTAAGCAAACGGGAAGCTCTGCTGGAAATGATTCAATGTTTTGAAAAGCGGGGCGAGGTAAAAGACATCGAATCACTCAAGGAAAAAATATTCTATCGTGAAAAACTCATGAGCACGGGGATTGGATTGGGTATTGCCGTGCCTCATGTCCGGATGGAAGGAATCAAAGAACCGCTGGTGGTGATCGGTGTCTCCGGTCACGGGATAGAAGATTATGGCGCCATTGACAATCAGATAGTTCGAATCGTAGTCATGATCGTGGCGGGCAAGGAACAGCATCAAAAGTATATCAAATTGCTGGCCGGTGTTGTCACCCATCTCAAGCGGCCCGGAATGATCGAAAAACTGGTCAATGCGGCCGACACACAGGAAGTGTATCAGGCATTTATGGGGGCGGATCATGTTTCCGGCTGATCTGTTTCCGGATCTCTCCATGCCCCATCTCAGTATTTTGTTTCTTTTGGGTCTTGCGCTGTTCGGAGGCACATTGGGGGGCAAACTTTTCGCCCGCATGCGAATTCCCCAGGTGGTGGCGTATATCGTTTTTGGAATCATTCTGGGCAAGACCGGGCTGAATGTGGTGACCGAAGAAACGCTCCTGATGCTCCAGCCGTTTAATTATTTTGCTCTCGGGCTGATCGGATTTATGATCGGCGGAGAGCTGAAGACCCAAACCCTGGCCCGGTACGGACGCCAGTTTCTGGCCATTTTGATGGCCGAAGGACTGATCACCTTTTTCGTCGTAACCGGGCTGGTCGCTTTGGTCGGGGCCCTGTTCATTGAGCAGAGGGGATTGGTCTGGGCGCTGGCTCTGCTTTTGGGGGCCATCGCCTCGGCCACCGCACCGGCCGCGACCACGGATGTTCTCTGGGAGTATAAAGCCCGGGGGCCGCTCACAACCACGATACTTGGAATTGTCGCTCTCGATGACGCGCTTTCACTCATGCTCTTTGCCGTGGCGGCCAGTTTGGCATCGGTCTTAACCGGGTCAGGATCCGGCGGGATCCTCCATCTGTTCACCCACCCTCTTGTCGAGATTGGAGGGGCGCTGGCAACCGGAGCCCTTTCAGGCTTGATCTTGAGTCTGATTATCAAGAAACAATCTCAGGAGGAAAAAATCCTGGCTCTTTCGCTGGGAGCCGTACTGCTGGTTCTGGGTATCGCGATTACTCTGAATATTGACGTGCTCATGGCCGCCATGGCTCTTGGAGTCATGATTGCCAACATCACACCCAGGAAGAGCAGGGAAATATTCAGTCTGGTCGAGAAATTCACGCCGCCGGTTTATGTCCTGTTCTTTGTGCTTTTTGGAGCCAAACTCAATTTTGGAAATGTGACGACGTTTCTGGCCGGGATGGTCCTGGTCTATCTGACGGGAAGGACACTGGGAAAAATGGCGGGAGCGGCGCTTGGAGCCCGATTCTCGGGCGCACCCGCGGCTGTAAAAAAATACCTGCCGTTCTGTTTATTCAGTCAGGCTGGAGTGGCCATCGGTCTTTCAATTCTTGCGGGTCAGAGATTTCCGGGAGAGATCGGCAATATCATTGTCGTTATCATTACCACATCCACGTTTTTCGTACAGATTCTGGGACCGCCCATGGTCAAGATGGCGATTATTCGAGCCGGGGAAGCGGGAAAGAACTTCACGGAAGAAGATCTGATACGCCGCACGCGCGCCAAAGACATCATGGATACCCAAATACCCCTGATCGAAGAGAATATGCCGCTTCGCAAGGTTCTGGCGATTGTCAGTGAGCATCCCAACCTCTACTATCCGGTGGTCGATCCAAACCGGAAATTGATCGGCATTATCACCATCGATAATATCAAGAACACCTTTATTACCACCGGTTTGCATGAATTCCTTCTCGCCCATGATCTGATGGAGTCTGTGGCATTCACGGCTGAACCCGATTCACTCATGGTGGATGTCAAGGCGATGATGCAGGACCGGCAGGTCGATTATTGTCCGGTTGTTTCAAGAAACGGCCGATTGGAAGGGTTTCTCGAATCACGCTCCATACAGCGTCTCATATCCAGACGTATCGAGTCGATTCATTCCGGAGAGGACCGGACATGATGAAGAATACCGGGTTTTGTTCGTGAAACGGCTTGAGCGGAACACCGTACGGAAGAAACAGACAACCGATTGCGGACCGGGTGAATTGTCTGTTGACTTTTATTTCCAATTTTCTATCTTTTATATCATCTTTCCCACGGACCGTCAACAAGGGAGTTCAATGATTCGCCCGTTCCAACGGTCCCAAATTCGAAATGCATTTGAAATCAGGTATCAATCATGGAAAGATATTTCTATTTGATTCTGCTGCCGGAAGCCCTGGTGGCCTCCGCATTGCCCCCTTATGAATTCGGGATCTATTGCGCGAAAACCATGGAAAAACGGATTCGCGGCGAGGCTTTTTTTATCGAAGTCGATCCTGAATTTCAAAGTGATTTCCTGCATAAAAAAGATGATCCGGTTCTTTTAAAAAAAGAGAGTCCGGACGGCCGTTCATCCCGTTTTGTGTACACGGCAATATACAGGGTGCTCGAACATATCCCTGTGTCCAACTTGAAAAACATGTATCTGGCCGCTGATAACGGTCATGTGCTTGAGCTGCCCAAGTCATCGTATTGTGAAGAAAAGGAACCGATTCTGCATTTCTACCAGGAGATCGTTCCCGTGGTCTCCCGGATAGCCAGTTCATTGAATCCGCTCGAATTCTGCCGATATGTCACGAATCCCGGTCACCCCATATCCGTACCGCGGTTGGCGTTTACGGAATTTATCCTGAATGATCTGGCGATGGATCCGGCTCATGCTTCGGTTAAAAACCTGCCGTATCACAATATCGAATATTTGAGGCAATGCCTGATCACGCTGAAAAACGATCCCGAGCGTAAATTGAAAACTGTTCTGCGCTGTATGCACAGCCATATTCTTTACCGGACCATCAAAAATGGATTTTTTATTGGAGATCAAAAAGAGTTTTGCTGGTATCCGTTTCCCGGCATAGAGGAGCTGGAAGAAAAACATTATCTCTGGTGGAGAAGAGCCCAGAAAGTCAATATGGACTTATAGGGAGAACCAACAGGACAGGCCGGGGCCGTTTTCCCTGTCTGTTTCGGGAATCTTTTGGAGGGAGTCGATGCTGAATCCATTGTTTTGGATTGTGCCGGGCGCTTCAATTACGGCTTTGGTTTTCGCCTGGATCTTTTATCGACAGATGATGAAAGAAGACGAAGGCACCGAGAAAATGATCCTGATTGCGGATTACGTGCGCAAGGGTGCCATGGCCTATATCCGGCAGCAGTATCGGGTGGTTCTCATCGCATTCCTCATTTTAACTCTGCTGTTCATGATTCTGGCCTATGGTTTGAAACTGCAAAATCCCTGGGTGCCGTTTGCCTTTCTGACCGGAGGTTTTTTCTCGGGTCTGGCCGGTTTTTTCGGCATGAAAACAGCGACCCATGCTTCGGCCCGTACGGCCAATGCCGCCCGTCAATCTCTGAACAAGGGGCTGAAGATCGCTTTCCGGAGCGGGGCGGTGATGGGGCTCGTGGTAGTGGGATTGGCGCTGCTGCATACGATTGTCTGGTTTCTTATCCTGAATCATTTTATCCCCGAAGCGGTTTCGGATGGTCACAAACTGATTGTAGTCACCACGACCATGCTGACTTTCGGTATGGGGGCGAGCACTCAGGCCCTGTTCGCCCGTGTCGGCGGAGGTATTTTCACGAAGGCCGCCGATGTAGGCGCCGACCTGGTCGGAAAGGTGGAGGCCGGCATTCCGGAGGATGATCCGCGCAACCCGGCCACTATTGCCGATAATGTGGGGGATTATGTGGGTGACGTGGCAGGCATGGGCGCAGATCTGTATGAATCGTATGCAGGTTCCATACTGGCGACATCCGCTCTGGGAGCGGCGGCTTATCTGGGAGGAATCAATCAGCTGAACGCCGTGATCGCGCCCATGCTGATCGCCGCGGCGGGGATCCTGTTTTCCATCGCCGGAATATATGTTGTCAGAGCCCGTGAGAACTCCACGCAAAAGGATCTGCTGAAATCGTTGGCCCTTGGCGTCAATCTTAGCTCTCTGCTCATTGTTCTTTTCTCCCTGGGTATTCTTCACTGGCTCGCAATTCCCAATGTCTGGGGCATCTGGGGCAGTATCGTGACGGGTCTGGCTGTGGGTATCGCTATCGGCAAATCCACCGAATACTTTACTTCCCATTCCTATCCTCCGACCCGCAGAATCGCGGAGGACGCCAGGGCGGGTACAGCTCCGCTGATAATCTCCGGGCTGGGAACCGGAATGCTCTCTTCGGCGCCTCCTGTGCTGTTTGTTTGCGCGGGGACCATTCTTGCCTATTCTTTTGCGGCCGGTTTTGATTTTACCAACTTGAGTCTGGGACTTTACGGAATCGGCATTTCGGCTGTGGGCATGCTTTCCACGCTGGGAATCACCATGGCCACGGATGCGTATGGGCCGATAGCCGACAATGCCGGCGGCAATGCGGAAATGAGCGGGCTGGGTCCTGAAGTCCGCCGAAGAACCGACGCGCTGGATGCGCTGGGCAACACAACCGCCGCAACGGGAAAAGGGTTCGCCATCGGATCCGCGGCGTTAACGGCCCTCGCACTTCTGGCTTCATACATTGAGGTTCTGAAAATCGGGCTGGAACGGATCGGCACACACGAGCTGGTGATCCTTAAGAGCTCCGGACTGGCCGATGTGATACCCCTTCAAAATGCGTCTCTGAACGACTTGATGAGATTCTACGAGGTCAATCTGATCAACCCGAAAGTATTGACCGGACTATTGGCGGGTTCCATGATGGCTTTTTTGTTTTGCGGGCTGACCATGACGGCCGTGGGGCGAGCGGCGGGCAAGATGGTGGATGAAGTCCGGCGGCAGTTCAAAGAAATCAAAGGGATTCTCGAAGGAAAAACAGAACCGGATTATGCCCGATGCGTGGCCATTTCAACCAAAGGCGCCCAGCAGGAGATGATTCTTCCGTCGTTTCTGACCATAATTGTTCCGGTGGTGATGGGGCTTGTTTTTGGAGTCGCCGGCGTTATCGGTCTTCTGGTCGGCAGCCTGGTCTCGGGATTTGTACTGGCTGTTTTCATGGCCAATACAGGCGGAGCCTGGGACAACGCGAAAAAATACATCGAAGAAGGCAACGTGGGCGGCAAGGGTTCGGAGGCGCATAAGGCTTCGGTGATCGGCGATACAATAGGTGATCCTTTTAAAGACACTTCGGGGCCGAGTCTGAATATTCTCATAAAACTCATGAGCATGGTGGCCATTGTCATGGCCGGTCTGACCGTCGCCTTCTCTTTGCTCTGATTCCTGATAGCCGGTGATTTAAAACCCCCGGACTTTTTAAATTCGGGGGTTTTTTATACGATTGTGAGATGAAATCGGGATGGTGGGGAGAAAACCGGCTGTTTTGACATTCATGATTTGAACCGACGGGTATCGATGGTGTATTTCGATATCTTATATCCGATAATTCGTTCGGTCGTATCCAGGAGCCGGGCCGCCTGCGCCCGGTTTCCGCGGGTTGTTTTGAGCGCGTCCTGTATCATCTCCTTTTCGTACATTTCGACTGCTTTGGACAGTGAGAGCCTCGGAACGGTGTTGCTGCTTTCGGCCGTCTGCAGTGTGGGAGGGAGATGATGGCTGTGGATCACGTCTTCACACAGAAGAACGGCGTGTTCGATACAGTTCTCCAGTTCTCTCACATTGCCCGGCCAGTGATAGCGCATGAGCATATCGATGGCGGGTGTGGAGATGCGCCGGACCGGTTTACGATGCCTTCGGCCGTATTTGATCATGAAGTGATCGGCCAGAAGCAATATGTCCGTTTTTCGTTCGCGAAGAGGAGGAATAAAAATGGTGAACACGTTGAGCCGATAGTAGAGATCTTCCCTGAACAGTCGCCGGCTGATCAGGTCCTCAAGGTCCGCGTGTGTCGCAGCAATGATGCGAATGTCCACATGAATTGTTTCGTTGCCGCCGACTCTTTGGAACTCGCGCTGCTGAAGCAGCCGAAGGAGCTTGACCTGGGTGGATGGAGCCAGGTCGCCGATCTCATCCAGAAAGACCGTACCACTGTCCGCTGTTTCGAATCGCCCTTTTTTTTGTCCCACCGCACCGGTGAAAGCGCCTTTTTCATGACCGAAGAATTCAGATTCAATGAGAGTCTCGGGTACGGCCGCGCAATTCATTCGAATAAAAGGTTTATCCTTTCGGGTCGAATTGTAGTGAAGGGCCTCGGCCATGAGCTCTTTTCCCGTACCCGATTCTCCGCGGAGAAGAACCGTGGTGTCGGTTTCGGCTACTCGGGAAATCTGTTCGTAAACATCGCGCATCTGATGGCTGTTTCCGATGATATTGTGAAATCCATATTCTTCTTCGAGTTTCTTTTTCAGAAAGACATTCTCGTCTTGCAGGCGCTTTCTTTCATCGGCGATGATCCGGTGTACACGAACGGGCTGAAGCAGCGCGGAAGCAGTCAGTTGAAGAAATTTGAGTGCGGACTCGAAGTGTCTTTGAGGGTGGTACGCGAAAAGGACATTCAGAACGCCCAGTGTTCTGTAATCGAGCACCACGGGAACGCCGATAAAACTGTCCTCGCCCCTGGAGGGTATGGGAGTTGCTGTAAAGGCCGGATCACGGCTGACCTGCGGAACGATGATCGGTTTTGCGGTTTCGGCGATAGCCGTAAAGACCGGATTGATATGCGTCAGAAAAGGTTTTCTCTTTTCGCTTCCGGAAAAAGCCGCAAGCCTGAGAGACCCTTCCTCGTCAATGATGAAAATGCTGCCCGCCTTGATACGATAGGATTCCCTGAGGATCAGCAGCACCGCGTGCAGTGAATCCTTCAAATCCATGGAGCGGCTGAGAGCCTTGTGAATTTCCATGAGAATGGACAGCTTGCGAGCCGCCGCCTGTTCGGTCATTGCGGATGGCATGGAACAGTCTCCGTGACGACAAAAATGTAATAATATAAAATATAAGATACATAAATGTATGGTTATTGTCAAGTGATCAGGCCGTTTTATTCAGTGAAAAACAGCTGAAGGGCGAGTTAGGGGAGGGCTGTCATTCCCGAAATCTTTTATCGGGAATCCAGGACGGGGATAAAGATCGTATCAAAAAGAAGTGATCTTTTTCACTCAAAGATCAGGAGAGACTCACTAAACGTTTGACTTAACGTCTCTTTTGGAAAATACCACAGACGATAAGAGGGAATGTGCTTTACTCGAATGCAATGAAAGGCTACAAAAATGTAAGAATAACAATTAATAGCGACAAAAATGTATTGTAATTACCGGTTTCATTTTCACTGCCGTTGATGTGTAACCTGAAGATTGAACCAGTATAACTCAATAAATAACAACCCAGAAAGGATGTTTGTTTGATATCAGCCTGTCTTTTTAGAAGAATTGGAATGCATTTTGCCTGTTGAACCCCTGATACTTATTCCCACCAAATCTGCAGGAGGTGTTTATGACTGACAGGTCGGAGGAAGTGCTCCGCACGATCGAAAAGAATCACATCGAATATCTTTATCTGCTGTTCACCGACATTACCGGGCAAACGAAAAAAGTGACTTTGCCGGCCAGGCTCGCCGAGAGCGCTCTGGCTCATGGTGTCTGGTTTGATGGATCCTCTATCGAGGGATTCGCCCGAATCTGCGAATCGGATATGCTGCTGCGTCCCGATCCGGAAACTTTCGCGATTCTGCCATGGACGCGGGAAAAGGGGACGGGCGCTCAGATTATCTGCGATATATACCTTCCTGATGAAAAGCCCTTTGAGGGAGACCCGAGGGGCGTTCTGAAAAGGGTCATAAAAAAGGCCGAATCGATGGGATACCGATATTATGTGGGCCCTGAAATCGAATTCTTTCTCATCGACCGGGATACGCTTCCGGATTGTCGCCCTCATGACCGAAAGGGATATTTTGATTTGGGCGTGCAGAGCCGCGCCGTGGAAATCTGTCAGGCAACGATGAAGCATATGGATGAAATGGGATATTCCTGTGAAACCTACCACCATGAAGTCAGCCACGGACAACATGAGATCGATCTGAGCTATGGAGAGGTTCTTCGGGTTTCAGACGCCGTTACCGCGTTCAAACATGCCCTGAGAACGCACGCTTCCTTTCGCCGCTTTAAAGTCACCTTTATGCCCAAACCCTTTATGGGGGTCAATGGAAGCGGAATGCATGTGCATCAGAGTTTGTGGAATAAAGGCGGAAATCTGTTTTTCGGCAAAGAGGACAAATACGGTATCTCTTCACTGGCGTATCAATTTCTTGCCGGACAGATTCGGCACGCCCGCGCTCTTTCGGCTATCGCGGCGCCTACTGTGAATTCATACAAACGTCTTGTTCCGGGCTATGAAGCGCCGGTTTATATCTGCTGGGGGCGGGTGAACCGGTCCGCGCTGATACGCATTCCCATGGTGACCCGTTCCAAGGCCGGAGAAGGAGCCAGAATCGAACTGCGCTGCCCAGATCCATCGTGCAATCCCTACCTGGCATTCGCCTGCATGCTGGCCGCCGGGCTCGACGGCGTGCAGAACAAACTGAAGGTTCCCGATCCCGTCGAAGAGAATGTGTACGACTGTTCGGATGAACGGATCCGTGCCATGAATATATCCATGCTTCCCTCCACGCTGGGTGAATCGATCGAAGCGCTCGAACAGAACAGCGTATTGTCTGAAACGCTGGGAGAACGGCTGATGAATCATTTCAGTCTGGCCAAACGGAGAGAATGGCGGTATTTCCTGAATCAGGTCACTCCGTGGGAAGTCGAGCGGTATTTATAAATATTTCGCTTGCCAGTCCGATCCGCTATGGTTATTTTAGGGTGACGGAAAGACAGGCGATATTATGCAATCATTAATAGACGGAATAACAGAAACCCGAATCCCTGTGAAACCGCGAGAACGGGTTCTGAATACGCTGACAAGGAAAGGCACGGATCGGCCGCCGCTCTTTATGAACGTGACTCCGCAGATCGGAAGACGTCTCGTAAAGGCGGTTGGATCGCATTCGGAAGAACCGGTGGATTCTTTTTTCTCCAATCGAATCTCATTTCCCGGTGTTCTGACCCGTTTGGGGAACGATTGTGTAGCCGTAGCGGCTACATCCATTATCGGTCGGCCGGCCCGGGTTCTGGAGGACGGAAGCCGGATCGATGAATGGGGTATACGAAGCCGATCGGCAGGCTGGTATCAGGAGATGGTGGGGCATCCTCTGGCCGGCGTGGAAACGGTGAAAGAGATTGAATCCATAGAATTTCCTGATCCGGTGAATCCGGCCCGTTTCCGCTGGGCGGAAGCAATGATCCGGTGTTACGGTTCCACCCACGGCATTATCGGCGAACAGGAGTGCACGTTTTTTGAGCTGTCCTGGTATCTGGTGGGTCTGGAAAAATTTCTTATGGACCTGGCCGTGGGAGAGGCCTATGTGGATGTTCTGATGGACCGGCTGGCGGATTACAGCATTCGGCAGGGCTGCCGGCTCATCGAAATGGGCGTGGATGTGATCTGGGCCGGGGATGACATGGGCAATCAGCAGGGCATGATGATCTCTCCTGATTTATGGAGACGGCGTATCAAGCCCCGCCTGAAAAAAGTGTTCGATGCCTACCGGAGCGTGAACCCCCGTATTTTTATCGCCTATCACAGCTGCGGATCCATTCGTCCCATTATGCCGGATCTGATCGAGATCGGCCTCGATATTCTCAATCCCGTGCAGCCAACGGCAGCCGGCATGGACGCGCATGAATTGAAAAGCGAGTTCGGACGGGATCTGATTTTTTTCGGAGGTATCGATGTTCAACACGTGCTTCCCAGAGGCACTCCGGCTGATGTGAGGAAGCATGTCCGCGATCGAATATCCGTTTTCGGCAAGGGGGGAGGATATATCGCGGCGCCGGCTCACAACATACAGCCCGACACCCCTCTTGAAAATATATTTGCCATGGTGGAGGCTGTTCAGGGAATTTGAAAAAAACCTGCATTGATGAGGACTGACTGTAAAAAAAGAAAGAGAACCGGGACTACATGATCCCGGTTCTCCATCAATATTCTAACCCGACTTATTTATAAATAGAAAAGATAGGATTGAAAGTCGGGATAACCCGAATAATTCACGGAACTGTTGAGAGTCAAATAAAATCATATAAAACAATGATTTTATTTGACTCATAATTCTATTTGTGAATTATTCAGGCTAAATACGGTTTAAAATACCAGCTGAAACTGCACCCGTGACCGGAAGTAACTGTCGTCACCTTTTGCCTGATCCTTTACCATGGCCGCGTCCACAGTGAGTTTCATGCTGTGACCCAGCTTGTTAAAGAAAAAATTGATACCGCCCATGATTTCAGACTGAATATTGTCGTCAACGTCCGTATTCGGATCGAATGTTGAGTAACGGGCGGCGAACTCCAACTTTTCGGGCACAACCATCAAACCGGCCTGTGCGTAAAGAGCGCTGGATTCGGTTTTCACACCCTGTGCTTCCTGTGTACGCATATAATATTCTCCGGCGAGATAAATGCCGCCGTTCCGGTAACCCGCGCCGCCGACCATTCGTGTATCGGCAGGTTCCGTCTTGTCATCATCTTCAGGCTGATGGGCGATCGCCGCATCCAGGAAGATCAGGTGTTTTTTGGAAGGCTTGATGTCGCTCTGGCTCAAACCGAAATCTCCCATCGGATTGAATGACAGGCGCCCGACAATCATGTGATTGCGGTTGGCAATATTCGCTCCGCCTTCCCCGGCCCCGTTGAACAAACCGGTGCTGTACTGAATTTTCTTCTCGGCAAAACTGCCGTGTACCAGCACGCCTACATCACGGCCAAGGCCGAGACGGCCGGCTGCCAGGGCACGGTCCACGAAAGTCTGTCTTCCTGAAGATTCCAGCTGCTGACGGTCGAACCGGATTTTATATTGACCGAATCGAACATTGAAAGCGCTGCTGTGCGCAAATTCCACCAGTCCGTCTTTCAGCGTGGCGGCTCCTTTCTTGGCGAAATCAGATTGAAATTCCCATTTAAAATTCTTGTAGATGGTGCCTTTCAGCGCAAGTCGAACACGCGGAGTGGAAAAACTGCTCAGTTCTTTCTCTCCGTCATAGGTATGACGCGCCTGAATGCGGCCACCGATTTGAAGCGCCGAATTCTCTCCCTTGAACGCAATTCCCTTGGATGGTTTGACGTCTACTTTCTGGGCGGCTGCAGACACACAGAAGATCACCGACAGAATGGTCATGAATAACCCTTTTCTCATTGCTTCCTCCTCGTATAAAATGGATTGTTTTCGAGCGGCAGGCCTTGTCCGGCATGACATTTTTTCGCCTGCTTTCGATCTGTTGGACATAGTATACATTCGATTTGTTATGATCAGATAAGAGTCTGATTAGGAGTTGGTTAAACGGGAATTAACCGAAAAAATACGATATACAAATAATTATAAAAACATGAAACATCTTTAGGATAAAATGGCTGGAATTACGAATGGTCTTGTATGCAGTCTGTAAATAACTTGACATTACACGCATGACGAAAATTAAAGCTTGTGCAGAACCCTGCAATTACTATCTTATATTATGGGAAGCATTCATTTCCGTGTTCCATATGAAACGGAGATTATGATGGCGATCATCATCGTTGAGAAAGCAGTCTCAAAAAAACAATTAGGCTGCATAGCCCGGGAATACTATGAAGACATGATCAAAGGCGTTGTGGACATTCAACGTGAAATCATCGCCCTGGGCGGTGAGATGCATGCGGATGCCGAAGAAGTCCTGCTGAAGGATGGCTCCCGGCAGCCCGACCTCTGGGGATTCAATATACTGCTGGACGAGGACGCGGATCATTGTCTCGTTTATGAATCCTTCATCAATATTCGTCCGAGAAACGGCAACCGGGATATTCGGGTGGAGGATCCCGGGCTTCGTGAACGGATGAGAGAGATCATTTTCAAATGGGTCGATCTATGATTGACGAAACACGATGGCGGCGTTTTTCGTTTTATGAACAGATGGGAAATATCGCCAGTGAGCTCAGCAGGGCAGCCGGCTTTGAAAAAAAGAAAGATGAAAAACAAACCCGATCGGCTTTATGGCGTCTTCTGGAACTGGTCGATTTGACCATAGAGGATCCGAAAAACATCAGCAGGCTTCGGGAATTGTGCCGGTTCAAGGAGGTTCTGGCTGACTGGCACTGCGGAACAGGTGTTTATACAGCCAATCCCGATTCATTAAAGAAATACGCCATGGATTTTGCCCTGTTGGCCCGAAAAGGATCAACAGGCATGAATAGCAATCGAAACGTTTAATTATTTCATGCTGTCTGCGAATCTTTTCTCTTCACGGTCTTACACCGAATCTTATCCCTTCAAATCCTTCTTGACTTTTCCAGCCTTCCTTGATATATTGATGATAACCCTCTATTTCATATTATATTAACTCTAAGTGGAGGCATCCATGCCGGGAGCGGCTCTTGTCACCGGAGGCGGAAAACGGATCGGACGAACCCTGTGTCTGCGTCTGGCGGATGCGGGTTACGACATCGCCGTTCATTATGGACGGTCTGAAGAGGAAGCGGCCGAGGTATGCGAACGGGTCCGGAAACGGGGGAGACGGTGTGAGATATTTCAGGCGGATCTTTCGGACAGGAATGAAACCGGAGCCCTGTTGTCCCGCGTCAAGGCGGGCATGCCCGGTCTTCGAGTGCTCGTCAACAGCGCTTCGATCTTTGAAAAAAGCGATTTTCTCGAGACCGAAGATGATCTGCTGGATCGGCACTGGGAGATCAACATTCGTGCCCCATTCATGCTGACCCGGGATTTCGCGCGTCTCTTCGGACAAGGATGCGTCGTCAATATTCTGGATACCAAAATCAATCGGATCCTCATCCGGTATTTCGCCTACAGCCTGACCAAAAAAGCCCTGGCGGATTTCACGCGCATGGCCGCGAAGGAGCTGGCTCCGTCCATTCGGGTCAACGGAGTGGCGCTGGGTCTGATTCTGCCTTCGGCTTCCATGTCGAAAGAGGAGTTCGAAAATCTTGGAAGGCGCATTCCTTTACAGAGGACAGGGGATCCCGATTTAATCGCGGATGCCGTCATTTTTCTTGTGGCTCATCCGTTTATCACCGGCGAGATTCTGAATGTCGACGGCGGAGAACATCTCATGTAACGATACAGAGTTGCACCAGACCCGATCACAAGAAAACAAGCGGTCAACGATGAAAAGAAGACGGGTCTGCTGTGCAACGTGTGGTTGAACTAAGCCGGCGGGGCGGGGAGGTCAACCCCGTTTG
>Ga0209614_1002084_pt1 | contig 13721 bp, 12 predicted proteins | sample BlaSprsedimmetaG_FD_185484 | JGI IMG/M metagenome (GOLD analysis project Ga0209614, IMG submission 185484) | Hot spring sediment bacterial and archeal communities from California, USA to study Microbial Dark Matter (Phase II) - Blank Spring... ... | reverse complement strand
ATCGAGGCGATTGCGGCCGCGGCACCGGCGCCCGTAGCCTGACCGCCGACAGGGCCACCTGGTCCTCGGGCCCGGCCGCGGCCGCAATCGCCTCGATCTTGCGCAGACACGCATCGCCGAGCCACAGCGCCTCCAACATATCCTCCGGCCCCGCCGGCCACGCCCGCCGGATATCCACCACGCTATCGCCGCGGACCACGCCGATGGACTCAAACCCGGCCAGTTCAAAACTCACCAGTCTCATATCGTTACCCCATCACATGTGTCGAAATCGGCGACGATTCTAGCAGAATCCCCTTGAACCGGCAGTGGAAAATCGCTTAATGTAGGCCGTATTCGCAACCGCGTCGGTCGGCGCGGCATCCGCCTGGGGCGCCGCCGCGGCCACGCTCACTGACGGGCAAGCACTATGGGCATCAGAAGCTTCTTCAGCAAGACCACCGCCTGGCTCAAATCCCCCGGTATCGCCAACTCCCCCCCCGCCGATCCCCTCATCGACGACCAGGGTCTCATGGCCGAGGCGTCCGACGACACCGCCCGGCCCGGCGACGCCGAGTCCGCCGCCGCTGCATCTCATCAGGACGCCCCCGTGGCCACGGCCGAGCCGCAGCCCCAGCGCACCGACGCCGGTCGGCGACGTTCGCGGAATCGCTTTGAATCCGCCGGGGCCCCGGCCGTTGCCGAGACCCAGCCCAAAAAGCCCGGCATGACCAACAAGGTCCTCGTCCAGGCCGTCGCACCCGACAAACGCGAGTCGATTGAGAAGCTCCAGGAGGGTTTTGCTCAGCTCGTTGACCAGCTCAACGCCATCAATGGCAACCTCAAACGCCAGGTCGAGCAGCACCAGCAACTGATGGAGCGGGTTGACCGCATCCCCGGCCTGCTCGAGACCTTCCCCGACCTCGTGCAGAACCAGGCCAGGCTCACCGACAGCCTGCTGGCGAGCATGGAGACCGCCGCCGCCAAGAACGACCGCTTCATCGACGCCGTCGAACAGATCCCCGCCCAGACCGCCCGACAGACCGACGCCCTGACCAACATCGACCATCACCTGGCCGCCTCCGCCCAGACCGATGTCCAGATGACCGAGGCCTTCAACACCTTCAACAACACGCTGGCCGGCCTCAACAACTCGACCCAGGCCAACGCCGAATCCATCGAGCAGATGTCCAGGACCTTCGCCGCCTCCGACCGCTACCTCAAGTACATCCTCATGCGCCAGAACCGCCGTTTCTTCTGGGGCCTGATTATCACCGCCGCCACGTGCGCCATTGCCATCGCCGCCCTTGTCGGGGCCGTCATCTACGTCACAACCCGGTGAGAGAAGTCGCATCGCCCCGATGCCGGTTGCCCCTTGCCATCCTGAGCGTAGCGCACAAAAAAAAGCCCCGCCTGCAAGCGGGGCTTTTCTCTTCCATGGCATTTCTTTCTGTCCGTTAGATGGGCTTGACCTCCGTCGCACACGGCCCTTTCTTGCCCTGGCCCGTGGCGTACTCGACGGCCTGGCCTTCCGCGAGGCTGGCATAGCCGTCCATTTTCACCTCTGAGTAGTGCACGAACAAATCATCGCCTCCGTCGTCCGGCGTGATAAATCCGTAGCCCTTACTGTCGCTGAACCACTTCACTTTGCCTGTACTCACAACTGTACTCCTTAACGCAGCCCACATGGGGCAAACCTACCGTCTCTCGCACCACGCATAGGCCGAATCCCGGAGAGACGCGGAGACGCGACCATCTTCACTGAAATCATACCAACGTCACCACGCCCGCTTATACAAAATTATTGACTTTTCGCAAAAAAAATGCCCCTCCCACTACTACAAACCGCGTTTTTCGGAAAAAAAGACGCCCCCCGGAATCCTATCACGCCCCCCGCCCACGCCTTCGGAGCCGCCGCGCACAAAAAAAGGCCCCGTTTTCCAGACCGGGGCCCTCGATTCGTACCAGAGTCCGCCGTTAGGCGGTCTTGACGTGCGTGGCGCACGGGCCCTTCTTGCCCTGACCCTTCTCGTACTGAACAGCCTGGCCTTCATTCAGACTGGCATAGCCGGCCGATTGAATCTCCGAGTGGTGGACAAACAGATCCTCGCCGCCATCGTCCGGGGTGATGAATCCGTAGCCCTTGCTGTCGTTGAACCATTTTACTTTACCTGTACTCACTACTGTACTCCTTACAAGCCCAGATGTGGGCCGTTACTGTGCCTCTCACAATGCAATACGGACTGCCGAAACAGTCGGCGCCCTAAGAGAGAATATCCTGGAGAGACCTGAAGATATGCCCAATTCCACACACTATACGCCCGACAGCCCGCCGGGACTACGAAAATATCCCCCTTTGGGAAAAAATAACTTCCTGGGGGCCCAAAAACCGTTTTTCAGCAAGAAAAAGGGGCCCAACAACTGGGCCCGATGTTCCTTGCCGCACCACGCCGATTACGTCAGGCGGTTTTGTGGTCGAGGAAGCCCTCCAATTTTCTCGCCCGGACCGGGTGCTGGAGCTTGCGAATGGCCTTGGCTTCGACCTGCCGGACGCGCTCCCGCGTAACCTTGAAGATGCGCCCGACCTCTTCGAGCGTGTACGTGTACCCGTCGCCGATGCCGTACCGCAGCTTGATGATCTCACGCTCGCGGTAACTCAGCGTGTTCAAAATCGAGTCGATTCGCTCCTTGAGCATCTCCTGACTGGCCGAGGCCACCGGCGAATCGATGCCTTCATCCTCGATGAAGTCCCCGAAGTAGCTGTCGTCGCTGTCGCCGATGGGCCGGTCGAGGCTGATGGGGTGTTTGCTGATGTTCAGCACGCGCCGGGCCTCGGCGACCGTCATCTCGGCCTCGACGGCGATTTCCTCAATCGTCGGCTCGCGGCCCAGTTTCTGCTGCAGGACCTTGCTGGCCGTCCGCAAGCGGCTCATCGTCTCGATCATGTGCACCGGGATGCGGATCGTCCTGGCATGGTCCGCAATCGCCCGCGTGATCGCCTGCCGAATCCACCACGTCGCGTACGTGCTGAACTTATACCCGCGCCGGTACTCGTACTTGTCCACCGCCCGCATCAGGCCGGTGTTTCCCTCCTGAATCAGGTCCAGGAACGACAACCCCCGGTTGCGATACTTCTTCGCAATCGAGACCACCAGCCGCAGGTTCGCGCTGGAGAGCATCCGCTTGGCCTCTTCGTATTGCTCAAAGACACGGTCGGTCGTCCGCAAACGTTTCTCAAGCTGCTTGGGCGTCTCGAGCACCAGTTCCTGCATCCCCGCCAGCTCCTGCTTCATCGCCTCGATGTCATCGGCGTCGTACTCGCCGTTCGGACCGGCCTCGATGTGCTTCTCCAACTCCAGCATCTTGAGCAAAACCCCGTGGAGCTTGTGCCGAAGCGGCTGGACCCGGCTGGTCCGCAGGCACAGTTCCTCCAGCATCGTGGCGATCTTCTGCCGATTGCGCCGCAGCCGCTTGACCGTCTCCTTGTCCATGTCGGGCCCGGCCACGCCCATGATCTCGCGGAACAGCTTCTGGTTCATCGTCAGCAGCCGGTTGATCGTCTCGGTATTGTACGGTATCCGCTTCTTGATGACGCCCTTCGACGTCGGCTGCGTCGCGCCGGTCTTGAGCGTACGATCGAACGACATCGTCCCGTCGTACACCTGTCCGAGCAACTCCAGGCACGTCCTCGCGCAGTAATCGCACTCCAGGACCTTGCGGCGAAACGCCATCCGGGTGATCTCGATCTTCCTCGCCAGCGAGATCTCGTCCTCTCGATTAAGCAGGGATATCTGGCCCATCTGCGTCAGATACATTCGGATGGGATCGTCAATCCGCCGCGACGATTCGGCCCCCACGAGGTCCCGCTCCAGGATATGGTCGTCCTTGAGGTCGTCCTCCTCTTCGTCATCCTCCTCCTCTTCGGCGTCGCTCTCAAAATCCTCATCGTCGTCAATGCCTTTGCCCTTGCCCTTGCCCTCCTGCCCGCCGACGTCCGCCTCGTCGATCAGACGCACGCCTAATTCGTCCAGCGACGCCAGGATGCGCTCCAGGCGACTCGGACTGACCACATCCTCCGGCAGCGAATCGTTCATTTCCTCATACGTCAGAAAGCCCTTCTTCTTGCCCCGGTCGATCAAGGCCCGTATCTGCTTTTCGGAGTCCATCGAAAGACCGTCGATGATCTTCGGCGCTGCTTGCTCCTGCTGCCCCTCGTCCGGCACCTCGGCATTCTGTGCCTCATGGTTCTCAACCGCTTCTTCGGCGGCCTGTTGTGCGGCTTTCTTCTTTCTTGCCACGTTCACTTTCCTTTAGCCCGTTGCATCGGTTATACAGGCTCCGCGTTGCATCGTCGAAGCCACGTCTGTTCTCACACAATTCTTTTACATCCGTTGTATCGTATGGGCCCTTCCTGCGCCTGGTACGCCCCGCAGGCACAGCCGGTTCATCACGTCATCCCCATCGTATATCGGTTCCGCTTTTCCCGTTGCGCCGCCACGGGCTGCCCTGCGCCGGTCCCTGCCCCGGCGCGCCGTCGGGCGCCACACTCAGCGAGAATATCCAGGGCATCATCAAGTCGCCGGCCGAAGTTGCCCTTCGCCTGCCCCGCATGTTCGAGGTCCACGACATAGGCGGCGATCTCTTCCTGTTCGATCCGCCTGAGCACGGCATCGACCGTCGCCGCGGACCCGGACTCGCATATCTCGAAGACAATCCGCGCTATCGAGGCCAGCTCCGGCACATCAAAGTCATCCAGCGTCAGGCGTTTCGCAACCGTCGAGAACAGCGACGGGTCACACAACAGGACCTCAATGATCTCACTTTGGGCCCTGGCCGCAAGCGTCGCCGGCAGAGGCAGGGCCGATACGGCGGCATTGGCGACCGTGCGGACATTGGCCCGTTGAACCCGCCCCGTGCGAGTCCTCAGTTCACCGGCCACGACGGCCGCGTCCATGCTCAGGACCCGCGCCAGACGATTGACCAGCAGCCCCGTCTCAATGGCATTGAGATTGCCCGCCCCCAGGGCCGTAGCCACCGCCTGGAGAAACTCGTCGATCGCGGCCTTGCGACCGGCCAGTGTCTCGTCCTTGGCAAACGCCTGTTCGAGCCTGGACCATTTGAAGTCAAACACGTCGGTGGCGCTATTGATCAGTTGCCTGAACGCATCCGCGCCCTCCGCCAGCAGATAATCGCACGGATCCTGACCCGCCGGGATAATGGCGATACCCACGTCGATCCGCTGGGCCAACGCCACTTCCAGAGCGCGGTTTGCGGCCGCAACACCGGCCGTGTCCCCGTCGAAGACAAGGATCACCTTTTTCGCGTAACGGCGCAGTATCCGGCCATGGCCGGAGGTGAAACTCGTACCCAGCGTGGCCACCGCGTTCGTGATGCCCTTACTGTGCGACATGATGCAGTCCGTGTAGCCTTCGACAAGAACCGCCACCCCGGATCGGACAATCTCGTGCCGGGCATGGTTCAATCCGTAGAGACAGTGGCTCTTGTCGAACAACGGCGTCGTCGCGGAATTGACATACTTCGCAGGAGCATCCCCCAAGGTCCGCCCACCAAAACCAATGATACGCCCGGTCGCGTCCACAATGGGAAACATCAGGCGGTTGACGAACTTGTCCTGGTTGCCAACCGTCAGCCCCGCCTGCAAGAGGACGGCATCCGGAATCCGTCTGGCCCGGGCCGCCGTCAACAACGCTGCCGGACTGTCGCAGGCCAGCCCGACACTCCACTTCTTCGCCTCCTCCACACCGATGCGGCGCCCTTCAAGATACCGTCTGGCTGAGGCGCCCGTCTTCTCATGCCACAGATTCTCCTCGAAGTACTTCGCCGCCCATGCGTTCGCGCGTGCCAGGCGGTTCGGGTCCACGGCATTCGGATCAGCAGGCGCCTTGGTGAACCGCACCTGCTCAACGACAATACCCGCCCGCTCCGCCAATCGCTCCACGGCCTGCGGGAACGAGAGGTTCTCGCGCAATTGGACAAACTTGAACACGTCGCCGCCGGCCCCGCACGCGAAACACTTGAATATCTGCTTGTGCGGGCTGACATTCATGCTCGGGCGATGGTCGTCATGGAACGGGCACAGCCCCACCATCTCGCGTCCTTTGCGCGTCAGGCTGACGTGCTCGCCAATGATATCAACAATATCACTGGCTCGCTGAATCCGTTCTATGAGCGTCTGGTCGTATACCGCCATACGTACGATCTTCCAGTTCCTCGCAGAGATGCGATCGAGTTGCCCGCAAGGCTGCGGTCCACATGGCAATTGCATCAGATGAACCATTACTATATGGCGTAAATCAGGGAAATGTCAAGTCCGCTGCGAAAAACACGCTACTGGTACTGAAAAACGCGATTCGACAATAACGTGCCAATTGGATACATAAGACACTCACCGCTTTTCCTCCAGCACCTCCTGCCCCGACCCGCCTGCGGCCCTGTACTTGTCGCGTCGGTGAGCGCCTTTCTCGTCGCGGCCTCGGCCATTGCCTTGTGGGTGCTGCCGCCGCTGGCGGGGCTCGCCATGGTGGTGGCTGTCGTCGCTATGCCCCGGTCGAGGTGGTTTTGTCGGTGGCTTTGTCCGATGGGGCTATGCATGGATGGAACAAGCCGCCTTGGTTGGCTTGCCGGTCGCCGCCCTCGCCGAGGACCATGAGTGTTCCGAGTGTCGAAGCCGCTGCCCGTACGGGGCCATTCGCTACGTCTTTTGCGAAGAGCTGTACGTACTGACGCCGGTGGTCAACCCATCCCTCTGCAATGGCTGTGGCGCCTACCAAGCGGCCTGTCCGGTCAGGCCCGTCAAGGCCATTGTCGTCGTGCCCGACACAGTCTAGAAAATCTGCGAAAATTGCATTATCGGACTTGACTTCCGGCTTCCAAGACGTTTTACTGTCGGGGCGGCGTGACGGCCCTATGACACAGGGCGAATTCGGGGATCGTAGCCAGTGGCCCCGCCTGCCGTGGTTCCCGCCATACTGTGGGCCCATAGATGCTATAAATGGATTGCTTCTGCATGGAGGAGGCGATGACGATGGGACTGTCAAGGATATGGGTCTTTGCGGCTATTGCCGGATTGGCCGGTGGGGTATTCGCGGCAACCGTGGATATCGAGTGGGTGATCGTCGCGGACCATCGAAATCCCAACGATGATACGGGCTTCGGATCTGTTGCCTCGATCTACGAAATCGGAAAGTACGAGGTTACGGCAGCGCAATACACAGCCTTCCTCAATGCCGTGGCCGCGGCGGATCCTCATGGGCTCTATGCCGCGGATATGTGGCTGTCGCCCTACCCCTGCGGAATCCAGCGACACGGAACACCCGGAGCCTACAGCTACACCGTCGAGCCCGACTACGCCAATCGCCCCGTCCGCCATGTCAGTTTCTGGGACGCCTGCCGATTCGCCAACTGGCTCAACAATGACGGCGGCTCAACCGAAACAGGGGCCTACACACTCAACAACATTACAAACCCGGACAACGCATCCGTCGTCCGGCGTTCCACAGCGAAGGTCTTCCTTCCCACGCTCAACGAGTGGTACAAGGCGGCCTACTATGACGGCCAGGCGAAGCGGTACTACGACTATGCCACAGGCACCGACGTCATGCCGAGCCTGCTCTTGGTCGACCCCGACCCCGGCAACAACGCCAACTACAGCATGGGCCTGCGGCAGAACTCCGTCGGGCCGCCCTACTGGGCCAGCGAGGTCGGTGCATTCGAGAACTCCGCCAGCCCATACGGCACGCATGACCAATCCGGCAACGTCTGGGAGTGGACCGAGGGGCTCTCCGGCAACAGAAACCGCGTGGCCTGTGGCGGAGCCTTCGGTCTGGGCCCGGAGAAGCTACTGTTCGCCAATCGGCTGGAGCTCGACGCCAAAGACTGGCTGCCCAACGTAGGGTTTCGCGTCGCCCGCGTCTCAACGGCCGCCTGCGGCGACCCCCAGCATCCCTATCCGACCGGAGACCTCAACCGCGATTGTTACGTCAATTTCGACGACATGGCCATCCTCATCGCCGCTTGGCTCAACTGCACGGACCCCGGCCCGCCATGCAACTATCGCCCGTGAGTCCGCGTCGCAAGCCCCTCACTGAACGCCCGTCCATCGCCCTTGTGTTGAGGCCATGGTAAACAAGCATCCTGTAGTGCTCCCCGAAAACTTACGAATTTGCGCACATTTCTGGCGACAGGGGCGATTTTTGTGCGCATACTATGTACATGTTGTAGGGCCTCGGCGCTGAGGCGCTTGGCGTTGGCGCCCGCATTGGAGAACCGGCATGGGGTGTTGGCCTGCTGGAATTCCGGCCGGCTTCGCCGAGGTCGTCGTCAGACAGAGCTTTAACAAGGAACAGAAAATGAACATTTTTGTGGGTGGCCTGACCCGTGAGATAACCGCGGAGATGCTTAAGGAGTTGTTCGAGGCGCATGGCGATGTCGAGTCCGCGCGCGTCGTGAAGGATATCAAGACCGGCGAATCCAAAGGATTCGCGTTTGTCGAGATGCCCAATTTCGAGGAGGGACATCAGGCCGTAGAGGCCCTGAACGAAACAGAATTCAACGGCAAGACACTCCGCGTAGAGGAGACCAAAGGCCGCCCGGCAGCGTCAACACGTGATCGGCGGGGCGGTTCACACGGGGGGCCCGAACGGCGCGGCGGTCCTCGGCGGGGCGGGTCTCGCGGCGGATCACAAGGACGCGGAGGCAGAGGCCGCAGTGGCGGCGGCGGCAATCGGCGAGGACGCCCGAGAGGTCGCTCCGATCGGGGCGGCAGCTCAGGCGGCGCCCGATACTGATAGAACCGGACGACACAACGGGAAGGACGCCCTCCAGAAAGGCCCGTCGGATGTCAATCCGGCGCCAGCCCCCGGCGGCGCATATCCCCGGTTGTCCCGACGGGTGACCGCTTGGCGTTTGCAACGGAATGGGGATTTTCCCTGCACCGAGGTTGACAGACGCCCGGCCGCGCGATTCAATCTGGTGTTTCGATTCCTTGGCGGCGTAGCTCAGTTGGCTAGAGCATGGGATTCATAAGCCCAGGGTCGGTGGTTCGAGTCCACCCGCCGCTACTTGATGTGGTTGTCTCGTTGTCGCCCGAGGAGGCTTCCAGGCAACGGCGGGCAAAATTGCAGAGATTCTCAATGGCCTGCCTCTCGTAGGACATCTCCTCCAACTCCGGAAACTCGATACTGACACACGTACTCCTGCCGTCCGCCGTGGAGCCTGTCTGGACGACCCTCCCATTTACCCGGATACGGTCCCTGGCCAGCAGCGAGCCGAAGCTCAATTCGACAATCTCCTCCTCTTTAATCGAGCTTGACCGGATACCCGCGAGGGCAACCAGAGCGCCGGCCCGCGACAAGTCGATAAGTCTGCCCTGCTGGAAACCCTGTTCCGTGCCGCCACGGGCGTCCGCCTCCTCTTCCAGCCGATGGATGATGCACGGCATGTGTATCAGGTCGCAGATGCGAGTCCGCTTGTATCGCCTCCTTTGAGCACCTGTACCCGTCCCCTTGCACGCAATGACAATCGTCCCGACATCGCGGCCCGGGGCAACCCCGCTCAACGCCACCTGGGCATCAGAGACGGCCTCAAAAAACCCCTTGTGGCCGTACAGACTGGGAAGATGTCTGACCCCGGGCGATATGTTCGCCAGGACAAACTGCCGCCCCAGGCGGTGTACCAGCCGCTGTAATTGAGTCAGCCCATGCACCGTGGAAGTACGGACGCAAGACACATCGGCCAGATCAAGAATCAAGTCGCAATCCGACCGATGGGAGACGACTTTCGCCACCATCTGGAGTTCTTGAGCAATCTCCCCGTCGGGCGTGAGCTTCGCTACGATAATGTTGTCCGACCACTGGTCCATGCCCATCTAACTGCTTTCAGGCTCACTTGGATGTTATAGGACGCTGCTTTCGCCCTGCCGCCACTGTGCATCGTGGTTGTCCAACCACCCACTTGCACCCCGCCGCGGGGCGATCGAGCGGCACATACCCATAATGCCCCGCTTATATGACGTCGCCGCGAACGCGTTTCTTGACACTTGATTTTATTTTTCCAATTCTGTACACTACTTGGGTGAACGGATTCGCGGCTTCTTCCGACAAGACCCATGCCCGCCGTCCAACGGGGAGGTTTCTAATGCCGGTCGCCTTATGATCGCCCATCTCAAGTCATGTTGCTTCTTCATACTGGCTGTCTGCGGACCCCTATTGGGCGAGGTCTCGGTAACGCTCTATCGCTCCGATATGCAGACCCCCATGGAATACCAGGTGGACCCGGCCTTCCCGAAGGTCCGTTTCTACGGCGATATCATGGTCGGAACGCACGTTGCGATCCTCGTCTCATCCGATATCGGCATCCACTGGAGCGGTGCGCTGACGGTAGAGAACGAACAGCGTCTTCTGGGCATCCTTACGGGCAGAGACTACGATCCCGATGAATCCGATTACACGGGATCGCACTTGCCGTCAGCCGGAGCACGAGCCAGAGTCTACGACTGGATCCAGCCGGGAATCGCGGGCCTTGCCCTCGATAGCCATTCACGCGCCGTGGCGGGCGACTGGTTCATCGTCGATTACACGGCTATCGGGGAGGGTGTCTGCAGGGTCAGATTCTACGACTGGTATGCCTCGGAGCCCGTGAGGTGGGAGTGCCAGTTCACCCACGCGCCCACTCGCGATTTCAACCTGGATGGACGCGTGGATTTCTCGGATTTCGCGTTTCTTGCCTACGCCGTGTGGGAATCTGACGGGGGCGGGCCACTGACGGAGGCCGTGGATTTGAACGCCGACGGGGTTGTAGATTCACGGGATATGGCCCTGTTCTGCCGGTTCTGGTTGGATAGCACCGAGTAGAGCCCGCCGAACATCCTCCGGCGGCCAGGGAGAATTTTTTTTTAGAAATATGCCCCCCGCGTGTCAAACTTGAGCCCGCGGGCGACGCCATATATATGTTAAGTGCGCGCACAAGTCGAAAGTGCTCAACCTATTCAAAGCAACATCTCGAACACAGAGGAGGTTTCCATGAACAGACGACACGCTGCCGCCGCCGTCCTCACACTGGTTTTGGCCCATATTAGTCTCGCGGACCGGGTTCTCGATAGAGCTGAAATCCTGGCCCTGTTCGAGGCGCGTACCGCTGCCGGCCGCCTGACATGGGTCGAATCCGGCGTTATCCGCGCGAGCCACTGGGAGTATCGTGCGGCCGTCCAACCGGACTCCCAGGAGGTGGAGCAAGCGGTCCAGCATGCGGTCATGGAGCACCGAAGCGGCAGAACCACGGTGCCCCTGGGAGCCGGCCTCCGCAAGCAACTGCTCGACGCCCTGCCGTTCAACACACAATACCGCCTGAGCAACGAATCGGCGATGGTCTCCGATGTACTGCTCAAGTACGACGGGCAGCGGTTCTTCTGGCAGATTAACCTGGAGTCCCGGTACGATTCCCTTGAGTTGCCCCTGGCTCTCACGGGCAATCCCATGGTCAGACGATTCGATCCCGCGGCCAATGCACAGCGGACCTTCGTCTGGGACGGACAGGAATACACGACGTTCACGGGCCAGGGCGGCAGCGCCGTCGTAGACGCAGCCGGAAACCTCCCGAGAGTCGTCGGCGGCCCGCTGACGGCCGGAATCATCCCGTGGGGCAGCGGCCTGCTCAGTCCCGCCGACCTCGAAACAGCCGACAGCTCCGGCGTCGAACGCCTCGACGGCACGCAGCGGCAGTGGCATCTGACGGTAACGGCTTCCAACGGCACCCTGATAGAGATAATTCTCCTGCCGGACAAGGATTACGTACCGTCGTACTGGCGCCTGGCGCCCGTGGCCGAGGCGGTGCAAACAGTCCAGTGCTCGCAGTATTTCCAGGTCGCCGGACAATGGGTTGCCGGGTCGATTATCGTCGAAAAGCACGCCTGGGATACCGGACGCCTCCTGGAGCACGATATGTGGGAGTTGTACGAGGTCCAGACCCCCGACCTGACGCCGGCCGACTTTGAGGCGCCGCTTCCGCCCGACACGCTTGTCGAGTACTTCACGAGCGTCGCGGAGCAACCTCTGCGCTACCGGACATCCATAACGGCCGATACCGGGCAACTCCGGGCCGAGCGGCTCGTGCTCTTGGCGACCCAGGCCAACCAACCCTGGAATTGCGCCGCCCTCGCACTCCGTTACGCCGCCAGACGTCTGGACCGGCAGCTTGAGCAGGCGGACTGTGCCGCGCTGGTGCATCCCGATGGAACGCCCGCCAGTCTGCTGGAAATCAAGCAACGTGCGCTGGACCTGGGCCTCCACGCTCGTGCGGTGCGGACCGACCTGCGGACCCTCAGCGCCATGGCGGACTGCCAGATTATCCTGCACTTGCCCGGCCAGGCGCATTTTGTCCTGCTGGATGCGGTTGCCGACGGCAAAGCGTGGATACTGGACATGGCCGCCGACAGGTTCTACTACACCATCGAGGCCGCGTTTCTGGGCATGGACTGGCCCGACGGCGCCGCCCTGCTGCTGTCCGATCGCCCCATTTCGCTGCCGGGCAATGCCGTGGAATTGGATGCCGCTACCGCGGCCGGGCTGCTCGGCGGCGACGAGGCATACTCCTGCACCAAGATTCTCCAGCGGCCTTACTGCATCTACTGCGAACAGGCGGGCATCTGCATGGGCTACTTCGAGTACTACTTCGAACGGTGTGCCTGCGAGGCGGCCCTGACCGGCAGTTGCACCATGACACTCTTGCCGCGGTACATGGAGAGCCCCTGTCTCATGGACCCATGGGGCTCCGGCTGCATGCCCAACGGCGTATGGACATCCTATAACATGCTGTCATGCGAAGGCTATTGCACGCCGTCGCTATACTGACATCGCGGTGTTTGCCGACCCTTGATTCTACATGCAGGCAACTCTATAATAAGGGCATGGCCAGACGAGCCTTCAGCCTCATTGAGTTGCTCATCGTGCTGGGCATCATTGGCTTGCTCAGTGCAGTGCTCGTCGCGGCCCTGGGGGCGTCGAGGGAGCGAGCCCGTAGCCTGAAGTGCGCGTCCAACCTTCGCCAACTGGCGATTGCCCTGAAAACCTATGAGGCCGAGCACGGAGAATACCCTTGTGGATACAGGCCTCCCGCGGCCGGTGATTCCTACACCAACTACGCCAGCGCAGCCAATGACCTGCCAGGCTGGTGGTGGCTGAATTCCGTCGCGTCGTACCACAGGTCGGAATCGCCGGGGCAGTCCATCCTGTGGTGCCCGTCCAGGAGGATCATCGGCACTCAACATAGGAACAACGTCCTGCGAGCAAACTACGGCGTCAACGGCTCTGTTTGCGGCCGGATTCCCCGTTTCCCATCCCTGAGCCTGACGGATACCCCCGAACCGAGCCGGACATTATTGGTGATGGACGCCGGATACGCCCTGATATTCTGGCTTCAGGCCGCGGACCCACCCCAGCCGAAGGTGGACTTCGATCTGGATTTTCCTGCGTACGTTCCCGGCCTGGAGGCCAACGCCCAACGGTTCATCAGCAAGGAGCGTCAGTACGATGCGATTCACGGGCGGCATGCGGGAAAGACGCTGAATATCGCATTTCTTGACGGACACACGAAGCGGGTTCGCGCGGAAGACCTGGCCGTCCGGATCGAAGACGGCCGCTACTCCAACAAGTCTCCCCTTTGGACACCCCGATAATCGCCGGCGCCGGCCCCCGCCTCACCACCCTTTCCACAGACCGCTGCGATTC
>Ga0209614_1002082_pt1 | contig 13736 bp, 12 predicted proteins | sample BlaSprsedimmetaG_FD_185484 | JGI IMG/M metagenome (GOLD analysis project Ga0209614, IMG submission 185484) | Hot spring sediment bacterial and archeal communities from California, USA to study Microbial Dark Matter (Phase II) - Blank Spring... ... | reverse complement strand
CCTCTAGCCGATTTGACCGTTGGGCTGACGGGGCCGGCCACGCTCGATCCCGGCGCGGAATTCAGCTACGTGCTCACGCTGCGCAACAGCGGCAATCTCACCGCCACAGATACCCGCCTCACCAACACGCTCCCCGCCGAGGTGCGCCTGCTCGACCAACAATCGCCCTTTGCCTTCACGCAGCTTGACGCGCAGACCCTTGTGTGGGATGTGGGAGCATTCTCCGTTTCCGGGGGCGAGACGTACATCACGCTGACCGTGGCGCTCTCGGATACCGCAACCTCGCCGCTGGTGAACGTCTTCACGGTGGCCACTGCCACTCCTGAAGTTACCACCTTCAACAATACGGCGGTTGTCACTACGACCTTCGCTGTTCCCGAACCTGTGCTGACTCTGACAAAGCTCGGTCCCAGTGTGCTCGCGCCCAATCAAACTGCCACCTACCACGTCGTCCTGAGCAATACCGGGACGTTGACCGCCACCGGTATCGTGGTGACCGATACGCTGCCCGGCGCGCTCGAATTCATCACCCAGACCTCAGCTTATCCCTTCAGCCATGATGGGCAGATATTGCGTTGGGAGATCGCCGCGCTGCCTATGGATACGCGCGCGACCCTGACCTTCACCGTGATGACGCGCGATATCGCCACCGACACTGTGACCAACTACGTCATCGCTGCTGATAGTCTGGGAACGGCGCTCAGCGCCTCGACGACTGCCTCGGTGTTGCCTTACGTGCGCCTCTATGCCCTGCATCCGGTCAACTCCGAGGGCAGCAAGGAATCCGTCGCGCTCATCAACCAGAGCGAGCAGACCGTCAGCCTTGCCGGTTGGTGTATTGATGATCGTGTGGTTTCCACGAGCCGCGCCTGTTTTCCTGAGGGCGCGGAGATCGCCCCTGAGCAGATCCTCTGGATGGCCGAAGATGCCGACGGCTTTTACCTCGGCTGGGGCTTTGATGCTGATTGGACTTCCACAGTTATCAGCCGCACGGGAATCTCCTTGCTGGATGGTAGCTGGCCCGGCTACACCGATGATGGCGAGGTCGTTTATCTTCTCGAACCCAGCGGGTTGGTGGTGGATGTGTTGGCCTATGGCAAGGGGGCGCCAACCGAGGGCTGGTTGGGCGATGCGCTTCCCTATCCCTCTGCTGGCTTCAATGATTCAGCCCAGGTCATCTACCGCAAACTTGACCAAGCCACCGGGTTGCCGGTTCCCGACACCGATACCGCCGCGGATTGGGCACAGGACCCGAACGACCTTAGCGACGGGCGACGCTTGCGCTATCCCGGCTGGGACCTGGAGGCGCTATTCTTCCCTGTTGAAGTCGCCGCCACGCATCCTGTCACCCTGGCGGTAGCCCCTGACGCCATGCTTAGCCTGGTGCTGGAGACCGTCGCCAGCGCCCAGGAGACGCTCGTCATCGAGGGGTACTCGCTGGAGAGCATCCCTCTCTACGAAGTGATCAGCGATCGGGTGGCCTCCGGCGTCGAGGTCACGATTTTGCTTGAGGCCAGTCCGGCGGGGGGGATGGGCAATCAGCAGAAGTGGGTGTTGCAACAATTGGCCGCACGAGAAGGCGTGACGATTTACTTCATGGGCGGTGCTGGCAGTCGTTATCGCTTCCAACACGCCAAATTCATCCTCGTTGATGGTCGGCTGGCGCTCATTAGCAGTGATAACTTCGGTGAGAGCTCCATGCCCTCCGACCTTATCGCTAATGGGACGATGGGGCATCGTGGTGTCGTTGCGGTCACGACCGCGCCGGAGATTATCGAGCGATTGCAAACTATCTTCGACTACGATTGCGACCCGGAGCACCACCGCGACATCATCTCCTATTCCTCGGACTATGCCCCTCCCGCTAACTATATCCCGCTGCCCGTCCCCGACTGGACGACCTACACCGCCCCCTTTAGCCAAACGTTTGCCACTACCGCCGACCACTTCACGCTGTTGCACGCGCCGGAGCACACCTTGCGTGACACGGACGGGCTGTTGGGGATGATCGGGCGAGCCGGCGTTGGGGACACCATCGCCGTGATGCAGATGAATGAACCCCTTACCTGGACGCAAGGGATTGGCGAGCTGGGATTGAATCGGCGCATTCAGATGCTGGTGGCTGCGGCGCGCCGTGGCGCAGCGGTGCGCATCTTGTTGGATGCCAACTACGATGATCCCACCGCACCTAACAAGAATACGGCTACCTGTCTCTATCTCAACGCAATCAGCCGGGCGGAAGGGATAATGCTCAACTGTCGTCTGGGCAATGTGACCGGGCTAGGCATCCACGCCAAGATGTTCCTCGCGCATGTTGGCGGAGAGTATTGGGTACACTTGGGCAGTCTCAACGGGACTGAGACCTCGAACAAGGTCAACCGCGAGGTGATGTTGCAAATTCGTTCACCGGAGGCCCATGTCTATTTGCTCGAAGTCTTCGAGTATGATTGGGGCCGCAGCCACGGGCCGATGATCTTCCGCATCAACTTCCCGCTGGTCTTCAATGATTATTACCTGCCTGCCACCTATCCGCTCATCACCGAAGTCTACATCAATCCGCCCAATGCCCCAGGAGAGCCGGAAGACCACAAGGAGTGGATCGAGATCTACAATCCATCTCTCAATCAGAGCTACGATCTGGCCGGCTGGCTCATCGGCGATGCAATTGCCCATGGCGATTACGGGGACGGACGCTACCGCTTCCCCGACAACGCCGGGGTGTTGTTGCCCCAGCAAGTCATCATCGTGGCCGGGTGCGCTACGGAGTTCGCCGCCACCTATGGCTTCAATCCAAACTACGAATGGCTCGCTTGCGACCCCAATGTGACCGATCTCATCCCTGAGGGGGATTGGGAGGGCTTCGGGATCGCGTTGGGCAACACCACGGATGAGGTGCTTTTGCACAATGCGGAGGGGATGCTCGTGGACGCCGTCGCCTGGGGGGGCGATCCGAGGCTGGGGGTGCTCCCTTACCTGGACTATGAGCCACCTTTCCCTACCAATGCTTCGCTGGAGCGCCGCCCCGCCCACACCGACCGCAACGACTGCAACCGCGACTTCCGTATGCGCTTCACGCCGGAGCCGGGACAGGTACGGCTGCGCTGACTGGCACACGCCAACACAAAAGCGGCTCGCAAGAGCCGCTTTTTTTATCCAAAAGCAGGCGCGTTATGCGTCGGCCTCCTCTTCATCCTCATCAAATTCGGGCAGATTGAGCGCCGCTTCGATTTGCGAGCGGGCGGAGTCCAGATCGAGCTCCTGGCTCAGCGCCAGCTCCACCGCCAGGAAGTCCTCGGCGTCGCTCAGGAGATCGAGATCCGTCTTGGTGACTCTGTCCGCGGCCTTGCGATGGGCCAGGTCGCGCACGACCTCCGTCACCTTGATCACATCCCCGCTGTGGATGTCGGCGCTGAGCTGTTTCTGCGCGCGTCCCCGTAGATTATCGGGTAACTCGTTGGGTTCTGCGCCCAGGGCCGCGATCACGCTTTGAATATCCTCCACGGCCAAGCGCACGCCCAGCTCCTCGGCCCGTTCCACCGGCACCAGCAGCAGCCCATCTCGCAACACCAATTCGATGGCGTAGTATCGCGTTAACTCGCCGGCGATATTCCGCTCTTCAATCTGTACAATCGTTCCCCCGCCATAAGCGGGATGCACTACCTTATCGCCAATTTTGAACATACCTTCTCCCTCCACAGCTCACACATCCATTGGATTGAACGAGGGCGGCAGGGCCGCTCCCTTTTCCATATCGGCGCGCGCCAGGAGCCCGCCTCCCAGCAACAGCACCGCGCCCAACCATTGCTCCCATGACATCCGCTCGCTCAACAACAAGAAAGCCAGTCCCAGGCTGACCGCCAGCTCCGTCAGGCTGATGATGGCCGTCTGCACGCCGCCGAGACGTTCCAGGCTGAGGAACATCGCCAGCCGCGATACCGCCGTGGTCAGCGCCAGCGCGATGATCGCCAACCACGCCGGCCCCACCAACGGCTCGAGCGCATCGGTGGTGGCGATGCGCGCCAGCCCCACGGTGATCGCCATCCCGGTGAGGATGTAGAGCGTCGCCGAGCGGGCTGGCACGTCGGCCAGCACCCACTGGCCCATCACAATGTACCACCCATTGATCGCCGCCGAAGCGATCATCAACATCACGCCCAGATAATCCGGCGGGTTCTGCGTCGCCCACGGCGCGGTCACGAGCACCGCACCCAACAGACACCCCGAAAGGCGTATCAGGGAGAGGCGCGTCATCCGTTGGCCGGAGGCGCTCAAGAAGATGACCACCCACACCGGATAGAGCGCACTCAATAGCGACGCGCGCGAGGCATCCAGGCGCTCCAGGCCGCTGTAATAGAACAGGGAGCCGAAGCCGTTGATCGCCCCCACCAGAAAGCAGTTGAGGAAGTCCTTGAGCGAAACTCGCAGCAAGGCGCGCCAGAAAATCAGGTAGAAGCCCCAGAGAAATCCTGCCGCCGCAACCGTGCGCAGAGCGGCCAGCGAGGTGGGGGTCACGCCGAACAGATAGGCGAACTTGCCCAATATCGGCGCCCAGCCCAGTAAAAACGAGGCGAATAGGCCGCTGTAAATCCCCATCAGCCGGCTGCTGCGCCCATCATCTGAGACCTGATGCCGACTCACTTTCAAGAGGGGACTCCCCACATTATTCTGGCGCTCAAGACTTCTCAACCCCCGCATCCCGTGCTATACTGCACGCATGAACCGTCGTCAAAAAATAGTCCTGGGCGCTTTGGCGCTGATTGATCTGCTCGTCATCACGGTTTTGCTCATAACTGTGATGCGGGCCACGCAATACGAAGCCGTCGCGCCCATCTCCTATCTTCCGCCCTGCACGCGACGGTTGCTCACCCGTGTCGAGCCGCTGGGACAGGCGCAGGTGGCCTGGGATGTGGAGACGCTCTATGTGGCCCTGACGCTTCCCCGCGAAGCGCAGCCGCCCGCCACAGAGGCGGCCCAATACCTCTGGGAGCTGCTTGACGTGGTTGGAGAAACATTGCAGACCGGTTGCGAACCGCCACAAACGATCACCCTCCAGATCATTGTCCCTGGGACGCTGACTACCACGTATCACACCGCACAGCTGAGCGGGGCGGATGTGTGGGCCTGGGCGACGGGCGAGCTCTCCACCGAGGCGCTCACCGCGCAAGGTCGCTACCATGAGTTCAGCACAACTGCGCCACAGTGATTCAACGCCATCAGCGATTCGCTAATGCGGTCAGGAGCGCCTGCGGCTCGTTGCTGATCAACACATCCACGCCCCAATCGGCGAGTTGCGCCGCTGTTTCCGTGTCATCCACCGTCCAGGCAGCAACGCGCAAGCCGCGCTCGTGCGCCCGGCGTACCGACCGCTCGCGCAAAAGCTTGTAATGGGGATGGAGGGCGTCGTGCGGCGTGATCGGCGCTAACATGCGGGTTGTCCAGGTCGTCGCATTATAGAGCAGTCCGCACGGCAATGTCGGCGCGACGGAGCGCACCACTTGCAGTGAGTAGGGTTTGAAGGAAGAGATCCACATCCGTCCGAACATGCCCATCCAACGCGCCAGCTCCACCACCGTCTTCCCCAGGTTGTTTTCCTGGCGCGAGGGTTTGAGCTCTACATTGAACAACAACTGCTGACCCAGCTCCGCGAAGACCTCCTCCAACGTAGGGATGCGCTCCCCGGCAAACTCCGGGCCGAAGTGCGCTCCGGCATCCAACGCCTTGAGCTCCGCCAGAGTCAGCGCCCCGACCCAGCCGGTCCCGTCTGTGAGTTTATCCACCCTGAAATCGTGAATCACGACGGGAACGCCATCCGCCGAGATGTGGACATCCAACTCGACGCCATCAATGCCCAGCTCCGCAGCCTTGCGAAAGGCCGCCAGGGTGTTCTCCGGCGCGAGGCGATTTACGCCACGGTGCGCAAAAACCAGGGGGCGCTCAGCGCGCCACCATGATGCAGGAAATTCTGCCATCTGTCCTCCCTACAGCTCGACGAAGTAAGAATCCGCCGCGCGATCAATCAGCTCCTTGCTCATCGTTGGGCGAATGTTGAGGTAGCCGGCGATGTCAATAATTTGATCCAGAAGATCGCGCGCGTGGCAGGCGCGCGGCGGGCGGCGCACTTTGATGTAGTGCTCCTGGATCAGATAGGCCAGCGCCCGTTCATCAAACGGTATCTTTTTGCCCTCCGAAACACGCCGGAAAATCTCGCGGTACTCCTCCCATCCGGGGTCGCCCACCTCGATCTTGTGGCGGATGCGCCGGAGGAATGCCTCATCAACCAACTCCTTGGGTTCCAGGTTTGTCGAGAAGACGATCAGTACCTCGAAGGGGATTTCGATCTTGCGTCCCGTGTGCAGCGTCAAGAAATCAATGCGCTTCTCCAGGGGGACAATCCACCGGTTGAGCAGGTCACGCGGGCGCACCTGTTGCCGTCCAAAGTCATCAATCAGCAAGATGCCCCCATTGGCCTTCATCTGGAAGGGGGCCTCGTAGTATTTGTTGCTGGTATCGTAGACCAGGTCCAGCCCTTCCAGCGTTAGCTCGCCACCGACCACGATGAAGGGGCGGCGGATGCGCATCCATCGCGGATCAACATTGTGCGGCACTTCACCCTCATCCACCAGCATATGGTTGACGTTATCGAAGACCTTGATGATCTGCCCCTCGATCTCCACCGCATAGGGGATGTAGATGTCGCCCTCCATCAGCAAGGAGCCAATCGCCTCCGCGATCGAGGTCTTGCCGTTGCCAGGATCTCCAAACAGGAAGATGGAGCGCCCGGAGTTCACCGCAGGCCCCACCTGCTCGAAGGTGCGTTCACTGAGCACCAGGTGCGCCAATGCCTGACGCAGTTGCCGCTGATGCACTTTGACCTCTTTGAGGCCCTGCGCGACCACTGATTTGTAATATACAGGCAAGGGTACCGGCGCCGGCCCGGAATATTGGCTACGATCCAGCGCATCGCGGGCCATCTCGCGCCCGCGCTCCGTCAGGACGTACTCATACGTCGCCTCGGAAAAGCCGCCGCGTCCCTGTCCGGTGGTCCCGCGCACCTCACATAGACGCTCCCGCTTGAGGAACTCCAGAACCTGGTCCACGACCCCGGCGAAGGGCAATGCCATGCGCTCCGCCAGATTGCGCCCCGATAGATAGCTTTCAAAATAGAGGATCTTCAATGCCAGATCCGTCAACATGCCGATGTTCAGGCCGGTATCTTGGAGCTTACGGGGGGCTGGCGGGGTAAAAGTTTCACTGATGATAATACCTCGCGAGTCAGCCATATCTGTCGCCTCCTGAGTTGAATATGCCCTAGATTATACGCCAGGTTGAAGCCTGAGCAACCTGGGATGGCTCAGCACGAGATCACAAAGGGCGCGTGTGGCAGCGTCGTGAGCGTCTGCGCGCCTGACGCTGTGACCAGCACGTCATCCTCGATGCGCACGCCGCCCAACCCCGCCACGTAAATTCCCGGCTCTACCGTGAAGGTCATGTCGGCCTCCAGCCTTGCGGTGTTGCCCGCGACGATGTAAGGCGGCTCGTGCGTCTCCAGTCCCAGCCCGTGGCCGGTGCGATGTGTGAACGCCGCGCCATAGCCGGCGGCCTCGATCACCGCCCGCGCTGCGGCATCCACGGTCTCGGCGCTCACGCCGGGGCGCACTGCGGCGCATCCGGCTTCATTGGCTCGTACCACAATCTCGTGGATGTTGACCAGCTCTCCCTGTGGCTCGCCGAAGACCACCATCCGCGTGATGTCCGAGGCGTAGCCGCCAACGAACGCGCCCCAATCCACCACGACCCAATCGCCCGCCGCAAAGGGCCGCGCGCTCGGAACCGCGTGGGGCGAAGCGCCGTTCGGCCCGCCTACCACGATGGGATCGAAGGCCAGTCCCTCGCCGCCGTGGGTGAGCAGCGCCGCGATCAGCCGTCCCGCTGCCTCTTGCTCCGTCATGCCGACGTGCAGTTGTGGCAACCACGCCTGGAACGCCTCTTCAGCGACGGCAATCGCGCGGCGCATCTGCGCAATTTCAGCGGCGCTCTTGTGCATCCGCAACGCCGCAAAGAGTTCATCAGCCTGGATGAGCTCCGTATCCGGCGCGTAGCGTTGCAGGATGCGCGCCTCCAGCAGACGCATCCGCAGCGCCTCCACACCGATGCGCGCCTCCGCCAATTCGAGCGCCGCGCAGGCCTCGTGAAAGGCCAGCGTGTACCCTTCCTCATCGGTGTAGGTAAAAACTTCGATGTCGGGGACTTTGCCGGCCTCGAAGGCAGGCAGCACCAGAGCCGGCGGCGCATCCACGGGGAACAACCCCAGCACCGGACGCTCGCTCAGGTGGAAGCTCAATCCTGTGAGATAAAACAGATTCGGGCCAGGCATGACCGCCAGAGCGTCCATCCCTTGCGCCAGCGCCAAATCCAACAATGATTCCAACTGCCTTGTGTTCATAGCAACTTCCTTCTAAAATAGTCGTAACGCGAAGCGTCCGCTTCGCGGGCGCGAACTAGATGGTTCGCGCTATGTCCTTCGAAAATAGCAGTCGTAAGACAGGTTGCCAACCTGTCCTACATTTTAGTGCTGGATGGTGTGCGCCAGCACCGGTGTCTCCCTTGTGGTACAATAGGCACACGTTACAGAAAGGACTACACAAGATGATCTTTGGGCTTCCCATTGGAATGCTGCAATCCAATTGCTATGTCGTCTACGATGAGCGCGACAAAGTCGGGGCGATTATTGATCCCGGCGGCAAGGTCGAACCGCTGCTGGATGAGATCGAACGTCGTGGCATTACCCCGCGCTATCTGCTCAACACCCACGGGCATTTCGATCACATCGCGGCGAACACGCCGCTGACGCAGCGTTTTGAGTTGCAAGTTGGACTTCATCCTGCCGATGCCGAGTTGCTTGCTAGAGGCGGCGGGGCCTCCTGGTACAATCTCGCTTACATCCCCGCGCCAGCGCCGACCCTGGAGCTCACCGATGGGCTGGAATTAGCTCTTGGTACACTCACGCTCACGGTGATCCATACCCCTGGGCACACACCGGGGAGCGTTTGCTTTTACTGCCCTGCAGACCAGGCGCTCATCACCGGAGACACGCTCTTCGCGGGCAGTGTGGGACGCACCGACTTGCCGGGCGGGTCCGCGCAGGCCCTTAGCGCCAGCCTCAAGCGCCTGCTCGCTCTCCCGTCCGAAACCCAGCTTTATCCGGGACATGGCCCTGTGAGCACACTGGCCCACGAGCGGCGACATAATCCCTGGCTGCAGCGCTTGCCAAGCTCTCCTCAATAAAAAGACGGCTTCCTCCATCTTTTGCATGGGAGGAAGCCGTCATGCGTGATCCTTAAGCGCCAGCGGCGATTTGCCGCAGCAGCGCCAGCAATCCCAGCCCCAATTTGAGCGAATCTCCCGCCGAAGGGGCCACTATGCGCTCGTTGCCTTCTGTATCCACCTGAATTTCAGCAGAGTTAAGATATAGCCAGGCGCCCAGCACGCCTATCAAGGCCCCGAATATGCCCCCGATCATCAACACACGTGTACGTTCGTTCATAACCGACCTCCTTGTAGTAATTTGTTTAAGACCGTGGTCAACCAACGCACGGCGCTATGCACTCGAATGAATGGTTCGGCAATCTGGCGCGAGAGCTCATCTGCCTTGATGCGGACCAGTTCCGCATACGTCAATCCGATGCGGAGCCATTCGCGCATCAGTCCGCGCAGGCGGTAGCAGCCATACGCCAGCGCCCCTAACAAAAGGAAGGGAATCAATCCCATAAAAAGGGCTTGCAAACTTAGAAAAATCAGAGCGATATCACGCGCATTTGGCATCTCCATCCTCCCTAGAAAATAGCCTGAGCGTAAGACAGGTTGCCAACCTGTCCTACATTTTCATCCTCGGTGGTGTGCCGAAGGAACATGAGGACTCCCTCGAAAATCTGTAAATCAGCAAATCAAAAAATCACTTGCGTGGCGAGCGTAGCGCGAACTTTAGTTCACGCTCTCATTTCTGATGATAGCTACAGTATACATCGAGAACGCAGAGCGAACAAGTGAACTTGGAGCGAGCCTGGGTTGTGCCAGGGACGCACATCGAGACGGCAATTTGACAAATCTCGCGCCCGGATTATAATCAGCCTGTCTGTAAAAATAACGAGGAGCGTGTATTAGAATGACTGACAACGTGCTGCAACTTGGAGGAAGAGGGCCGACCTTATCCTTGCTTTGGTAGTTGGCAGCAGTTGTATTGCTGAACATCCGAGCCGTGGAGCCTAAGGCCCCACGGCTTTTTGGTGTCCCTCCAATGGAGGTTTGTATGCTTAAGGTATCGAATATCACAAAACGTTATGGTGATGTGTTGGTGTTGGATCGCGTCTCCTTTGTGCTCAATGTGGGTGAGCGCGTCGGCTTGATTGGGCCGAACGGCTGCGGCAAATCAACGCTGTTGCGTATCATCGTAGGGCAGGAGGCCGCCGACGCGGGCGGGTTGCTTTGCGATCCGCCGGACTTGCGACTCGGCTATCTGGAGCAGGGGCGCGACACCGCCGCCGATGTCACCGTCGGCGCGGCGCTGGGGTTGCGCGATACGGCGCTCGAAGCGGCGGAGGCTGAGGTCGAGCGGCTGGCGCAGGCGATGGCCGCCGCTGCAGGTGAGGCGCTCACGCGCCTGTTGGATGCGTATGGTGAGACGCTTGCCGAGCTGGAGTCCCTGGCTGCGACGCGCCCGGCGGCCCACGAGATCGAGGCGGTGCTCGCCGGGTTGGGGCTGGCTGACGTGGCGCTCGAAACGCCCGTGGCGATCCTCAGCGGCGGGCAGAAGACCCGGTTGGGGCTGGCGGGGTTGCTGCTACAACGCCTGCAGGTGTTGCTGCTCGATGAGCCGACTAACCATCTGGACATCGCCGCGCTGGAGTGGCTGGAGGCATGGTTGCAGCGCTATCCAGGGGCGGTGCTCATCGTCTCGCACGACCGTGCCTTTCTGGACAACATGGTCACGCGCGTCCTCGATCTCGACCCGCTGACGCACACGCTCACCGAGTACGTGGGCAACTACACCGCCTATCTGGAGACCTGGGAGCGCCAGCGCGAGAAGCAGTGGAGTCAGTGGCGCGATCAGCAGGAGGAGGTGCGGCGCATCCGGCAGGACATCCACCGCACCGCCATGCACGCGATGAGCGTGGAACTGACCACCAAGCCGAGCCAGTCCACAATCCGCCGCTATGCCAAGAAGGTGGCGAAGAAGGCCCAGTCGCGGGAGAAGAAGCTCGAGCGCTACCTGGAGAGCGATGAGCGGATCGAAAAGCCGGAGCTCACCTGGCAGCTGAAGCTCGAGTTTGTGGAGACCCCACAGAGTGGGCAGGAGGTCTTGCGCCTGGAAGGGGTATCCGTCGGTTACGATGGCGTGCCGCTGCTCAGCGGCGTCGAGGCGACGTTGGGGGCGGGTGAGCGTGTGGCGCTTATCGGCGCCAATGGCGCGGGCAAGACGACGCTGCTGCGCGCGATCCTGGGGCAGCTCGTGCCGTTGGCGGGACGGGTGCATCTGGGCGCGAATGTGCGGCTGGGCTACTACGCGCAGGAGCAGGAGACGCTCGATTCCCAGAGCACGCCCTTCGCGGTGGTGCGCGCGGTCGCCACGATATCAGATACGGAGGTACGCTCCTTCTTGCACTACTTCCTCTTCAGCGGCGACGCGGTCTTCACGCCGGTGGGATCGCTCAGCTGCGGCGAGCGGGCGCGGCTGGTGCTTGCGCGATTGGTGGCGACCGGTTGCAACTTCCTGGTGCTGGATGAGCCGATCAATCATCTGGACATCCCCAGTCGGACGCAGTTTGAGCAGGCGATGACGGCCTTTCCGGGGACGGTGCTGGCCGTGGTACATGACCGTTACTTCATCGAGCGATTTGCGACGCGGATCTGGCTCTTGGAGTCGGGGGCCTTGCGCAGCTATCTCGATCTGGAGGATTTACGGCGCGTGCGTCAGCAGCAATAGCGGAGATAGAGCGCGACATGACGAGAATGTGCGCGAGTTGATCCACGAGGGGGCCGCGCCAGTCGGTCCAGCCGAATTTGTCGGCTGCGTCAACGCCGACGTGGGCCACGGCCCCGATCAACAGGCCGGGAAGCCCGCCGAGCAGCAGCCCCGTCCAGCCGCCGGCGATGCACCCGTGATAGAGCAGCGCGCTCCATTTGTGGCAGGATTTGGCGCGGGCGGTGGGGGTGCTCTGTGCGGTGAAATCCAGCAGCAGATGCAGGGCGAGCGCCCAGATGAGCGGCGTGCGGATGTTGAGCAACACGAGGAGGGGCGGAAGTAGCCCGCCAAGCAGCTTGCCCCATTGCCACCAGGCCCATTTCGGCCAGCTCAGGTGAAGCGCCGGTTTCCTTACAAGGGGCGATGCTTGCGTCAGTTGTGTCATGTTACCCTTCCTCGCGTTGTCACTCTTTACGAGTATAGCCGCTGAACGTCACGGAAACGTCACGGGAAGCGCGATCTGGGGGCGATTTGGCGAATTTGTGCTACTATTGCACGTGAGAACGTAAAGTCGAGAGGTGATGATGAGCAAGGTTGAAATTCAAAGCGGCAAGGAACCGATTCGGTTGTTCGAGTCCGATTTTCTGGAATTTTTCACGCATATCCATCCGGCAGTGGTGTTGGCGATCTGGTTGCCGGTGGTGGGATATTTCCTGGCGCAGGCGGTGATCTTGCGCTCGTCTGCGGGTGGCTGGCTGCACATTCCGCTCGGCTTCGCGGTGGGGCTGTTTGTGTGGACGTTGGCCGAATACGTGCTGCATCGCTTCGTGTTCCACTTCCACCCGCGAACGCCCCGGCAGGAGCGGATCTCGTTCCTGTTCCACGGCGTCCATCACGCGCAGCCGATGTCGAAGACGCGGCTGGTGATGCCGCCAGCGTTGAGCATCCCGCTGGCGCTATTGTTCTATGGGTTGTTCTACGGCGTGGTCGCTGGCCTTCTGGGGGCTGGGCGGTGGGTCGCGCCCTTGTTCGCGGGCTTCGCCAGCGGCTATTTGATCTACGATATGCTGCACTATTCCATGCACCACTTCCGGCTGAAGGGGGGCTATTTGCAGTGGATGCGTCGTCACCACATGCGCCATCACGCGCAGACACCGGAGCTGCGCTTTGGCGTGAGCTCGCCGCTGTGGGACATCGTCTTCCGCACGAATCCACGGGGGTGAGGATAGAAGGCAACCGGCCCAGGGATCACGCCCTGGGCCGTTGACTTGTGATGGGGTTACTTGAGGTCCAGCTCGACCAGTTCCCCGGTGGCGGTGAAGATGACGCGCTCGCAGATGTTGCTCACGCGGTCGGCGGCGCGTTCCAGGTTGTGCGCGGCCCAGAGCAGGTAGTTGGCCTGCTCGATGTGGCGCACGTCTTGTAGGATGTAGGAGATCAGCTCGCGGTAGACCTGATTGTAGAGCGCGTCTACCTCATCATCTTGCTTGGGGATGGCGTAGGCGGCCTCGACATCGCGCTCGATGAAGGCGATCAGCGCTTCGTGCAGCATGGCGCGGGCCTTCTGCGCCATCAGCGGTACGTCAATGAGTGGCTTGAGCAGCGGCTCATGGCCGATCAGCAGCGCGATGCGCGCGATACCCTTCGCGTAGTCCCCGATGCGCTCGATCTCTTGCGTGATATCGAGGACTGCGGCCAATACGCGCAGATCGCCGGCCATCGGCTGGTGCAGCGCGATGGTCGCCAGCGCGCCCTCTTCGATGGCGTAGCGCGAGGC